>WNGA01025143.1_pt1 | contig 12852 bp, 11 predicted proteins | sample 5400061 | NCBI WGS metagenome assembly WNGA01 (sample SAMN13153366, study PRJNA577476) | soil metagenome | isolation source: 100 cm soil or saprolite under grassland replicate 2 | place: USA:California | collected 2016-06-15
GCCACAACCAGTTGCCCAAGCTCATTCAAGGTGTCAGGTTCACCGACGGGATTGAAGTTGCCGCCAACCCGGCGTCCTCTCAATCCCGAACCGTTGCCGCCTGAACCCTCAGGCCATCACCAAAATTCGGCGATAGCTCTAGCGACCCCGCTCCCACCAGTTACATCGAAAACCGAGACACTACCGGCGCGTACGACCCCTTACGCGCCGGATTTGGGTTGCAACCCCCCGGCGAGGCCCAGCCTGACCAGCTCCGACAAGCTGCGCGCCCCCATCTTTTCCATGACCCGAGCGCGGTGGATTTCGACCGTGCGCGGGCTGATCCCGAGACCATAGGCGATCGATTTGTTGGGCAGCCCTGCGAGCAGCCCCTCCATAACCTCGCGCTCGCGCGGCGACAGCGCTTCGAGCCGCGCCGTCGCCGTCGCCGCCAGCGCATTCTGATCGCGCGGTTCGACGAGCCGTCCGAGAGCGCTCTTCACGCTGTCCAGGATGGTGTCAGCGGCGAACGGCTTTTCGATGAAGTCGATGGCTCCCGCCTTCATCGCCCGCACCGCCAACGGCACATCACCATGCCCGGTGACGACGATCAGCGGGAAAGGGAGCGCGCGCCCGATCAGCCGCCGCTGCATCTCGAGCCCATCCATTCCCGGCATGCGGATATCGGCGATCAGACAGCCCGGGCGCAGCGTCGGCGCCGCAGTGAGGAATTCCTGCGCCGAGGAAAAGGCGCGGCTGGTGTAACCATTGGCCTCGAGCAGGGCCGACAATGAGTCGCGCACGGCCTCATCGTCATCGACGACATAGACGCAGCCTTCAGCCGGCATCACCGCCATCCTCCTCGCGCGCGATCGGTAGGGCGACGCGGAACACGGTCCCGCCTGATGGGCGCGGCGCTGCACTCAACTTTCCGTCATGCGCCTCGACGATTTCGCGGGAAATCGACAGGCCGAGACCCATGCCGCTTTTCTTAGTCGTGGCAAAAGGCTGGAACAACCGCTCGGCCAGTTCCGCCGCGATCCCGCAGCCAGTATCGGCGACCGTGATTTCCACCGTCTCGCCTAGCGACCGCGTGGCGATCTGGAGCTCGCGCCGATCAACCTCTTCCATCGCTTCGACGGCATTACGCACGAGGTTAAGGACGACCTGCTGGATCTGTACCCCGTCCACGATGGTCGGCGCCAAGCTGCGGTCAAGATCGAGCGTGACGCGCACGCCGGATTGCCGCGCGCCGAGCAGCGCAAGGGCGAGCGCCTCCTCGACGAGCGTATTGAGGTTCTCGGCCCGCCGATCGGTATCGCCTTTCCTGGCGAATTGGCGCAAGTGACGGATCACGTCGCCTGCGCGTTCCGCCTGGGCCACGGCCCGACCCATCAGATCGCCAAGCCGGTCGAGGGACGGCGGCTCGCCCTGCAATAGGCGGCGGCCTGCTTCCAGGTAATTGATGACCGCGGTCAAGGGCTGGTTCAGCTCATGCGCCATTGCTGACGCCATCTGGCCCATGACGCTGAGGCGCGAGGCATGCAATAGCTCGGCCTGGAGATCCTCGATGCGCCGGTTAGCCGCCTGCTGCTCCGTCAGGTCGCGCACGAAGCCGGTGAAAAACCGAGCCCCGCCGGCGCTGAATTCGCCGACTTCGAGCTCCATCGGAAAGGTCTCGCCGTTTTTGCGCAGCCCGACGACGACCCGGCCGATGCCGATGATGCGCCGCTCGCCGGTCGTCCGATAGCGTTGCAGATAGCCGTCATGGCCTTCGCGATAAGGAGACGGCATCAGCATGCTGACGTTACGGCCGACGATTTCGGCCTCGGTGTAATCGAAAAGCCGCTCCGCGGCCGGACTGAAGGATTGGATCGCGCCGCTCTCGTTGATCACGACGATCGCGTCCGGTAGCGTGTCGAGGATAGAACGCAGCCTTGATTCGCGCTCCCGCAGCGCGAGGTCGGCGGCTTTGCGTTCGCTGATGTCGCGGATGATGCCGACAAAAATCGTCTCGCCATCCGTACGCGCTTCGCGGACCGCCAGGTCCATCGGGAAGACCGATCCGTCCTTGCGCCGCCCAGCCACCTCGCGGCCGATGCCGATGATCTTCTTGCGGCCGGTGGCGTGGTAATTCGTCAGATAGCCGTCATGCTCGCCGGCAAAGGGCTCCGGCATCAGCACCTTGACGTTGCGGCCGGCGAGCTCGGGAGCGGCGTAACCGAAGATCCGCTCGGCCGCCTTGTTGACCGACAGGATGAGGCCGTTGCGGTCGATCGCGATGATGCCGTCGAGGGCAGCGTCGACGACGGCACGCAATAGTGCATCGCCGCCCGATAGGCGATCGGGGCCGGCGCTCGCTCCTCTTGCGGTTTTCGGACGCGGATCCGCTGCCATTCAAGGTGCTGAAAAGGCCCTTGCTCCAGCCCCGATTAGCACATTCGGATCGGTCAAAGAAGCGGCGCACCGCCGCAGCGATGGCCAGAACTGCCTGACCTGGTGAATCGCTCAATCAGCCGCCGTGTCGCGACGCCCACGCGAGAATGATGGCGAAGGTCGCAAAAGCGGAGATCACGAAGACCAGAACACCGATTTCGTTTGCCGACATAACGCCCTCCATCAAGGCCGAGCGACGCTAATGGATGTTCGCAGACGCGGCCTTGACGTGGATCAAGGAGCGGTCAGCGGACGGGTTGACGCACATCAAGGCATGTCGCCCGCCGCTGAACCACCGTATGAGCGCGCGGCTTAATGCCTTTACCGCAAATGCCGTCGAGCTGGTACGCAAGGTCTCGGCTATAGGAGATAGGTCGTGAGCGGCGAGGTCGAGAGGGTGGTCGTGACGCTTGATGCAGCCTCGGAAAACCATACGGCTATTGATACCGCGGCGAAGCTCGCCGCGCATGCTAAGGCGCACCTGCATGGCATCTTCCTTGAGGACGAGGATCTGTGGCGCCTGGCGGGCCTGCCTTTTGCGCGTCAAGTGTCGATGGGTACGGGGACCGAGCCGCTGATCCCGAATCACATCGAGGCGCAATTGCGGACTGCAGCCGAACGCGCCCGCCAGGAGATCGCCGCCGTTGCCGAGCGGCATCGCATCGCCTGGTCCTTCGAGGTGATGCGTGGCAGCACGGCCGCGGCGCTGGCCTGCGCGTCAGAGCGTGATCTCGTCGTCGCCGGCGCGCTTACCCGTCCGGTGGCCGGGCATTTTCGCGTAGAAGCTCGGTGGTGGTCGTCGCTCGATGCGGCATCTGGAACCCTTCTGCTGGCGCGGCGACCCTGGGCGGCGAGTGGGTCAGTAGTCATCATGTTGCGCGATCGGTCGGCGCGCTCGGCCCGCCTGCTCGACGGTGCCGCGCGAATGGCCAAGGCGAAAACCGGCGCCTTGACCCTGATCGGCGAGCCGCGGCTGGTCGGCTCGGAAGGGTTCAAGACGTGGCTCGCCGAACGCCTCGCCGCCTACTCCCTGCGGCTCGACATCGAGATCGCGACCGGCGATGGTGAGGAGATGCATGAGCGGCTCAGCCGGCTGGATTGTGGGCTCCTCGCTGTCGAGGCCGGCGGCACCGAAGGCGGCGCCGATCGGCTGCGCGCCAGTTTCGAAAATCTGAGCTGCGACGTGCTGGTCGTGCGGTAGCGTATCGCCATCCAGCTGAAGTCCCATTCCTTTACGTAACTTTCCGTACGGACATAACCGGATTTTCGCGGCCTGCGCGGGCACGGGAGAATTGCAGCGTTGCATTCGCCGGCCGTCACGGAGCTGAAAATGTCACCGCAAGACCATCAAGCCCAGATCGTTGCCTTCATCAGCGAGAAAGGCTTGACCCGTTGTCCGACGGCCTGTGTCGCCCCGACGCGTGCATCGGGCACCGCCGCCGAACGCGCGGCGTTGTGCGAGCGTTTCGACCGCGTCGAAGCCATCCGCGAGATGGCCCGCGAGGCCCGGAGGCGCGCGATCAGAGCTGCTTAATGGAGGGCGAACCGGCCGGCCGCAGCTATGGCGTTGCCGTTGATATGGATCAACGCAGGCGCCCGCGGCGCCGCAGCAAAAGTGCACGCGGGAATAGCCATCGCACAATAGATGTCACGATGACGATATCGACCTCCACCGCACGGCCAGTTGCACAACGCGCTGCCGGCTTCGCGCTGTTTGAATACGGCTTTCGCCCGTTTTTTCTGCTGGTCGGTTTGCATGGCGCGGTAGCGGTTGCGGTATGGGTTGTGGTTGTCCTCGGCTGGCTGACCTTGCCGGTCGAGATGGAGGTGTTCTGGCACGCCCATCAAATGGTCTACGGCTTTGCTGCTGCGGGGCTCGCGGGGTTCATGCTGACTGCGGTGCCAAGCTGGACCGGCGCGCCAGCCCGCCGTGGCGCGCCGTTGATTGCCTTGGCGGCGTTATGGCTCGCCGGCCGCATCGCCACCACACTCCCCAGCCTGTTTTCGCCATCGCTCGCGGCGCTGCTCGACCTTGCTTTCATTCCGGCGGTTGCTCTGGCTGTTGTCGGGCCGCTGCTCGCCTCGGGGAAGGCGCGCAATCTGATGCTTTTAATACCGCTTACCCTGTTCTGGATCGGCGATGTGCTGATGCAGGCGGAGTTCGTCGGCCTCACATCGGATACGGCAGCGACCGGCGCACGCCTCGGCATCGATGTGATGCTGCTGATGATAACCGTGATCGGCGGACGCATCGTCCCGACCTTCACCACGAACGCGCTCCGTGCGGCGGGCCACACGGTCGAAGCACGGCATTCTGCACTGGTCGATCGCGGTTCGATTGCTTCCATGGTGCTGTTCCTAGTTAGCGAAGCCGCGACGGGAATGAGCCTCGTCGCCGGCGTCGTTGCGCTCGCCGCGGCGATCCTGAATGGGGCGCGTCTTGCGGGCTGGCGTGGCGAGTGGACGCTGAATTCGCCGATCCTGTGGGTTCTTCACCTGGGTTACGCCTGGCTCGTCTTCGGCCTCGCCCTGAAAGCGATTGCCGCGCTGACCGATGTCCTCCCGGAAACGGCGGCATTGCATGCCCTGACCGCCGGGGCGATGGGGACGATGCTGCTGGCCGTCATGTCGCGCGCCGGTCTCGGCCATACCGGCCGAGCCCTCAAGGTCCATCCGGCCACAGTGGGTTGCTACGTCCTGATCTCGCTGGCGGCTTTGCTGCGCATCGCCGCTACATTGGCGCCGCAGCTCTATTCGCAGCTTCTGATCGGCTCCGCGGTAGCATGGACGGCGGGTTTCGTCCTGTTCCTCACGATTTACGGGCCGATCCTGACCACCGCTCGCCCCGATGGCCGTTCCGGTTAGCAGGGTCCGAACGGCGGTGCCTGTGCGACGACACCACGCGTCTGGCGTTACTTGACCGTGCGTGAACCGATCCTCGTCATCAACGCCGGTTCGTCGAGCATCAAATTCTCGGTGTTCGAAACCGCCGCCGACCGGTCGCTCTCGGCTGGTGTCCATGGCCAGATCGAGGGGATCGGCAGTTCGCCACGGCTAGAGGTGACCGACGCGCGGGGTTGTGGGCTCGCGGGCCAGCCGATCTCCGGAAGCGATCACGACGCGGCGATCAGGGCGATCCATGATTGGTTCGCGGCGCATGCCGGTGGGGAGGCAGGCTTCGACGGCGTCGGACACCGGGTCGTGCATGGCGGTCTCGCCTATTCTCAGCCGGTGCTGATCGACGATCAGGTGATCGCCGAGCTGGAGGGCCTAATACCGCTCGCGCCCTTGCATCAGCCGCACCACTTGGCCGCGATCCGGGCAATTCGCGCCGCAGCGCCAAATCTTCCGCAGGTCGCCTGCTTCGATACGGCCTTCCACCGGGCGCAACCACCGCTCGCGCAGGAGTTCGCCTTGCCGCGCGACCTCACGGCCAGGGGGATCCGCCGATACGGGTTTCACGGCCTGTCCTACGAATACATTGTCTCGGTGCTGCCCCGGCTGGCGCCGGATTGCGCTCGCGGCAGGCTCGTCGTTGCGCATCTCGGCAATGGCGCCAGCATGTGCGCAATCGAGCAGGGCCACAGCGTCGCCACGACAATGGGGTTCACCCCGGTCGACGGGCTGGTGATGGGAACGCGAACGGGCGCGCTCGATCCCGGGGTGATCCTCTATCTGCTGCGGCACGAGCGGATGGATGCAGCAGCGATCGAGGCCTTGATCTACGAACGATCGGGCCTCTTCGGCGTTTCCGGCCTGTCGAGTGACATGCGGACATTGCTCGCGAGCGATCTGCCGGCCGCGAAAGAGGCGGTCGATCTGTTCGTCTACCGCATCGGGCGGGAACTGGGCTCGCTGGCAGCCGCGCTTGGCGGCCTCGACACGCTCATCTTCACCGGCGGGATCGGCGAGCATGCGATCGAGATCCGTGCCCGCGTGTGCCGCGCTGCAGAGTGGCTCGGGATCAAGGTCGACGACAAGGCTAACGCCGCTGGCGGTCCTCGCATCTCGCGCCCCGGCTCGGCGGTCTCGGTCTGGGTAGTGCCGACTGACGAGAACCTGATGGTCGCGCGGCATACGCGGCGGCGGCTCGATGACATGAGATCGTAGCGAGGAAATTCGCGATGGCCCCGGACACAGCACTGCAACAGACCGCCCACCCTCTGTCGCCCGAAGAAGCGGGCCTGATCGATGCGTGGTGGCGCGCCGCGAACTACCTGTCGGTCGGGCAGATCTACCTGCTCGACAACCCGCTGATGCAAGAGCCGCTTGAACTCCAGCACATCAAGCCGCGCCTCTTGGGGCATTGGGGCACGACGCCAGGTCTCAACTTCATCTATGTGCACCTGAACCGGATCATCAAGGCGCACGTCAAGCAGTTCAGCTTCCCCGGCGGCATCCCGAGCCACGTCGCGCCGGAGACGCCCGGTTCGATCCATGAGGGCGGCGAGCTCGGCTACGCCTTGTCGCATGCCTATGGCGCCGCCTTCGACAACCCGAACCTGGTCATCGCCTGCGTCGTCGGCGACGGGGAGGCGGAAACGGGGCCCATGGCGACGTCGTGGCACTCCAACAAATTCCTCAACCCGATCACCGACGGGGCGGTGCTGCCGATCCTGCATTTGAACGGCTACAAAATCGCCAACCCGACTGTTCTCGCGCGCATCGGTGCGGAGGAGCTTCACAGCCTTTTCGCTGGCTACGGGTACAAGCCGTACCTGGTCGAAGGCGACGAGCCCAAAGCGATGCATCAGCTGATGGCCGTGACGCTGGACCGGGTGTTCGACGAGATCCGCGCGATCCAAACCGAGGCGCGGCAAGGCCGCGGCAAAGGTCGCCCGATCTGGCCGATGATCATCCTGAAAACACCGAAAGGCTGGACCGGCCCGAAGGAGGTGGACGGGCTCAAGACCGAGGGCTTCTGGCGTTCGCACCAGGTGCCCTTTGCTGAGATGGCGACGCGTCCCGATCACGTAAAACTCCTTGAAAGCTGGATGAGGAGCTATCGGCCGGAGGAGCTGTTCGACGCGAACGGTGAACTGAAGCTGGAGATCGCCGCGCTCGCCCCGGAGGGCGCTCGCCGCATGAGCGCCAATCCGCACGCCAATGGCGGACTTTTAATGCGCGAGCTCGACCTGCCTGACATCGGCGATTACGAAGTCAAGGTCGACGAGCCGGGCGAGCGCAGCGCCGAGGCCACCACGGTCATGGCCGCATATCTGCGCGATGTGTTACGGGCGAGCGCCGCGAGGCGAAATTTCCGCCTATTCGGTCCGGACGAGACCGCCTCGAACCGGCTGTCGCATGTCTTCGAGGCGACCGACCGCGCCTGGGATGCCGAGCGACTGCCCTATGACGATCATCTGGCGCCGGACGGGCGGGTCATGGAGATCCTTTCCGAACACACCTGCCAGGGCTGGCTCGAAGGCTACCTGCTGACCGGCCGGCACGGCCTGTTCAACTGCTACGAGGCCTTTATCCACATCGTGGACTCTATGTTCAATCAGCACGCTAAATGGCTAAAGCTAACCCGCGAGATCCCGTGGCGACGGCCGATCTCCTCACTAAACTACCTGCTTACCTCGCATGTCTGGCGCCAGGACCATAACGGCTTCAGCCATCAGGATCCGGGGTTCATCGATTACGTCTGCAACAAGAAAGCCGATATCGTGCGCGTCTACCTGCCGCCGGATGCCAATTCCCTGCTCTACGTCACCGATCATTGTCTCAAGAGCTGGAACCGGATCAACGTAATCGTCGCCGGTAAACAACCGCAGCCGCAATGGCTCAGCATGGATGCGGCGGTGAAGCATTGCACTGCCGGGATCGGCATCTGGGAATGGGCCAGCAACGACCGCGGGAGCGAGCCCGATGTCGTGATGGCCTGCGCCGGCGATGTGCCGACACTGGAGACCTTGGCCGCGGTCTCTCTGCTGCGGCAGCACTTGCCCGATCTCAAGATCCGGGTGGTGAACATCGTCGACCTGATGACCTTGCAACCGCACGAGGAGCATCCTCATGGGCTTACGGATCGCGACTTCGATGCGCTGTTCACGACCGACAAGCCGGTCATCTTTGCCCATCACGGCTATCCCTGGCTGATCCACCGCCTGACCTACCGCCGCACCAATCATCGGAACATCCATGTCCGCGGCTACAAGGAAGAAGGCACCACGACGACGCCATTCGACATGGTGGTGCTGAACGACCTCGACCGGTTTCACCTGGCGACCGATGTCATCGACCGGCTGCCGCAGCTCGGGTATCTGGCTGCCTATGCGAAACAGGCGCTGCGCGACAAGCTGATCGAGCACAACGTCTATATCCGCCAGCACGGCGAAGATATGCCCGAAGTCAGGGAGTGGCGCTGGTCACCCACCGAGCCGTCCGCCCCGGATGCCGGCGCGTAAAAACGAACACGAACAGCTGGCCGCACGGCGGCAGTGTTGATTTAGGTCAACGCGGCCGGACGGCTGGGTTGATAGTTCCCTCGGCCACGATTGATTGACAGGAAAAAGGCGAGGGTTCGGAAAAATGTCCGAGAGTTCTTATCTCCTGTCTCCCGCCCGTACGCTGCGCGAGGCTTGTTACGAAACCGGGCGCGACGGCGGTGGCCGGCTGTGCATCGATTGCCCGGTAGCCGATCTGTGCGAGAAGGAGACGCGCGCGGCTAAGCACTTGGGCGCGACGCAGAAATAGAAAAGGCGGCGGCGTAGGCTGCGAGGCCGTCTTCAGGGTTGCGTCGTCTTCTCAGATCGAGGGCGGCCGGCGCCGTTGCTCCTGGGCCGCGAGTTTCAATGCAATTTTGGCGCGCCGCTCGGGGCTCAACCCTTCCGGTTGCGTGCTCGTCGGCTTCTTGGACCGGACGGGTTTGACGGAATGGTTTTGCGATTTCGGTTTCGGTAACGGATTTTCGTCTGACATCGCTGCTTCTCCCGGGAGGGAAACAAGTCGTTGGTGCTGCTCGAACAGCGCGAAGTCGCGCCGGATCGCTCCGCAGGACGGGAGCGGGACGCCCGGTGCCTCGGCCAGCCCGCTTGCTAGAACTTCGTCGATAAATTTCTGGTCCGCCGCGGTCTCCTCGTCGCTATCGAGCGACAGAGCGGCGATCAGCTGTTGCACCATCCGTGCCGCTGGTTGCAGACGGTCAGACGCGACGCCGCAGCGATAGGCGTGACCCAGCAGAAACCCACCCCGCGTGGCAATTTGGGAAGCGTCGCCGGCGCAAGCGGTGCTCGCAGTCAATATCAGCGCCGCGGCGCCGCCGGCGAGCATTCGGGAGAGGGATCGGGGAGACATCGCCTGATCCCAGTCACCGCCGGCCCTGGTGCCGGCGCGGTGCCCGCTCCGCGGCGAGTACCGTTCTTACTTGAGGCGGGATCATGCCGAGCAACAACAAAAACCAAATCGCCATAATGATGTTCATCACGCCCTTCCGGTGTCACAACGGCGATTGCCGGTTGACCACCATTAATCCTGCTTTGGGATCGTTCGGCCTTGATTTGGGTCAAGCCGCCGCTTGTCGAAACGTGGCATTGAGCCCGCGCGGCGCAGTTCAAGGCCGATCGAGCCTCTTGCTCACCCGCATGATCGAGGCGTCGTTGGCATCCGGTGCTGTCGAGAAGCCAAGCTCACGGCACATCGCCAGCATCGGCCCGTTGTCGCGCAGCACATCGCCGATCAGCTCGCCGACGCCCCACTCCCGGGCAACCTCGATCAGACACGTCATCAACAGATAACCGACACCACGGCCGTGCCAATCCGTGCGCACTGCGACCGCGTATTCGGCTTTCAGCCGGTCCGGATCGGCGAAGAACCGCGCGATGCCGAGGACGGTGCCCTCGTGCAACGCCACCAGCGCCATCTCGCGATCGTAATCGATCTGCGTCAGCCGCGCCGCGAGCCGATGGCTGAGGCTGCGGACCAGCGTGAAGAAGCGCAGACGCAGGTCCTCGGCGCTCATATGCGTGACGAGATCGTGCAACAACGGCTCGGTTGCGCCGCAGGCGCTGCCCGGATGCGGGCATCGACTGCCAAGACCGCGTCGGCGTCGGCGAGCAGCGGATTGACGTCGAGCTCGCGGATCTCGGGGAGATCCGCGGCGATCTGGCCGACCCGGATCAGAACCTCGGCGATTGCGTCGATCGGAGCCGGCGGCTTGCCGCGATAGCCCTGCAACAGTTGCCAGACCCGTGTGCGGGCCATCTGATCGCGCGCCAAGAGCGCGTTGAGCGGCGGCAATCCGATGGCGGTGTCGCGAATCACTTCGACCGCCGTTCCGCCCTGGCCGAACACGATGGCCGGGCCGAAGACGGGGTCCTCGTTGAAGCCGACGAGCAACTCGAACGCGCTGGCACGCCTGACCATTCGCTGCACGAGCAGCCCATCTATGCGCGCCTCGGGCCGTGCTGCCTTGACCCGGGCAAGCACCGTCGCGGCGGCATCGCGCACGGCGCCGGCGTCGGGCAAGTCCAGCACGACGCCGCCGACATCCGATTTGTGGGGAATGTCGGGCGAGCGAATTTTCAGCGCTACCGGGAACCCAATCGCGACAGCGGCAACGGCCGCGCCCTCAGGATCGGCTGCGTCGCACTCGGTCGACAGCGGAATGCGGTACGCCGAGAGCACCGCCGCCACTTCGCCAGGATCGAGCCATGACCGGCCGGCCGCCAGAGCGCCAGCAATGGCCGTGCGGCATGCCGCGAGGTCCGGCTCGAATGGGTCGGGCCGCGCCGGCGGTGTTTCCATCAGCTGCAGCTGATCGCGCTGATACCGCGCTCGGTGAAGAAAACCGGATACCGCCGCCTCGGGTGTTTCATAGGTCGGCATGCGGGCGTCGGCAAAGCGATGCCGTGCAGCAGCCGCGCTGTGTTCGCCGAGCCACGCGGTGAATAGGTTACGGCCTCTTAGCTCGGCCTGCTTCGCAGCGGTGGCGTCGATTACTGCCCGTGCCACGTCATCAGGCACAGCTAATGCGGTCGGGCAATTGAGGACGAGAAACGCATCGATCCCGGGATCGGTGAACAGCGCTTCCAGCGCCGCTGCATAGCGTTCTCCCGAAGCATCGCCGATGATGTCGACCGGATTGCCATGGCTCCAGGTCGGCGGCAGCACGCGGTCGAGCCGATCGATTGACTCCGGCGCCAGATTTGCGAGGCGCCCGCCTGCGGCGGCGAGCGCGTTGGCGGCCAGCACGCCGGCGCCGCCGCCATTGGTCAGGATCGCGAGCCTGTCGCCCTCTTGCCCGCGCGTCAGCGCCAATGTCTCGGCGGCGTCGAACAGCTCGGCCATGGTGTCGACGCGCAGCATTCCGGCGCGGCGGAAGGCGGCCTGATGGACGGCGTCGCTGCCGGCGAGCATCCCGGTATGCGACGCTGCGGCGCGAGCCCGGCCGTTGAATGGCCCGCTTTAAGTACCAGCACCGGCTTGGCCCATGCTGCGGCGCGTGCCGCCGACATGAATTTGCGGCCGTGGGTGATGCCCTCGACATAGAGCAGGATCGCGCGCGTGCCAGGGTCGCCGGCGAGGTGGTCGAGCATGTCGCCGAAATCGACATCCGCCATGTCGCCGAGCGAGACAACGTGCGAAAAGCCGATACCACGCGGCGCCGTCCAATCGAGCATTGCGGTGATCATCGCGCCGGATTGGCTCACGAAGGCCATGTTCCCCGGCGGCGGCGCGAGATGCGAGAAGCTGGCGTCGAGCCCGAGCGGCGGTACCAGGATTCCGACGCAATTCGGCCCGACCAGGCGCAGCAGATATGGCCGCGCCGCGTCGAGCATCGCCTGTTGCAGGGCACGGCCGCGCCCGCCCAATTCGCCGAAGCCTGCGGTGATGACGACCGCTGCCTTGGTGCCCCGCGCGCCGAGCTCAGCGATCACACCGGGCACCGTCGCCGGTGGCGTGACGATGACGGCGAGATCGGGCGCGGACGGCAGGTCGGCGATCGTGCGATAGACCGGCAGGCCGTCGAGCGTCTCGTGGTGCGGATTGACCAGAGACAGCTCACCGCGAAACCCGCCCCGGCTGAGATTGCGCAACACCACCGCGCCAACCGAGCCGGGCCGATCGCTGGCGCCGATCAGGGCGACCGAATGTGGCTGGAACAGCCTGTCGAAATTGCGGACGGACATCGACGGTGACCCTCAAATGCTACTGCCGTTCTATGTGACAAACGGTTGATATTGATTGATCGGGGTCAAGCCGGCGACGATCGCCGGTCGGGACCAATCACCCACTTCAGCGCGTCGAGCAGTACAAGCGCGGCAATCCCTGCCAATACCGCGATCGCGACATCGTCACCATGCAGCCGGCCGAAACCGAAGAGGTCTCGCGCCGGCGCAAGCAGCAGGATCGCGCCGAGAATCGCCGACGTCGCGCCCAGCATCCACCACAATACCGGGTTGCGCTGCCGGAAGGCCACGACGAGCGATACCG
>WNGA01009785.1_pt1 | contig 12851 bp, 14 predicted proteins | sample 5400061 | NCBI WGS metagenome assembly WNGA01 (sample SAMN13153366, study PRJNA577476) | soil metagenome | isolation source: 100 cm soil or saprolite under grassland replicate 2 | place: USA:California | collected 2016-06-15
CCATCTCGTCCCGCGGGGCACTGCCGGGCGGATGCCGACGCTATGGGAGGCAAATCTCACGGTCGGCTATCCGATCTCCGTCGGGCCGGCGACAGTCACCGTGCAGGCCTACGTCTTCAACCTCTTCAACAACCAGATTCGCACGCAGCAGAACGTTTTCTATACGACCCGCCGTCCGCCCGGATACCCGGCGACTCTCTACGATCCCAATGTCCCGGCCGACCGCGTCAACCCGAACTACGGAAAGATCCTGGCGCGCCAGGACCCGAGGCTCGTACGCGGCGCGGTCAAGATCTCGTTCTGATCACGTAGACGCATGACCTTTGCGACCGGCGCCCGGCTCGGTCCCTACGAGGTGCTGTCCCGTTTGGGCGCCGGCGGCATGGGAGAAGTGTGGCGGGCGCGAGACGCGCGGCTCAACCGCGAGGTCGCGATCAAGATCCTGCCCGCCGAGCTCGGCTCCGACGCCGGCCGTCTGAAGCGTTTCGAGAAGGACGCTCGTTCAATCCGGAACGACGGAGAACCCCTCCTTGCGCCCCGCTTCCGCCAATCGGTCATCGAGGGTCACGAACGGAAGCTCTGTCGGTCGGTCTTCGGCGGCAACGAGCAAGGCAGCGAGCTGCAGTGCATCCGCGGACCGCAGCGGGTGAACACCCAATAGCCGCTCGGCCCGAGATCGAATCGCCTCGGACGGGAGGATCGTGGAAGCGGCCTGGTCGAACCGAAACAATCTTTCTCTGGCTTTGGAGAACTGCGCGGCGTCCAGCTCTCCCACTCGCGCTCGGCGATGAAGACCCGAAAGGCATTCCGTTCGCGTCGCCCACCAGACCCAGCTCTCTCTGTCAGACCGCAGCAGCGAGGTCATCTCCCGCGTCCTCGGCTCGGCGATCAGGAGTGGTATGACGGCCGAGCTGTCCCAGAACCTCAACGTCCGCTCCGGCGGTCCTCGAGAAGACCCCGGAGCGTCTTTCCCTCCGGATCCACCAGGGGCGAGGGCTTCAGAAGATTCGGAGAGACTCTCCCGGAGCCGGCGCGGAGGATTCCCGCGCGGATCAATCGCTTCTTTCGGTCTCCGCCCGTCTCTGCCCCGATTGCCGGAACGAGTCGGGCGATGGGCCGCCCCCGTTCGGTGATCAGGACTTCCTCACCCCTCTTCACGCCGAGCAGGAACTCGGAAAGCGAAGTTTTCAGCTGCGATACGGAAGCTCGTCTCATATGACCATCATAGTCGAATCAAATCGACCAATGTGGTCTTTCGAAAAGCTTGAGGACCTCGTGGTGAGTCGCGAGCTGTGGGGTGGTTCCCCACGGCCGGCTACCTTCCTCTCGCCTCCACCAGCCGCATCCGGTCGAAGGCGAGCTCGACGGTCGAGTCCACCTCGTTGATGTTTCCGGCGGCAGCCGAGGAGAACGTCACCGGCGTCACCCCCGACAGCTCCCACTTGGCCAGCAACTGGTCCTGGTTGTCGCGGGCGATGATCGTGACGACCTTGATCGCGGGGGTACCGGTATCGGTTGCTTCGTTCAGCCACTCCTGGAGGCGGTTCAGTCCCTTTTCGGTGACGGTCAGGATGAGGCGGCGCTCGTCGGGGGAATAGGCCCGATCGAGTCTGCGGGAATCGGAGCGGGCCACCGGCACCCGGGCGAAAGAGATCCGGTAGCCGACGACGCCGTCCGTTTCGACTCCGTCCACGAAAAGGCGGAAGTTCCGCTCGCGCGGGTCGGAGCCGGTGGCCTGGGCGAGAGAGGTGGCGAGGAGGAGAGCGAGGCCCGCGGAGAAGGCGCGCGTTTTCATGGTTCCTCCGGAGAAAAGGTTATACCCCTCCGATCGCGAAACGAGTTATATGATTTGGGCGGTCCAGCTCGATTCATGACGTCCGAACGAAACCTTCTCACCCCGCCTCTCGGGGAAAGGACTTACAGAAAGGAGTGAGGGAGTTGAAGAAATATCTCTCTGCTTTTGCCGTGCTCGCGTTCGCGGTCATCGTGGTTGCCGCAACTCCGGCGAACAGGTCCAAGACCTTCGACGTCACGGCCGAGTCAATCGAAGGCTGTTCCTGCCCGCTCTTCTGCACGTGCTATTTCGGAGCCTCTGCCGACGAGCACATGTGCCTGTTCAACAACGTGTACAAGTTCAAGCCGGGAAGCCACTACGGCGACGTGGACCTCTCGAACCAGCTTCTCTGGATGTCGGGAGATCTGGGCGGCGAGTGGCATCACAAGCCGGGCCCCGGCATGCCGGGAGCCTGGGCGGTGGTGACATACGACAAGAAGTCGACGCCCGTGCAGAGGACCGCGCTCCTGGAGATCGCCAAGACCGTCTTCCCGGTAACCTGGGAGAAATTCTCGACACGAGAAGACACGATCGAGTGGCATGACGACGCGAAGATGTCGCACGCGAAGATGGGGAGCGGTATGGCGGAGATCTCGCTCGAGAAAGGCGCCACGCTGCGGCCCGACAAGAGCACCCCCACCATCGTGAAGAACCTCCAGTACTGGTTCACCAACTCCAACGACGGCTTCGTGCTCGCGTACTCGACGCATCACTTCGATGGCGAGCCGAAGTTCTCCGAGAAGAAGAAGAACGGGTTCAACATCACCTGGAACCTCAAGGGCGACATCAAGCCGGCGTCCGCCAAGGCGGCGATGCCGTAAGGTTTCACCGAGAAGCGAGATTTTGGGCGGGCTCGACCCGCCCTTTTTTTGTCTCGGCTAATATGTCGGGAGTGACCCCCGAAGACATCGCGCCGGAGTTCCGCTCCGCGGCCAAGACCTACGCGAAGGCGGCGTCGATCGAAGGCGTGCGGACGTTCAGGCTCGCCCGAGTCACCGACGACCGCGGTTTCTTCCTGGAGATTTTCCGCGCGAGGGTGAACCACGCGAGCGGCCGCGAGCTCGTCGACTTCTTCTCGGGAGTGCACGTGGCGCAGATGAACTTTTCGATCGTGGACGCGTCCGACCACATCAAGGGGCTGCACTACCACCTGAAGCAGGACGACATCTGGTTCTTCCCTCCCCCGTCGAAGGCGAAGATCGTTCTTTACGACGTGCGTAAAGACTCACCCTCGTTCGGCCGCACGCAGGCGGTCGTCGCGGGCGGCGGGCAGGACGTCCTCGTGCGAATCCCCGCCGGCGTCGCGCACGGTTACCGGCCGTTGACGAACCCCTGTTCGCTCCTGTACTTCGTGACCGAGACGTTCGACCCCGGCGCGCCCGACGAATTTCGCATCGCATGGGACCATCCGGCGGTCAAAGACCTCTGGGAGATCCCGAACGGGTGAGATCCGCGGACCTATAATCGAGGGTTCGATGAGCTCGCTCCCCCGCCCCTTCGACACCTCTCGCATCCCGCGCGTGGACGCCGTCGGGATCGACGAACGCGCCTCCGCGCTCGCCAAACGCTCGATCAAGAAGGCCTCGAAGATCGCCGGGATCAAGCTCGCGATCTCGATGCTCGACCTGACGACTCTCGAGGGGAAGGACTCCGAGGGAAAGGTCCGGCAGCTCTGCCAGAAGGCGATGCGTCCGTTGCCGGGCGACCCGTCGGTGCCGCACGTGGCGGCGGTCTGCGTCTACCCGACGCTCGTCGCGTTCGCGAAGGACGCACTCGCCGGCAGCGGCGTCAAGGTCGCCTCGGTGGCCAGCGGCTTTCCCGCCGGCCTCGTGCCACTGGCCGCGAAGCTCGATGACACCCGGCTGGCAGTCGAGGCGGGCGCGGACGAGATCGACATGGTCATCGACCGCGGCGCGTTCCTTTCGGGCGACTACGAGAAGGTCGCATCCGAGATCCTCGCGATCAAGGACGCCTGCGGCGACGCCCATCTCAAAGTGATCCTCGAGACCGGCGAGCTTGAGACTTACGACAACGTCCGCAAGGCGTCGCGCCTGGCAATGACGTACGGCGCGGACTTCATCAAGACGTCGACAGGCAAGATCACACCGGCCGCCACGCCCGGCGTGGTGCTCGTGATGCTCGAGGCGATCCGCGACTTCTACTTCGAAACCGGCCGTCGGATCGGGATGAAGCCGGCAGGCGGGATCAAGACTTCCAAGCAGGCGCTGCACCTGCTCGTTCTCGTCAAGGAGACGCTCGGGGACGCGTGGCTGACGCCGGACCTCTTCCGGATCGGCGCATCCACCGTCACGAACGACCTTCTGATGCAGCTCGCCAAGGAAACGAGTGGCCGGTACCAGAACGAGGACTACTTCACGAAGGACTGAACCGATGGCGAGCGTCAAGGAGGAACGGGAATCGCGGGCGGAAGCGGTCCGTCAGATCGAGCGGGAAAAGCCGGCGCTCGAATTCGGAAGCGCGTGGGAGTACTCCCCTGCTCCCGAGTCGCGCGATCACGTCCGGCTGGAGGACCGCTACGGGCTCTTCATCGGCGGGAAGTTCGTCCCCCCGAGATCGAAGAAGTACTTCGCGACGATCAACCCGGCGACCGAGGAGAAGCTCGCCGACGTCGCGGAGGCGGGGGCGGCGGACGTGGACGCGGCGGTCCGCGCGGCGGAAGAGGCGTACCGGAAGCGCTGGTCGAGGTTGAAGCCGGCCGACCGCGGCAAGTACGTCTACCGGATCGCCCGAATTCTCCAGGAAAAGTCGCGCGAGCTTGCAATCATCGAGAGCATGGACGGAGGGAAGCCGATCAAGGAATCGCGTGACGTGGACGTCCCGCTCGCCGTCGCGCACTTCTTCTACCATGCAGGCTGGGCGGACAAGCTCGAGTACGCATTCCCGCGGCACTCCGTGTCGCCGATCGGCGTGTGCGGTCAGATCATCCCCTGGAACTTCCCGCTCCTGATGGCAGCGTGGAAGATCGCGCCCGCAATTTCGTGCGGCAACACCGTCGTACTGAAACCCGCCGAGACGACGCCGCTGACCGCGATGGCGCTCGCGAAGGTGTGCGAGGAGGCGGATCTTCCGCCCGGAGTCGTCAACATCGTGTCGGGCGCGGGCGAGACCGGCGCCGCCATCGTGAACCATCCGCGCGTGAAGAAGATCGCCTTCACTGGTTCGACCGAGGTGGGCAAGATCATCCAGCGGGCGACGGCGGGCACCGGTAAGCGACTGACTCTCGAGCTCGGCGGCAAGGCGGCCAACATCATTTTCGAGGACGCACCGATCGACCAGGCGGTCGAGGGAATCATCAACGGCATCTACTTCAACCAGGGTCACGTCTGCTGCGCCGGATCGCGCCTTCTCGTGCAGGAATCGATTGCGGACACGGTGCTGCAGAAGCTCTCCGACCGCATCGCGACGCTGCGGATGGGCGACCCTCTGGACAAGAACACCGACGTCGGTGCGATCAACTCGAAGATGCAGCTCGACAAGATCCGCGAGCTCGTGGCGTGCGGCGTGGAAGAGGGAGCCGAGCTCCACCAGTCCTCCTGCCCGATCCCGCCGAAGGGCTACTGGTTCCCGCCGAGCTTCTTCACGGGCGTCGCCCAGTCGCACCGCATCGCGCGCGAGGAGATCTTCGGGCCGGTTCTGTCGGTGATGACGTTCCGGACGCCGGAGGAGGCCGTCGAGAAGGCGAACAACATCCCGTACGGTCTCTCGGCGGGAGTCTGGACGGACAAGGGCTCGAAGATCTTCCGGATCACGTCGAAGATGCGCGCGGGCGTCGTGTGGGCGAACACCTTCAACAAGTTCGATCCCGCCTCCCCGTTCGGGGGCTACAAGGAGTCCGGCTTCGGCCGCGAGGGCGGCGTGCACGGGCTGCGCGCGTACGTGGAGCTCAACTAGTGCCGCAGCTCGACGTTCGCAAGACCTACAAGCTGTACGTGGGCGGAGAGTTCGTCCGTACCGAGTCCGGCCGCTACGATCCGGTGCCGGACGCGACGGGCGAGTTCCTCGCGAACGTCTCCCGCGGCTCGCGAAAGGACCTGCGCGAGGCGGTCCGCAAGGCGCGCGCCGCGCAGCCCGGTTGGGCCGGCCGGAACGCTTATCTCAAGGGCCAGATCCTCTACCGAATGGCCGAGATGCTCGAAGGCCGGGCGGAGAGCTTCGAAGATCTCTTGCGCGAGACGCGCCGGTCGACGGCCGCGGCCGCGCGATCGGAAGTCCGAGCCGCGATCGACAGGCTCGTCTATTACGCCGGCTGGTCGGACAAGTACACCGCGCTCCTGGGGACGGTGAATCCCGTCGCGTCGTCGTACTTCGACTTCTCGGTGCCGGAGCCGACCGGAGTCGTCGGCATCGTGGCGCCCGAGACTCCGGACCTCCTCGGTTTGGTCTCCCATCTTGCGCCGGTGATCGTGTCGGGGAACACGGCGGTCGCGCTCCTCTCGGAAAAATACCCGCTCGTATCTCTCGAGCTCGCCGAGATCCTGGCGACCTCGGACCTGCCGGCCGGCGTGGCGAACTTGATCTCGGGCCGGAAGGACGAGCTCGTTCCGCACCTCGCCCGGCACATGGACGTCAACGCGATCGCGGATGCCGGAGGAAGCAAGGCGCTGTCGAAGTCGATCGCCGAGGACGCCGCCGTGAACGTCAAGCGCGTGAAGCGCTACGCGATCGCGGATTACTTCGCCGAGGAGGCGCAGGGACTCGACTTCATCGAAGCGTTTACCGAGACGAAGACCACCTGGCACCCGATCGGGGTCTAGGAGCAGAATGTTCCTGCCTCGTTGTGTGACCGTTTGGGCAGCAATCGCGCTCTGCTGGGCCGCCCTCGACCGAATACCGGCAAGCGCCGGTCAGAACAGCTGGACGACGAATGGGCCGTATGGCGGATCGATCAGCGCCGTTGCCATCGATCCTCTCGACTCCAACACCGTCTACGCGGGGACTTACTCCGCCGGCATCTTCAAGAGTACCGACGGCGGATCGAAATGGGTTCCCGCGAATGTTGGCCTGGCGAACAAGAGCGTCCGCAACATCGCCATCAATTCTCGCGATCCCCGAATCCTCTATACGGGCACCGACTCCGGTCTGTTCAAGAGCACCGATGGAGCTCGGTCCTGGAGCGATACCGGCGTGTCAGACGGCTTCATCTGGGCCACCGCGATTTCGTCGACCAATCCGGAGATCGTGTTCGCCTGCTCGGGAAAGTTCGTTCCCTACGGCGACCCGATTAACAATCTCTATCGGAGTTCCAATGGCGGAGAGACCTGGACCGCCGTGACGAACGGCCTGCCGGCCGGAAACATCGGGCCGTTGGCTCTCGACTCGACCAACGACGCTGTCGTCTACGTCGTGGTCTCGAACCGCTTATTTCGAAGCCGGGATTCGGGCAGCACGTGGAGCGAGATCGGCTCCGGATCGATCAGCGGTTCGCTCGCATCGGTTCTTGTCGACCCCACCGCCGCGGGAGTCGTCTACCTCGCCACCTACACGAACGGAATCTTCAAGAGCTCAGACGCCGGAGATGCCTGGGCACCCTCGAATCAGGGGCTCACGTCTTCTTACATTCGGACAATCGTGGCTAACCAGTCGACGCTATACGCCGTGTCCGACTCAGCGATATTCCGGAGCGACGACCGCGGCACGACATGGATAGCTCTCGGACTGATGGGGCTTCGCTTCCCTCCTCTGTTGGCGACGATGGCAATCAGCTCGTCCTCTCCATCCCATTTCTACGTCGGCACTTACCGAGGATTGTTCAAGAGCATCGACGGCGGAAAGACCTGGGAAAGCGCGAACACCGGGATCAACGCGATCATCGCGTTGACGTTGGCACTTCCGGCGAACGGAACGTCGACCGCGTTCGCGGGCACGAGCCACGGCGTCTACCGGACCTCCAACGGTGGAGGGAGCTGGGAACCGAAGGTCGATGGTTTGTTTTACGCCTCCGAGATCATCTCGCTCGCCATCGATCCCACAGCCTCCAACCGGCTCTACGCGGGCGCGGTCCTATGCTGTGGCCTCTACAAAACCGTGACCGGAGGAGACCTCTGGAGTCGTGTCCTGGAAACCGGCTGGGTCAGCTCGATCGTCATCGATCCGAAGCGGCCGGCGCGAGCCTTTGAAGCCGATGCATTCAGCGGGATCTCTCGGACCCTGGACGACGGCGCAACATGGATGCGGGCCAACGTCGGCATTCCCTACCAGCGGACCTTTCCGACGGCTCTGGCGATTGATCCTGTGCGGACCGACACCCTCTATCTCGCCGCCGCCGCATATTCAGAGTTCAACGTTGGCGGGGTCTTCAAGACCGTCGACGGAGGCGACACTTGGACGCCTGCCAACGACGGGATTACGAATTCCGATGTCCTGTTCCTCACGATGGACCCATCCGATCCCAAGACGCTTTACGCCGGGACACGAGGCGGCCTTTTTCGCACGAAGAATGCGGCCCATCTTTGGAAGCCTTTGGGCAGCAATCCCCCGACCTCCTTGTACTCTTTGGCGGTTGATCCGAGGCAGAGCTCGACAATCTACCTGGGCGCTGGCCGGAGCGGCGTGTACCGAAGCTCCGACAGTGGCGAAACCTGGACTCCGTTCGGGTCCGGGTTCGGAGATGCGGAGGTGTATCGAGTCTCCACGGATGCAACCGGACGACTTCTCTATGCTGCAACGAGCCGGGGGGTCTTCCAGTACGAAATCCTCGGGACGTCGTTCTACACCGTGAGCCCGTGCCGCCTCGTCGACACGCGCGAACCGTCGAACGCTCCGGCGTTGAACGCGGAATCGGAACGGGTCTTCTCGCTGACCGACCACTGCGGCGTTCCGCCAACGGCCAAATCGGTGGCGCTGAACGTCACCGCGACCGAGTCGACCGCTGCCGGCTTCCTTACTCTCTACGAGGCCGGCATCCTCGATCCGGGCACGTTGTCCGTTGCCTATAGAGCCGGCCAGACGCGGGCGAACAACGCGATCCTCGGTCTCGATCCGCTCGGTCGGCTGACGGTGAAATGTAACCAGCCTTCCGGGTCCGTCCACGTCATCCTCGACGTCGACGGCTATTTTCAGTAGAGCGCCTCACAAGACCCCGATGAGCGAGAGAAACTCGGCGGCTCGTTGCATAGAATCTGTCTCTTCTTTATGCTTTAGGCATGAGAACAACTCTCGATATCCCTGAGAAGACCCTAGAAGAGGCCCGCCGAGCGGCCAATGCGCGCACCAAGCGCGAGACGGTCATCGCCGGCCTCGAAGAGCTGATTCGAAAGTCCAAGCGCGAAGAGCTTCGCGGCCTGGCCGGCCGGATTCGATTGCACGTCGACGTATCCCGGTCGCGTGAGCGCCGGCGGGGGTGAGTCTCTCGGTCGTCGACACGTCGGCGTGGGTCAGCTTCTTCCGAGGTGATTCCGCAGCGGTTCGGCGGATCGATCCCCTCCTCGGCGACGGAGCCGCCTCGATCACCGGCGCGGTCCTCGCAGAGGTCCTCTCGGGCGCCGGTTCCCGTGCAGAGTTCGACAGGTTGAAGGACCTTTTTGCGGGACTCGAGCGCCTGCCGGATCCACCCGACCTCTGGGACCGGGTTGCCGAAGCCCGCTATACGCTGGCCCGAAAGGGACACCAGTCATCACTCGTCGATCTCGTCCTCGCGCTCGCATGCCTGGATGCCGGGCATAATCTGGTGACTCGCGATCGGGACTTCCGTGCGATCTCGCGAGTCGTGCCGCTCGAGGTCGAGATCTTCTAGCTCAGCCTCCCGCGAGCTTCCGGATTTCCGCCTCCTCCAGCCCGTACCGCAGCCAGTCGTTTCGCGTCGCGCCCAGGCGATGGTAGAAGCGGATCGCGCCTTCGTTCCAGTCGAGCACAGCCCACTCCACTCGCCAGGCATTGCGCGCCAGCGCTTCTCGGGCCAGCACCGCCATGAGCGCCTCTCCGACGCCGCGGCTCCTCGCAGCCTCCGACACGACGAGGTCCTCCAGGTAGAGGAACGGCCGGGCTCGGAACGTCGAGCCGGGTGTCTCGTAGAAGAGCGCGATCCCTTCGATTCGGCCGTTCACTTCGGCGACAAACGCCTCGAGCTTCTCCGTGTCGAATATCCAGGAGAGAAGCCGTGCCGCTTCCTCGTCGTCCGGGGGGCGGAGCTTCTCGAAGCGCGCGAGCTCGCGGTCGAGCTCGACGATGCGCGCTCCGTCGTCGCGCACGGCGCGGCGGACCGTTACGCCGCTATTTGGCATTGATGACCTTCTCGAAATCGACGTGGCCGAGAAGCTTCAAGGCCTCCTCGACTTCGACGTTCGCTCCCTGGCCGAGCACCAGCCGAGACGGCGACGCCACCACGGTGACGAGCGTCGTCGGGGTGCCGTTCGATCGGTCGGTGACCGCGAATGCGGGCAGCCCGGACACTTTGACCTCATGCGTCTCGACTTTCGGCGCGCGGGAGGCCTCGGAAACCGCTTTACGGATTGCGCCGGCGAGGTCCTTGCCGGCGCCATAGTCCTGGACGACCAGCCGGAACTGTCTCACCGACGTTGCGCTCTCGATGCGCTGAAAAAAACGGGACACCTCCGTATAAACGCCCATCTCGTTCTCGTCCGTATCCGGAAGCGGATCGCGAGGCGCGGCGGCATAACCCGGCAGCTCCGCCGGCAGCCCCTCGCGCAGCGAGAGAGGCCAGGTCGCCTTCCCCGGAAGCGCCGAAAGAACGGCCGCGACCAGCGTAGACGCGACCGCGGAAGCTGCCCTAAGTCTCACGGATAGAGGATAACGCCGGACGGCACGGTTTTTGATCCCCGGAAAAGCGCGCGCCCGATCCTCGCGCGCCAGGAGGAGCCGACATGAAGTCCTTCGCGATGTTCCTCGGAGCTGTCATCGCCGCCGCCACCGCCGTGGCGGCGCCTCAGGAAACGACCACGAAGTCGCCGTCGCCGACTCCCGCGGCCGAGACGGCGAAGTCCGTTACGACGAGCGGCGAGATTGTCCGGTACGACGCGGGCAAGGCGATCGTCCTCAAACAGTCGGATTCCCGGGTCGTCACGTATGCGCTCTCGCCGACCTCCGCAGTCCCCGCCGAAGTGCAGGTCGGGCGGCGCGTCACCATCCACGCCGAGACCGGAGCCGACGGAATCGTACGGGTCACGCGCATCACGTCGCTCGCTCCCGACGCGGCCCCTCCCGGGAGCGAAGTTCCGCCGGCGACGACCACCTATACGCGCGAGACCGAGAAGGTCGAGCAGAAGACGGTGACCGTGACCGGCGACGTCGTGCGGTACGAGGCCGGAAAGACGATCGTCGTGCGGAGCCCGGACGGCCGGGAAGTCACTTACGCGATCGCGGCAAACACGTCGGCGCCGGCCGAAGTCACGGTCGGACGCCGGGTCTCGATCGTCACGGAGCCTTCGACATCGGGACCCGTCCTGGTCACGCGAATCACGACCGACACGGTTGCGGGGGAAGGGCCGGCGCGCACGACGACGGAGAAGACGGAAGTCGCTCCAGCGGGCGCCGAGACCAAGACCCAGATAACGACGGTTTACGGGACGGTGACGGCTTATGAAGCGGGACGTTCGATCACCATGCTCCTACCCAACCGGACGACGGTCACCTACACGATCGATACGACTTCGACGCTCCCGCAGGACATGGCTGCCGGCAAGAAGGTCGTCGTTCGGACGATCACAAGCCCCGGCGGCCGACCGATCGTTCGAAAGATCACGTACTCGACGACGAAGAAGACGGCAAAGATCAAGTAGGGCGGAGTAGACTCACCGCAACCCTCCGGGTCGCATGGACGAAGCTTCGCGCGCGCGGATTCGCATCTTCTTGAACGACCCCTCGGCACGGGGGCAGCGTCCGGTCCCTTCGGAACCGCCGCTCGAGACCGAGCGTCGGCCCTGGGGGTTTCGCGTGGAAGGAAAGGCCGTTCCAGCGCGTCCCTACGAGCCGGATACACCGGAATTCCTCTACTGGCAGATCGCGTCGGCGCTCGCGCGGGGCCGGGCGCTCTGGTCGCGGCTCCTGCCCGGCGCGGGAACGTGGGTCCGCGGCGGCGTACTTCCGGCGGTGCCCGTCGAAGGCGAGGACCTGAACGCCTTCTACGATCGGAAGGCACTCCACTTCTTTCGCGACGTCAACGCGAAGACGGGCGAGATCGTGCAGTCCGGCGACAGCCCCGACATCGTCACGCACGAGCAGGGACACGCGGTGCTCGACTCGATCCGCCCCGACCTCTGGGACGCTCCCTACTTCGAGGTCGCGGCGTTCCACGAGGGATTCGGCGATCTCGCGGCCATCCTCGTCGCGCTGGACGAACCGGAGCTCGCCCGCGCGGCCATCGAGGAGACGAAGGGATTGCTCGACCACTCGAATCTCGTTTCGCGCCTCGCCGAGGAGTTGGCGGCGGCTGTCGTCGCGAAATACGGTCCCGGCGCGGCCTTGCCCGACGCTCTGCGCGACGCGGTGAATTCCTTTTCCTACGTCGCTCCGAGATCGCTGCCCGACGAGGGACCGGCGGACATTCTCTCCCGCGAGCCGCACTCCTTTTCTCGCGTCGTGACCGGCGCCTGCTGGGACATCCTCGTGAGGCTTTCGCTCGCGGGAAACGGCTCCGACCGGCTCGCCGCGCTCCGGCGTGCTTCGCAGGCGGTCGGGCGGCTGATCGCCATTGCGGCAGAAAATGCCGCTCCCGCGGCATCGTTCTTCCGCCGTTTCGCGGCCGAGCTCCGGCAGGCGGCATCCGACAACGATGCGGCGCGCGAGGCCGTCGGCCAAGCCCTCACCTCGCGGGAGCTCGTCTCCACGAAAGAGGTAGTCGGGGAAGGCACTCGACCCGAGATCCGGGCGACGGTCGGCTTCGAGCCGGAGCCCCTCACGACGCGCGTCCTCGACGCGATCCGCGACCATCTGGGTGCATCGCACCGCGAAGAGATCCTCATGCGCACCTCGCGGCGCGACGGCAGCATTTCCGGGCGGCGGATTCGCGATCTCGTTCTGTCCGGGCCCGAGTACGGACCGG
>WNGA01023336.1_pt1 | contig 12850 bp, 11 predicted proteins | sample 5400061 | NCBI WGS metagenome assembly WNGA01 (sample SAMN13153366, study PRJNA577476) | soil metagenome | isolation source: 100 cm soil or saprolite under grassland replicate 2 | place: USA:California | collected 2016-06-15
GCCCGCAGGCCTTCAGCGTGCTGTTCCAGGACGGGCCGCAGGAGCTCCTGCATGGAACGATGCTGATAGGCAGCTCTCGCCACATCGAAGACCCGGTAGACATCCTCGGGTACCCGTACGAGAACCTGCTTCAGGTCGCGAATCGCGTCTTCCTTCTTTCGTGGCATGCCTCCAGTGTGCCACACTGAGTCATCGTAGCAACGTACGTTGTTACTGTGTACACAGTCTGGATGATGCAAGGAGGCGCTGCGCTTGGCGAACAGCCTCGCCGCTCCGACTCACTCGGATCTAGGCGACACAGTTGTCTCCCTGCACCGAGTTGCTGCTCTGCTCGAGTGGAGCGGCACCGCGATCCCTGAACTCGATCTCCTTGGCGACCGCGTCTGTGTCGTTGCCTCACTTAACCAAAGCGAGCATGAGAGGCGTACGGCGACCGGCGTCGGCGCCCTCACAGACCCTTGGCTACTTGAACTGGAAGAGGGTCCTAGCCAAGGACGTCCCGCCCAGTGGCGGGCATCGCCGGTATCGATCGCCGGGGTCCTCGCTTTCCGGAAGACGTGGCGGCCTGCGCTGACAGCAGCTGCGGGCTTTGCGGGATTCTGCTCTCGGGCTGTCGTGGTCCCACCCAGGCAGGCCTGCAACCGCAGGCTCGCTCTGGAGGCGGCCGTGCGTGGGGTCGGGATTGTCGCCCGCGACATCCACGGGCTCGCGGTGGTGCAGCCTCCTGCGCTCGGTCCCGTCGTCGGCTCGCGGCGCAGCGTGGTGCATCGGCTCGTCGAGGAGACCGTTTACGAGCGGTTGGTCACTAGACTGGCCAGCGTCCGGTAGTCACATCTCTTGCCAGCGTCGGATGGCGGAAGGCGGCTCTCCCCAGAAGACGCCACTGGCCTGAATGGATTCGTGTCGGAACTGGGCGGAAGCGCACTGGGCTTTCCAGCTTTGTTCCCTGCTGGGCCCAGCAGCGCCTTGGGTAAGGTGGTCCCGCAGGTCCAGCAAGAGCTCGATGGAGTGACCGCGGACCTGCAACCGTGACGCAGTGTCAGCGGCCATGAGAATCTCCCCGTAGACGGCCAGAAGTATCCCCGCTGGCGGCCATGAGATCTCCCCAGCCACTGTCCGCTGCCCGCTGTCGTCGCGGCGGGTGGCCCCTCCTCGGGTTCACTGAGGGTGCTCACGCCCCAGTCCCGAGGAGGGGACCTCTGAAGTCTGCCGAGGAGATCATGGAGATACTGGAAGCCTACGACCTGACCGGAAGCTACCGTGACGCCGCCGAGTTGGCCGGCTGCGACCATCACACCGTCGCCCGTTACGTCACCGCCAGGCAGGCCGGCGGGCTTGCGCCGAGCCCGCTGGCCCGGGACCAGCTGATCGACCCGCATCTTGCGAAGCTGGAGGAGTGGGTGGAGCGCAGCCACGGCAAGCTGCGCGCCGATATCGCCCACGACAAGCTGGTCGCGCTGGGCTACCAGGGCTCGGAGCGGACCACCCGCCGGGCGGTCGCAACGGTCAAGCAGGCGTTCAGCGCTGGCCGCCGGCGGGTGCACCGGCCGTGGGTCCCCGAGCCGGGGATGTGGTTCCAGTGGGACTATGGCACCGGGCCGCTGGTCGCCGGCCGGGCGACCTGGCTGTTTTGCGCGTGGCTTGCGTGGAGCCGCTACCGGGTCGTGCTGCCGATCTTGGACAAGACCCTGCCGACGGTGATCGCCTGCATCGACACCACGCTGCGGCGGTTGGGCGGGGTACCGACCTACGGGCTGAGCGACAACGAGAAGACCGTCACGCTGGACCACGTGGCCGGGATCGCGGTCCGCAACCCCGACATGGTCGCCGCCGCCCGCCACTACGGCCTCACGATCGCCACCTGCGTGCCCGCCGACCCGCAGTCCAAGGGCGGCTCGGAAGCGGCGGTGCGCATCGCCAAGGCGGACTTGGTGCCGACCGAGGCGAACCTGCTGGGCGCCTACTCGAGTCTCGGCGCGTTGGAGCGGGCCTGCGAGGGGTTCTGCGAGCAGGTCAACACCCGGCCGCATCGGGTGACCCGCCGCGTACCGGTGGAGGCGCTTGGCGAGGAGCGCACCCGGCTGCACCCGCTGCCCGCCCACCCGTTCACGCTGGCGTTCGGCCAGACCCGCGTGGTCGGGCAGACCACCCCGATGGTCGCCTTCCAGGGTGGGTCCTACTCGGTGCCGCACACCCTGGCCGGGCAGACGGTGTGGGTCCGCGCCCACGGCGAGGAGGTCGTGGTGGTCCACGTCGGCGGGCAGGGGCCGGTCGAGGTCGCCCGCCATCCGGTGACCACCTCGGGCAACCCCCGCGTGGACCAGGGCCACTTCCCGCCGGCGCCCGAGGGTGCGCTGGGCCGGGTCCCGCGGGCGCGCAGCGCCGCCGAGGCCGAGTTCCTGGCCATCGGCGAGGGCGCCGCGACCTGGCTGGTGGAGGCTGGCGCGGCCGGTGCCAGCCGGGTGCGGGTCAAGATGGCCGAGGCGGTGGCGCTGGCCAAGCTGCATGGGGCCGCCCGGGTGAACTGGGCGCTGGGCCACGCGGCGGTCTACGGCCGGTTCGCCGAGCGGGACCTGCCTGCCATCCTCGCCCATCAGGCCGCCGCCACCCCTGGGGCTGCCCGCCACGCTGGCGAGGACCACACCCTGCAGGCCGGCACCGCCACCTGGGAAGGGTTCGGGCGATGACGGCCAAGCCCACCAGCCTGAGCCCGGGCGCGACGCCGACGCTGGGGATGCCGGCGGCGCCGCCGCTACCGGCCGAGTTGGAGGCGCTGGCGCGCGGGCTGCGCCTGCCGCACCTGCGCCGGGCGGCGCCCCAGGTGCTGGCCACCGCCCGCGCGCAGCGGTGGGAGCCCGCCGAGGTCCTCAAGGCGCTGCTTGCCGCCGAGGCCGCCGGGCGGGCGCGCTCCAGCCGGGCGACCCGCCGCGCCGCCGCCGGGTTCCCGACCGGCAAGACCTTCCAGGCGTGGGACGAGCAGCTCTCCTCGATCCCAGCCCCGACCCAGGCCGCGCTGCGCACCCTGGAATGGCTCAGCCGCCGCGAGAACCTGGTGGTGTGCGGCCCGTCAGGGACCGGCAAGACGTTCTTCCTGGAAGCGCTCGGCCAGCTCGCCGTCGAAGCCGGCCACAAGGTCGCCTGGTTCACCCTGGAGTCGCTGGGGGCGCTGGTGCGCCGCCACCGCGCCGACGACTCGATGGCCAAAGCGGTCACCCGGATCTTGCGCGCCGACCTGGTCGTCGTCGACGACATCGGGCTGCTGCCCGTCGGCCCCGACGCCGCCGAAGGGCTCTACCGCCTGGTCGACGCCGCCTACGAGCGGCGCAGCGTGGCGGTCTCCAGCAACCTGCACCCGGCCGGGTTCGACGAGCTGATGCCAAAGACGCTGGCCACCGCGACCGTGGACCGGCTGCTCCACCACGCCCACCTGTGCACCACCCAGGGTGACAGCGTGCGGCTCAGCCAAGCCACCACCGGCAAGGGGGTGGTGCCACTGACCTGACCCCGGGGGAGCTCTGATGGCCGCCAGTGGGAACTATCGTGGCCATCACCGGGGAGCTTTCATGACCGCCCCTGGGGAGAAACCAACGGCCCTTGACAGTCGGGTTGAGGAGGGCGAGGGCGAGTTGGCGCCTTGCTGCTGGGCAGCTGCGGATCTTGGATGTGCCTCCTGTCCCTTGCCGGCGCTGCGGGCCTACCGAGAACGCCGCTGGCTCCAAGCCGCCGGCCGCGTGCTGCCGAGCTGTTGTCGCCGGCGTCCGTCAGGCCGAGGTCGCCCGCAGGCTCGGCATGTCTGCCGGGCCGCTAGCGTCGGGCATGGCCGCTTCAAGGCTGGCGGGCCGGCGGCGCTGCACGGCCGGGGACCATGCGGTCTGGTGGCCAGGCTGTCGGGCGCTCAGCTTGCCCAGGTGAGGCAGCTCCTCGGCCTGGTCTGCTGCCAGATCACCTGGTGGCGGCTCGACACCTCATGGAGTCTGGGGGTCTTCTAGTGTTGGTCGGACAGTCCTGCTCCGCCTGAGGCTGGCAGACCAGTTCGGAGCAGCTTGTGCGTGGGCACTGCTGAGCGGTTGGGTTCGGCGTGTGCGGCGGATCCGGGCAAGCATGAGCGTGCTGGCGGTGACGCCGGTGACGCCGAGGGTGATCAGGCGTGGGTCGGAGCTGTGGACACCAAAGATCGTCCAGCAGGTCAGCTCACCCAGGATGAGCAGCCAGGTTCCACGTGCGACGCCGGTGAGGTGAGCGGTTCGGTAGGCCGTCCAGAGCGAGGGGGTGACCTGGAGGATGAAGGCGACCGTGAGCAGCGTGCCCAGGCCGGTGCGGCCGGCGACGATGACGCTGGCGAAAAGGAGCGCGACCCAGCCGCTGATGGGGACCGCCGGCCGCGCCTTGGCCTGTCCGCGCCGGGCCAGCATGATCGCCAGCGTGCCGGCCAGCAGCGTCGCCGAGGAGGCCGGGACCAGCGCCGTCCAGTAGCTGGCGAGCGCGAAGTAGGCGAACCAGGCGGCGTTGTTGACGCTGGTGAGGGTGGCCCAGGACCAGGAGACGCCGGCGGTGTCGTGGGTGGCCCGGAGCTTGAGGAGCTGGGGCAGGAACTGGGGGATCGCGAACGCTGCCGCAGCGATCGGCATGTAGTCGAGGAGGTCACCCATGCTCGTTCGTTGCCTCCAGCGGGAAAGGGGATCCGGTAAGGAAAAGGTACGTCACCGAAGCCGGCATTTGGTTGCGGATCTATGCGCGAACCGCTCGACTTCTGCAATGATTGTTGCCATGGACACGGTTGATCGGAAGATCATTGCTGAGCTTCAAGCGGAGGGGCGGCTCACGGTGACCGAGCTGGCCCAGCGGGTCGGGCTCAGCGTGGCCCCCTGCCACCGACGGCTGCGCGAGCTGGAACGTGCCGGAGCGATCCGCGGCTACCGAGCCGTCGTCGACCCCGCCGCGATCGGCCTGGGCTTCGAGGTCCTGGTGCAGGTGACGATGGATCGAGAGGACGCCGCCACGGTCGCCGACTTCGAGCGCGGCCTGGCCGAGATCGCAGAGGTCCGCCACGCCGAGCGGCTCTTCGGCGACCCCGACTACCTGCTCCGCGTCGCCACCGCCGACATCGCCGCCTATCAGACCCTCCGCGACGAGCAACTCGCCACCCTGCCCGGCGTGGGTCGGCTCACCTCCACGATCGTCATGAAACGCATCGTCGACGAGCGCCCGTTCCCCGTCGCGCCTGCCTCCCCTCGCCCGCGACCCAAGCGCTAGCGTCGGGCGACAAGCACCCGCGTCGCCATGGACGTCATGAAGCACCACCTCAGGTGACGGGCTGGATGGGCTGGAGGTTCCCGCGTCGATCCAACCGGCGCCGCTGGGCTGGCTAGAGGCGTCCTCTGGCGAGCTGGGTGAGCCTCGGCGGGTCGGGAGTGCCTGCGGCATGGTGACCATCGGTGGGCGATCGCGCCACCCGCCGGAACGGGTGGACGGGGAATGAACCGGATCGGGGTTCCGATCGGTATATGCTGGAGGAGCCGGTTGCCGGCCCTCCGCCCTCGGGGCCAGGCGGGATGCTGAAGCCCGGGTAACCGCGACGGGGCGGCGACCGGGTGCAAGCGAGCCGGTCCAGATGCTGGATCGCGTGACGATTCGTTTTGCCGGCGACTCCGGTGACGGCATGCAGCTCACCGGTGACCGATTCACCAGCGAGACCGCGGCGTTCGGCAACGACCTGTCCACCCTGCCGGATTTCCCGGCCGAGATCCGCGCGCCGGCGGGGTCGATCGCCGGGGTGTCGGGGTTCCAGCTGCATTTCGCCGACCACGACATCCTCACCCCTGGCGATGCCCCCGACGTGCTGGTGGCGATGAACCCGGCGGCGCTGCGGGCCAACATCGGCGACCTGCCAAAGGGCGCGACGCTGATCGTCAACATCGACGCGTTCACCGCCCGCAACCTGGACAAGGTCGGGTATGCGGCCAACCCGCTGGAGGACGGGTCGCTGGCCGACTACGCGGTGCATGGGGTGGGGCTGACGTCGATGACGTTGGAGGCGCTGAAGGGCTTCGACATCTCCAAGAAGGAGGCCGAGCGGGCCAAGAACATGTTCGCGCTCGGGTTGATGTCGTGGCTGTACCATCGGCCGACCGAGGCGACGGTGGCGTTCCTGGAGCGCAAGTTCGCCACCCGCCCGCTGATCGCCAAGGCAAACGTCACCGCGTTCAAGGCCGGCTACAACTTCGGGGAGACCACCGAGGTGTTCGCGGTCTCCTACGAGATCAAGCCGGCCAAGCTGCCTCCGGGGACCTACCGCAACATCTCCGGCAACCTGGCGTTGTCGTACGGGTTGATCGCGGCCAGCCAGCTTTCGGGGCTGCCGTTGTTCCTGGGTGCCTATCCGATCACGCCGGCGTCCGACATCCTCCATGAGCTGTCCAAGCACAAGGCGTTCGGGGTTCGCACCTTCCAGGCCGAGGACGAGATCGCGGGGGTGGGGGCGGCGCTGGGGGCGGCGTTCGGTGGCTCGCTGGGGGTGACGACCTCAAGCGGGCCCGGGATCGCGCTGAAGGCGGAGACGATCGGGCTGGCGGTGTCGCTGGAGCTGCCGCTGCTGGTCATCGACATCCAGCGGAGTGGGCCGTCGACCGGCATGCCGACCAAGACCGAGCAGGCCGACCTGCTGCAGGTGATGTTCGGCCGCAACGGTGAGGCGCCGGTGCCGGTGGTGGCGGCATGCACCCCGTCGGACTGCTTCCATGCGGCGGTGGAGGCCGCCCGGATCGCGCTGAAGTACCGGACGCCGGTGGTGCTGCTGTCGGACGGCTACCTCGCCAACGGGTCGGAGCCGTGGCTGCTGCCCGACGTTGCCGAGCTGCCCGAGATCCCGGTGGCGTTCGCTACCGAGCCGAACCACGAAGGCGAGTTCTGGCCGTACCTGCGGGACGAGGTCACCCTGGCGCGGCCGTGGGCGGTGCCTGGCACGCCGGGGCTGGAGCACCGGATCGGTGGGCTGGAGAAGGCCGACGGGACCGGCAACATCAGCTACGACCCGGACAACCACGACCGGATGGTGCGGCTGCGGGCGGCGAAGGTGGCCGGGATCGCCGCCGACATCGCGCCGCTGGAGGTCGACGGGCAGGAGGGGGCGCGGCTGCTGGTACTCGGCTGGGGGTCGACCTACGGGCCGGTCGGGGCGGCGATCCGGCGGGTGCGCGCCGAGGGCGGCAAGGTCGCCCAGGCGCACCTGCGGCATCTCAACCCCTTCCCGGCCAACCTCGGCGAGGTGCTGCGCCGCTACGACAAGGTGCTGATCCCCGAGATGAACCTGGGCCAGCTTCGCATGCTGGTCCGGTCGCAGTTCCTGGTGGACGCCATCGGCTTCAACCGCGTGCGGGGGTTGCCGTTCAAGGCCGAGGAGCTGGCCGACGCGATCACCGGGCTGCTGGACGAAGGAGTGGGCAAGTGAGCATCGGCAACGGGCGGGGCAACCGCGCCGCCCCCGTCAAGCTGACCGGCAAGGACTTCAAGAGCGACCAGGAGGTCCGCTGGTGCCCCGGCTGCGGGGACTACGCGATCCTGTCGGCGGTGCAGGGGTTCATGCCGTCGCTGGGGATCCCGCGGGAGCGGATCGTGTTCGTGTCGGGGATCGGCTGCTCGTCGCGGTTCCCGTACTACATGAACACCTACGGGATGCATTCGATCCACGGGCGGGCGCCGGCGATCGCGACCGGGCTGGCGGTGACCCGGCGTGACCTGTCGGTGTGGGTGATCACCGGCGACGGCGACGCGCTGTCGATCGGCGGCAACCACCTGATCCATGCGCTGCGCCGCAACGTGAACCTCAAGATCCTGCTGTTCAACAACCAGATCTACGGGCTGACCAAGGGGCAGTACTCCCCCACCAGCGAGCGCGGCAAGATCACCAAGTCGACGCCGATGGGGTCGCTGGACCACCCGTTCAACCCGGTCAGCGTCGCGTTGGGCGCCGAGGCGACGTTCGTGGCCCGCTCCATCGACTCCGACCGCGGCCACCTCACCGAGGTATTGCGCAAGGCGGCCGCCCATCGGGGCACGGCGTTCGTGGAGGTCTACCAGAACTGCAACATCTTCAACGACGGCGCCTTCGACGAGCTGAAGGAGGCCGACACCAGGGCCGACCACCAGATCCGGTTGGAGCACGGCCAGCCGATCCGCTTCGGCGCCGACGGCGAGCAGGGTGTGCGGTTGACCGAGGAGGCCCGGGTCGAGATCGTCGACGTGGCCGACGTGGGCGTGGAGGGGCTGCTGGTCCACGACGAGCACCGCAAGGAGCCGAGCCTTGCATTCATGCTGAGCCGGCTGGCCCACAGCACCCACAAGCCCACCCCGATCGGGGTGTTCCGGGACGTCGACCGGCCGGTGTACGACGAGCTCATGGCCGAGCAGCTCGAGGCGGCCGCCGCCAAGCAGGGGCGCGGCGACCTGGTCAAGCTGCTTCACGGCGGCGACACGTGGCAGCTCGGCTGAGCCTGGCCAGCCGCATGGACCTGGCCGCCGTGGCAGAGGCGGCCAGGGCGGCCGGAAGGCTCGGCATCGACACCGAGTTCATGTCCGAGGGCCGCTACCGCGCGCTGCTGTGCCTGGTCGGCGTGGTCGTCCCGGAGGGGTCCGGGGAACCCCAGAGGGGTGCCCCGGTGGATCGATCGGAGGGGTCCGGGGAACCCCAGAGGGGTGCCCCGGTGGATCGATCGGAGGGGTCCGGCCGGGCGGTCGGGGCCCAAAGGGGTTCCCCGGTGGATCAGGCGACGAACGGGATCGTGCTGGTGGACCCGCTGGACCGCGGGGTCGACCCGGCGCCGCTTGCGGCGGTGCTCGCCGACCCGGCGGTCGAGGTGGTCGTGCACGCCGGCCGGCAGGACGTCGCGCTGCTGCGGCGGGTCTGGCGCACCGAGGTCCGCGGGGTGTTCGACACCCAGGTCGCCGCCGGGTTCGCGGGGTTCGGCGCGCAGACCGGCTACGCCAGCCTGCTCGGCGACGTGCTCGGGCTGCGCCTGGCGAAGTCGGCCAGCTTCACCCGCTGGGACGATCGTCCGCTCAGCCCCGAGCAGCTCGCCTACGCCCGCGACGACGTCGTGCACCTGCCGCGGCTGGCCGACGCCCTGCAGGAGCGCCTCCGGGCCAGCGGCCGGCTGGAGTGGGCGAGGGAGGAGTGCCGCCGGCTGGAGGAGGCGACCGACCAGCGCGACCCGTGGCTGGCGTGGCAGCGGCTGCCCCGGATCGCCAACCTGAACCCCGCCGCCAGGGCGGTCGCCAGGGAGCTGGCCGCGTGGCGGGAGCAGACCGCCTCCGCCGAGGACCGCCCGGTCGGCGCCGTGCTCGGCGACGCGCCGCTGGTGGAGATCGCCAAGCGCCGCCCGGCCACGCCGCATGCCCTGGAGCGTATCCGCGGCCTGCAGCCGTCGACGCTGCGCCGCCGGGGCGACGCGGTCCTGGCGGTGGTCGCCCGCGGCCTGGACGCCGAGCCGCTGCCCGCCGAGGCGGTCGAGCGGTCGGACTCCAACCCCGCCGACGTGCCCGCCATCGCCCTGTCGGAGGCGCTGGTGCGGGCCAGGGCCCTGGATGCCGGGCTCGCCTACGAGCTGGTCGCCGCCCGCAACGACCTCGCGCAGGTGGTCGCCGCGGTCCGGCGCGGCCAGCAGGAGCCGCCGGTCCGCACCTTGCAGGGCTGGCGCCGCGACCTGGTCGGGGCCGAGCTGCTGGAGCTGCTCGCCGGGCGGCGCTCCCTTTCGGTCGACCCCTCTGGGCGGCTGCGGATCAGCCCGAGCTGACCAGCGTCACCCCGCGCATGCCGTAGGCGTAGTGGCCGGGCAGATGGCAGGCGAACTGGAGGCTGGCCGGCCCGCCCTGGCGGAATGTGTAGGTGGTGGCGGCCTGGCTGCCGGCGGCGACCGACACCTCCCCCGGCACCTCGCCGTGGTGCTCGCGTTGCCTGCCCTGCTCGTGGCGGCGCTGGACCGCGTCGTCGCCGAGGATGAACTCGTGGTCGATCGGGTCGGTGTTGCGGAGCAGGAACCGTACCGTGGTTCCCGGCGCGACCCGGACCACCTCGGGCTGGAACCGTGAGTGGTGCATGGTGACCACCACGGTCTGGGTGGCCTGGCCGGCGGCGGCGTGCAGCAGGGTCAGGCCGCCGGCCAGGGTGAGGGCCACCACGGCGGCCAGGTGCCAGGGTCGTGGACGCATCTAGGAGGCCCGCGCCCGGACGCGCAGCGCCACGACGGCGACGATGGTCGCGCCCGCCAGTCCGACGGCCAGCCACGGCCACACGGGCGCGGCGCCACCCGCCGGCTGGGCGGGTGCCGGCGCCGGACGGAGGGGCTCGGTGGGGTCGACCAGGCCGGCGGCGACCGGTGAGGGGCTGCCGCGGCCGCTGGTGTCGACGGCCAGGTCGTGGAACAGCCGCCCGGCGGTGGTGTCGATCCGCAGGTAGCTGAGCCACATGCCCGACGCCGGGACCCAGCTCATGCCCTTGTCGGCGCGCAGGTCGGCCAGGAGCAGCTCGGATGCCGGCTGGCTGCGCTCCAGGGCGACCCCTGGCTGGCCGGCCGCGGCCGGGGAGGGCAGCAGCGCCGGCCGCCGGTCGGTGAGCAGGTACAGGTCGGCCTGGATCGCCTCGGACGGCTGGTGGCCGAGCCCGAGGATGCGCAGCGGCACCCACGCGTCGGCGGTGGGGATGGTGAGCTGGATCGGTGTGCCGTCGCCGAGGCGCTGGCCGCGGGCGCTGGCGGCGCGGGCGTCGAAGCTGGCGGCCATGAAGATGGGGCTGCGGGCGGCGTAGAAGTCGAGCACCTCGGGGGCGTCGACCGACAGCCCGAAGCCACGCTCGCGGGCCCAGTCGCCGACCGCCTTGCCGCCGCCGCGCAGGATGGTGATGTCGAGCGCGTCGACGCGGGTCTTCAGCAGCACCTCGGCGGAGGAGCGGGCGTCGAAGGCGGCCGGGGCCGCGGCGGCCTCCAGCTGTGGCTGGGTCTCCCGGATCAGCCGCTGCAGGGTCCATTCGCCGCCCTTGCGGACGTCGGTCGGCACGCCCGGCAGCGGGACGATCGAGCCGAACTTGGCGCCACCGCCGCTGTAGCTGAACGAGGTCAGGTAGTGCTCGACCCCCTGGTGGTAGCTTGCGAGGGTGGTGGTGCGGGCGAGCTGGACGGTGCCGCCGGGACCGACCAGCCCCCCGCACGCCAGCGCCGGCTGCGCCCCCAGCAGAACGACCACCAGCAGGGCCAGCAGCCCCACGATCCCACGCCGTGCCATCGCGCACCCCTTGCTCGGTCAGGTTCCGATAGGCGTTGGACGGGCGGCGGCGGCCGCTGGTTCCCGGCACCCCACGGGACGATTGCCCATGCGATCGACGCGATGGTATAAACGCGCCCGACAGCGACCAATCCGGACGGAGTTCTGCCTTGCCGCGGAGCGGTCGAGTGAACCGTCGGGGGGGATATGGGATGCGGATCAGTGGGCGCGTTGCCGGCAGACGGCGCATGCGGCGGCGTGGCCCACCCGGCGACCTCGGCACCGGCGCGCTGGTCCAGCGCACGACGTCGCCGGCGTGCGCCATCGACCGGCTCGGGCGCATCGTCGCCGCCAACCACGCGCTGGAGGTCCTGCTCGGGAGCGGCGTGGCCGGTGGGCTGGAGGGCCGCACGCTCACCTCGCTGACCTACCCGCCCGACCTCGACCGCTCCAGGGAGGCGCTGGAGTCGGTGTTCGAGGACGGCCTGGACCGCTACCAGGTCGACAACCGCTGTGTGCGGGTCCACAGCCGCGAGCTGGTCTGGGGCACCTGGGACCTGTCGCTGGTCCGCGACCATCGCGGCCGGCCCGGGCTGGCGATCGCGATGGTGCGTGACCTCACCCAGATGAAGCGCTCCGAGCAGGAGCGTCGCTTCTTCGAGTTCATGTTCAAGCTGATCGGCGAGGCCGAGGACAGCCACGCGGTGCTGACGGCGGCGGTGCAGACGATCTGCCACTTCACCCGCTGCGGGATGGGGCAGGTGTGGCTGCCGGCGGGTGAGGTGCTGGTCTGCAGCCCGTCGTGGCATCACAGCGGCTACGGCTTCGAGAAGCTCCATGCCGCCAGCGAGCAGCTCGACTACCAGCGTGGCGAGGGCCTCCCGGGGCTGGCGTGGGCGACCGGCCAGCCGCAGCTCCTCACCGACGTCCGTGACCCCGACCGGTTCGACCGTGCCGCCCAGGCCCAGCGGGCGGGCGTGCGGGAGGCGATGGCGGTGCCGGTCATGGGCGCCGCCGGGGCGGTGGCGGTGCTGGAGCTGTTCGTCACCCACGAACGGGCCGGGGAGCCGGGCCGCATGGAACGCATCGCCAAGGTCGCCGCCGAGCTCGGACCGCTGGTCGAGCGGCGCCGCTCCGAGGAGGCCCTGCGCGCCTCCGAGCAGCGCTTCCGGGCCGTCACCGACGCGGCGGTGGACGCGATCGTGTCGGCTGACAGCTTCGGGCGGTTGCTGTCGTGGAACAGCGGCGCGGAGCGGATGTTCGGCTGGCGGGCCGAGGAGGTCGTCGGCAGGCCGCTGACGGTGATCATCCCCGAGCGGCGAGTTCCCCATCGAGCTGTCGGTGGGGGCGTGGAGTGGCCCGGACGGGCTGGCGTTCTCGGGGGTGATCCGCGACATCACCGAGCGCAAGCAGGCCGAGATGACCCTGCGGGCGTCCGAGGAACGGTTCACGTCGGTGGCGGACGCGGCGGTGGACGCGATCGTGTCGGCTGACAGCTTCGGGCGGTTGCTGTCGTGGAACAGCGGCGCGGAGCGGATGTTCGGCTGGCGGGCCGAGGAGGTCGTCGGCAGGCCGCTGACGGTGATCATCCCCGAGCGGC
>WNGA01009787.1_pt1 | contig 12849 bp, 11 predicted proteins | sample 5400061 | NCBI WGS metagenome assembly WNGA01 (sample SAMN13153366, study PRJNA577476) | soil metagenome | isolation source: 100 cm soil or saprolite under grassland replicate 2 | place: USA:California | collected 2016-06-15
CGGACTACGGCTTCATCGGAGTCGTGCTGCTGTTGTGTGTCTTTGCGGGGTTTTTCTGGCAGGCGGCGCGCACCAGCGACCCGCGCATTCCCTCCGATGAACGGTCGTTCGTCGTCGGCAGCGTCGTCGGCGTAGTGGCAGTCCTGTTTCACGCTATTTTCGATTTCAATTCCCACATTCCCGCCAACGCCTTGTTCCTGGCCGTGATTCTGGGCTGCACCGCAGCGATTGAAGATCCGGACCGGCGGTTTGCCCGGGCCCCGCTGCCCAATTGGGCACGCTTGAGCCTTGGCGTGGGAGTGTTGATCGTGTGCGGGCTCCTCGGGTGGTCGTTTGCCCACACGGCGCTTGGCGCCCGCTACACCCGGCTCGGCAAGGACGAGAAGCGTGTCCACAACCTCGACATCGCGCGCGCCCTGCTTCACAGAGCCACCGCGATTGACCCGCGTTCCGCAAGGCCGTACGCTCTGCTGGCCGACAGCTACCGAGGAGAGGCCGAATGGCGCCTGGGCGAGGAGAAGGAGAAGAAAGCAGAGCGCCAGGCCCTGGCTCGCCAGGCCGTCGAGTTTTTTGAAGCCTCGCTGCGGTTGAATCCGTTCGACACCCTCGTGCTGCTCAGGGCCGCCCGAGCATACGAACTGGCCGGTGACGACGATCGTACGCTCAAAATGCTGCTTCGCGCGCTGGAAAATGAACCCGAAGCGGCGCTCGTTCACATCAAACTCGGCCAGTTTTATCGGGACCGCGGCAAGAATGATCGGGCCCTCAAATACTACGAGCACGCGGAGCGCATCAACCATGCCCAGGATCCCGGCGTCCAGATCAACGCCAACGAACTCCGCGGGCTGTAGATTCCCCATTTAACCGTGAAACAGAACCCCATCCGCTCCCAACTCAAACGCGGCGTCCCCGCCGTCGGCACCTGGCTCACGCTGCCCGATCCCGTGGCCGCGCACCTGATGAGCAAGTCCGGCTTCGACTGGCTCACGGTCGAGCTGGAGCACACGTCCACGAACTACGAGACCGCCGCGCAAATGTTTGCCATCATCGCCGCCGATGGTTGCGTGCCCCTGGCGCGCGTGCCTTGGAACGACGTCCAGAACATCAAGCGCGTCCTGGATACCGGCGCCTGGGGTATCGTCGTGCCGATGGTCAACTCGGGGCCGGAGGCCGAGGCCGTCGTGAGGGCAGCGCGCTACCGGCCCATTGGCCAGCGCACCATTGGCGGGCAGTTGCACGCGGCGAACTTTGCCACGGATGCCTCGACTTACTACGCCAGGGCCAACGAGGAAATTCTCGTGGTCGTAATGGCCGAGCACGTTGATGCCGTTGCGAATATTGGCGAGATTCTGGCCGTGCCGGGGATCGACGTGGTGTTCGTCGGCCCGAACGACCTGCACGCCTCGATGGGATTGCCGCCGATGTTCGACAGCGACGATAAGCAGTTCAACGCCGCCCTGAAGAAAATCCTCTCGACGGCCAAGGCGCGCGGCGTCGCCGCCGGCATCCACGTTCTGGATACCGCCCAGGCGCAGCGGCGCATCAATGAAGGCTGGCAATTCATCGCGGTGGCCAGCGAAGCCGGCTTCATGCTGGCCAAAGCCGGAGAAATCGCGAAGGCCCTTGGGTTGGGCAAGGGCCAGGCCGTGGCGAAGTATTAGCAGGGGGGGCCCAGAATCTGACGAGCCGTCGAATAAAGCGCCGAGCTCTACAACGGTCTGTAGCCGCCGACGTGAGGAGGCGGAAAACGTGCATGGACGGTCCATCCGCCTCCTCACGTCGGCGGCTACGAACGTTGGTGGGGAATGCGGGCTAGGCCGCGTTGCCGCGACGGGCAGGGCGCAATTCCAAGCCGTTGATTTCCCGCACGTCCAGAATGTGAATGTGGCCGTCAGGCGTGAGAAGCACGGCACTGGCTTTGTCGTTCGCAAAAGCCACCTGTTCCGGATGGGTAATCTCCACCGTTCGCCCCGGCAGGTGGATTGTGAAACGCCGGAAAGGCTTTGCATTCAGCGCGTCTTTGAACGCGTTCGTTGTCATGAGAGCAGTTTGGCAGCAGCCAACGCGGGAATCAAGGTGAAGCCATTCAACCTGATCGCCCGAACATGACTTGAGGATCCGAAGAAACTGGCCATCCTCTCCTGCATTCTCAACTCTCAACTCAAATTGCTCTCAACCAAACTATGAACATCGTTGTCCTCGACGGCCACACGCTGAACCCCGGCGACCTGAGCTGGGAGGAGTTGAAGGCGCTCGGGCCGTGCGCCATTTATGAGCGCAGCACCCCGCAAGAGGTGCTCAAGCGCGCGGCGGACGCGGAGCTCCTCATCACGAACAAAGTGCCGCTCAGCCGGGAACAAATCCGCGCGCTGCCGAAGCTGCGCTACATCGGCGTCACGGCCACGGGCTACAACATCATCGAGGTGGCGGCGGCGCGGGAGCGCGGGATCACCGTCACGAATGTGCCGGCTTACGGCACCCGCTCGGTCGCCCAGCACACCTTCGCCCTGCTGCTCGAACTCACCCAGCACGCCGGCCAGCACTCTCAAAGCGTCCGCGCCGGCGCCTGGGTTCGCAGCCCGGACTGGTGTTTCTGGGAGCATCCGCTGATCGAATTGGACGGATTGACGATGGGCATCGTCGGCTTTGGACGCATTGGCCAGGCGGTCGGCGAACTGGCGCGGGCCTTCGGCATGCATGTCATGACTTCTGCTTCTCCGCGGGCCAGAGAGTTGCCTCACTACGTCACCATCCTGTCGCTCGACTCGCTGTTCGGCGCCGCGGACGTCGTCAGCCTCCACTGCCCGCTGACCGACGCCACGCAAAACCTCGTCAATGCCGCCCGATTGGAGCGGATGAAACCCACCGCCTTCCTCCTCAACACAAGCCGCGGCCCGTTGGTGGACGAAGCCGCGCTGGCCGAAGCGCTGAACGCCGGCCACATCGCTGGCGCCGGCCTCGACGTGCTTTCGACCGAACCGCCCCGACCGGACAACCCGCTCCTCACCGCCAGGAACTGCATCATCACGCCGCACCAGGCCTGGGCTACGCAGGCCGCACGCACCCGGTTGATGCGCATAGCCGTCTCCAACGTGAAGTCCTTCCTCGAGGGGAAGGCGCAAAACGTCGTGAGTTGAGGGCCGTTCGGAAGGCTGGCGGAAGTTTTCAGTAATCAGTAATCAGTAATCAGTAATCAGTAATCAGTAATCAGTAATCGGTAATCAGTGGTCAGTCACTGGCCATGCAGCGCCATCAGAAATACTAAATACTGATTACTGATTACTGATTACTGAAAACTGATTCCTAAAAATGGCACTCACCGAAAACCTCGCTTCGATTCGCCAACGCATCGCCGCGGCCTGTAGCCGCGCCGGACGCGATCCCGCCGCGGTCACCCTCCTGGCCGTCAGCAAGGGGATGCCGCCCCAAGTCGTGCGTGAGGCGACGGACGCCGGGCTGACGCTCTTTGGCGAAAACAAAGTGCAGGAAGCGAAGGCAAAAATCCCTCTCTGCCCCGACCGCTCGTGCTGGCACATGATTGGCCACCTCCAATCCAACAAATGCCGCGACGCCGTCCAGCTGTTCGCGATGATTCACAGCGTCGACAGCGTCCCGCTCGCGGAAGAGATCCAAAAATGCGCCGACCGGCAGGCCCGGACGATGCCGGTCCTTCTGGAAGTCAATCTGGCCGGCGAATCCGCCAGGTTTGGCTTCCGGCCCGACGCCGTTTTGCCTGCGCTTCAGCAAATCAACTCACTGCCCCGTGTCGAGATTCACGGCTTGATGACGCTCGGGCCCTGGACGCCGGAGGCCGAAAAAGTCCGGCCGATCTTCCGCCAGCTTCGGGAGCTCAAGACCCGTTGCGAGCAGGCTCTGGGCGCGCCATTGCCGCACCTGAGCATGGGGATGAGCGGTGACTTCGAGGTGGCCATCGAGGAAGGCGCGACGATCGTCCGCCTCGGCACCGCGCTGTTCGGCCCGCGCCCCAAGCCCACCCGCCCTGCCCAGCCAGGCGATGGCGAATGATTAGGGATCCGGCCGGTTTTGCGCTTTGCATCCGGCGGCGGCTGTGGCTAGCTTGCGCCCATGTCAGAGTTTGTCGCTTACGTGAACCACGGCGCCGCGCTGGTGACGCCGCGGGTACTTGAGACGGTCGTGCGCCAGCTTCCGATGTGGAAGATGGAGTTCACCCAGATCAATGCGCCGAGGTATCCTCACCTGGTCGATCAACTTGAATTCCTCGCCGACGCCGTCGAGGACTTCGCGGAGGGCGCCTACAAGGAACTGCCCTTCTGCGCTGTGGCTCAGGCCGTGTTCGCCCTGACCTACGCGCACAAGAAAATCGATGTGATTCCCGACCTGATGCCCAACCTGGGCCGCGCGGACGATTCGAGCGTCGTGCGCGCCGCATTGATCCAGAACGAAAAGTCCTTCGCCAAATACGCGGAAGTGATGGGAATCAACTGGAACAAGATCACGAGCAATCCCTGATCGGCAGAGTCCTCCGCCCGGCCTGACCGCCATTTCTCACCATGAGCTTTAGGACCCGACGGTCCGTAGCCGCCGACGTGAGGACGCGGAGAACGCGGACACACGCTCCATCCGCCTCCTCATGTCGGCGGCTACCGTGGTTCGTGAGAAATGCAGGCTGAACTCCTGGCTCGCCGCCGCCGGCCGCCGCTAATGCGCATCCTCAATCTCAATCCCGACACCGGCATCGGCGCCAGCGCGTGGTTCGTCGAACTCGAGGGCCATCGCATTCTGCTCGACGCCGGCACGCACCCGAAACTCGAAGGCCACGCCAGCCTGCCGCTCTACAAGCTCATCGCCAGGGAGGACCTCGACGCCATTGCCATCTCGCACTGCCATCATGATCACGTCGGCTCCCTGCCCGTCGCGATGCGCTACTTTCCCGAGGCGCACGTCCTGCTCACCGACCTGAGCTACTTCCTGGCCGAACGGGTGCTGCACAATTCGGTGAACGTGATGATGCGCCAGCGCGACGAACTCGGCATCCGCGAATACCCGCTCTACTCCCACACGGAAGTGGACGACATCGAATCGTGCTTCCAGGGCTTCCGCTACAATCGCGAAGTCGAGTGGGCCGCGCACCACAAGTCCCGCGCCGGCTTCGATTCGCCCGTGCTCGAATTCTATGACGCGGGCCACGCGCTCGGCTCGGCGGGCATCATGCTCCGCGGCAAAAAGGAGACGCTGTTCTACACCGGCGACGTCTCATTTCATGATCAGACCATACTGCGGGGCGCGCGCTTCGAAGACGTGCAGGCCGACGTGCTCATCATGGAGACCACCCGCGGCGACCGCCCCACTCCGCCCGGATTCACGCGCCAGGGCGAGATCGAACGCCTCACCGCCGCACTCCATCGCGTGCTCAAGCGAGGCGGCTCGGTGCTCATCCCCACCTTCGCCCTGGGCCGCACGCAGGAAATTCTCGCGCTCCTGGCGCTGCTGATGAAGGCGGGCAAGCTCAAGCGCCAGCCGATCTATATTGGCGGGCTGGGGCGCGTGTTCACGGAGATTTACGACCTCGAAGCGCATCGGACTCACCGGCAACATCCCAGCCTGCGGCTCACGGAGGCGCTCAACCTCGTCGTCATGGAAAAGGGACAGGTCGACAAAATGAAGCTGGCCGGCGGGCGCATCTTCGTCCTGACCGCGGGCATGATGAGCGAGAACACCGCCGCGCACGACCTGGCGGTGCGCATGATGGGCGACCCGCGACAGGCGATATTCTTCGTCGGCTACGCGGATCCCGACACTCCGGGCGGGCGGCTGAAGGCGGCGCGGGACGGCGAGAGCTTTATCTTCAGCGCCGGCGCCGGCCAGGTGTCGCGCCGATGCGAAGTGCAGGACTTCGACCTGACCGCGCACGCGAACCGGGAAGAATTGCTCGATTTCGTCGGCGAAGTTGCCCCGCGCGCGGTGTTGCTGGGCCACGGCGAAGCGGATTCGCGGAAGTGGTTTGAGCAGCAAATTCACGCCCGTCATCCCCGGATCAAGATCTTCCAGCCCGAGCCGGGAAAGGCCGTCCACGTTTGATTCGACGGTGAAGCGATACGACCTGAACACTACGACGTGCGCGTTCCTCGGCTTTCTGGCGGTCTTCTTTGGCCTGTTTCTATTCTATCCGGTGGGGCTGCTGCTCAAGGGCGCGTTCGTGACCGAAGGACGATTCACGCTGCGGTACTTCGAGTTGCTGATGTCCAGCCCGTTGCAACGCGAGGCGTTGCGGAACAGTTTCACGATCGCGCTGCTCACGACGGCGTTGACGACCGTGTTGACGCTGCCGCTGGCGCAAGTGATGACCCGCCTGAGCTTCCGGGGCAAGGCGCTGGCCGGGGGCCTGCTGCTGGTGCCGATGATCATGCCGCCGTTCGTCGGGGCGATTGGGTTGCGCCAGTTGCTCTCGAAGTTCGGGTCGCTCAATCTCCTTCTGACCAGGCTCGGCATCCTTGAGGCGGACAAGCCGGTGGACTGGCTGGGCGGCGGGGGCTTCTGGGGCATCGTCGCTCTCCAGGTGCTGAACCTGTACCCGATCCTGTTCCTGAATGTGTCGGCGGCGATGGCCAACATCGACCCGGCCTTGCGCGAGGCGGCGCAAAACCTCGGGGCGACCGGCGGGCGGCTGTTTCGCACGGTGACGCTGCCGCTCATCCTGCCCGGCTACTTCGCGGGGGCGATCATCGTGTTCATCTGGGCGTTTACGGACCTGGGCACGCCATTGATTTTCGGCTTCTCGCGCGTCGTGCCGGTGCAGATTTTCGACGCCTCGCGGGAGGTGAACACGAATCCGATGGGCTACGCGCTCGTGGTATTCCTGCTCGTGCTCACCGTGGCCCTGTTCGTGACCAGCAAACGGTTCCTGGCGGGACGGCGTTACGAGATGATGGCCCGCGGACACGTCCTCGGGGCGGAGACGGCGGCGACGGGCAGGCAAGCTGTGCTGGTCTGGCTTGGGCTCGGGGGACTGATCGCGGTGGCGTTGCTGCCGCACTTGATGGTCGTCGCGCAGTCGTTCAGCGAGCGGTGGTTCTTCAGCGTGCTGCCCAGCGAATGGACCGGGGCGAGTTACGGCGAAATCTTCCGCGACAAGCTCACCGGCACGAGCATCCGCAACAGCCTGTTGTTCTCCAGTTGCAGCGCCCTGCTCGACCTGGTGCTGGGGGTGATGATCGCGTGGCTGCTGACGCGGCGGCGGATTCCGCTGGCGGGCCTGCTCGACGCGCTGGCGATGCTGCCGCTGGCGTTGCCGGGCATCGTGCTCGCGTTCGGATACGTGGCCGGTTTCGACAATTTCAAGAACGCCTGGCTGAACGAATGGTTCAATCCCCGCAACAATCCGACGCTGTTGCTGATCATCAGTTACAGCGTGCGGCGGCTGCCGTATATCGTGCGCTCGGCCTACGCCGGCTTCCAGCAGACAAGTGTGACGCTGGAGGAGGCGAGCGCGAACGTGGGCGCGTCGCCGTTGCGCACGTTGCGGAGGATCACGCTGCCGCTGGTGATGGCAAACTTGATCGCAGGCACCCTCCTGACGTTTTCCTTCGCGATGCTGGAGGTCAGCGACGGCCTGATCCTGGCGATGAAGGAACGGTACTTCCCAATCACAAAAATGATTTACGAGCTTATGGGGCGGATTGAGCCGAACGCCCCGAGCGTGGCCTGCGCGCTGGGCGTGGTGGGCATGGGGATTTTGACGGCCAGCCTGTTCATCGCCGGCAAGTTGCTCGGCAAGAAGATGGGGCAGTTGTTCCGCGCGTAAGCCTCACGAGCCGCAATGTAGGGCGGGCGTCTCGCCTGCCCAGCGAGCGCATCAGCGCGAGCCGTGCGCAAGGGCCTCATCCGCCTCGCTGCGCTCGGCGCGGGCAGGCGAGACGCCTGCCCTACGTTCACGGCGTTGCCGCCAGCGAAGCGCAGACCAGTTCCTTTTCACTCCGGGCAAAGACGTGACGATTGGCAAACGCCGGCGCCGCCCAGGCGACCTTTCGGCCCGAAAACGGATAGGTTGGCTCCAGCAATGCCGCGCGGCTGATCTCGTGGTAACCGCGGGCCGTGAGTTGCGCGCGGATCAGCTCGCCGCGATTATTGAATAGAAGCGCCGAATCGCCATTCACGGTCAGATGAATGCTCGCCCCGCCTTTCAGGTCCGTGACGCTGTTGGTTTCCCACAACGGCTTGCCACTGACCGCATCAAGGCAGATCAATTCCCCGGAGGATTTGGCCGAGAACACACAATGACCCTGCAACAGCGGCGACGACGTGTTGCTCAGGATTCTGCGCGCGGGCGATTTTGCCTCGGGCCAAAGCACCGCGGCGGCCGGCTTCTCCGCGTCGAGTTTCAACATGAGGCCGCTGAGCAACAGACGGCCGTTTGAGCAGACCGGCGTCGCGATAATATAGTCGGACAGCGTCGGGAGCGGTTCCCGCCAATGCACCTTGCCCGTCCCGGGATCCAACCCGCTCACCGATTGTTGCGTCCAAACGACCAGTTGGCGGGCGCCGCCCGCATTGATGAGGATTGGCGAACTGTGCGCCGCGGATTCGTCGAGAGCTTTCCAGACCTCCTTGCCGGAGTTTTTGTCGAGCGCAAGCACGCACGGCTTACTTGGGATGAGAAGAATGAGGAGGTTCCCCTCAATCAGGGGCGAGGCGCTGGTGGTCTGCAATGGGTCAAACCCGTACTCCTTGGCCAGGTCTTTTTTCCAAAGCACCTCGCCCTTGCGGGCCTCAAGGCAGAAGAGGTGGCCGAGTGAGCCCAGCACGTACACCTTGCCATCGCGCAGGATTGGGGTCGAGTTCGGACCCTTCTCCTGGCTCGGAGTAAACGCCCACTCGGGGTAGGTCACTGCATGGGTGTATGTCCAAAGCGGCTTGCCGGTCGCTTCCGCGAAACAAAGGACTCGCTCGATGGCCTTGGGCTTGTCGAGCTGGGAATCGGTGACGCAAACGCGGCCTTCGGCCACGACGGGACTGGAGAACCCATAGCCGACCGGCGCTCGCCAGCGAATTTCCAGTCCGCCGGACGGGAAGGTCTCGCGAATCCCCGTCTCGCTCCATACGCTGTCCCGGTTCGGTCCGCGCCACTGCGGCCAATCACCCGCCTGTCCCGCGAGCGGCAGCAGCAGAGGCAACGTGAGCGTGGCCAGCCGTGCGGGTTTCGAGAGACGACACGCGGCGTTGGCTGAACGCTTGTTTGTCACAATCCTGAGTATGGCGCTTCAGGGCCAGTAATCAGTAATCAGTAATCAGTAATCAGTAATCAGTAATCAGTGATTAGTAATCAATGATCAGTTCTTCATGTTCCGTGACGAGCGTGCCCGCAATCTGGATTCTGATGACTGAATACTGAATACTGATTACTGATTACTGCTTCCCCGCCCGCCCGTTATCTCGCTTTCCCGCTTTCCCATTTTCCCGCTCGCCAGGAGCAAGCTGCATCCGGACTCCAATGGCGCTCCGGGGTCAGAACAAGCTGCCGATGACGAGTCCGAGGACGCTCAACGGTCCCTGGTCTTCGAGTCCATCGGTGGCTTTGTCGAGCTTTTGGAGGCTAAGCTTGGCGTTTTTGAGGAAGGAATCGTCGTTGATGAGCTTGCCGACGGTGCCGTCGCCACGGTTCATCTTCTGGAGAATCTCGCGCAGGTTGGTCATGGCGAGGGTGGTCTCGTTGTAGAGGGCTTCGTCTTTGACGATCTTGCCGAGAGTGCCCTGCCCTTTGTTGATATTGTCCACAAGACCGCGCAACTGGGCGACCATGGCGTCGGTCTGGCTGATCATATTGTCGGCCTTGGCAGCCAGGTTTTTTACGTCGCTGGTGGCGTATTGGAGGTTGGTGACGGTGGCGTAGGCGGCGGTATACAGGGATTCGTCACTGAGCAGCCGGCCCACGGTGCCCTTGCCGGCGACCAGGTTGTCGGAGAGGAGGCGCAGGTTGCCGATGGTGGCGGTGAGCGGGGGGCTGTTCTTCTCGATGAAGTCGGTGAGCGGGCCGAGCAGCTTGCTGAGGTTGTCGGTGCTGAAGCTTTTGGTGAGGTTTTCGACGCCGGTGGCGACGTCTTCGATTTTGGCCATGAGGGAACTGAGGTCGGGTTGCTCGCCGGTCTCAATGGAGCCGGTCTCGATCCTCGGGGCGCCGGGGGTGCCGCCTTCGATGGAGACAAAGTTCTGCCCCATGAGGCCGGTGAACTTGATGAGGGCCTTGCTGTCGGTCTTGACGGCGTACTTGGTCTTGATCTTCAGGGTGACCTTGGCGCGGCCCTCTTCGAGGACAATGTCTTCGACGCGGCCGATCTCGACGCCGGCGGTCTTGACGAGGTCGCCCCTCTTGAGTTCCTGGGCGTTTTTGAAGCTGGCGGTGACCACGATGTGGCGGCTGAACCAGTCCAGGGCCCCGATGGTGTGGAGCAGGATGGCGGCAACGACGATGGCGAGGGCGAAGAAGAGGCCGAGGCGGGTTTCGAGTGTGTTTTTCATGGCGTCGCGGGGTGATTGGGGTTGAAATCGGCGTTGAGGAATCGGTGGAGGATTGGATGCGTGCTGTGTTTAATCTGGTCGACCGTGCCCAGGGCGATAATCTCGCCTTCATACATCATGGCGATGCGGTTGGCGATGCCAAAGGCAAGGTCGCGGTCGTGGGTGACGACGATCGAAGTGACGTGGATGCGGCGGCTGAGACTGAGGATTTCTTCGCCGATGACGACGGCGCTCAAGGGGTCGAGTTCGCTGGTAGGCTCGTCGTAGAGAATGAGTTGCGGCTCGATGACGAGGGCGCGGGCGATGGCGACGCGCTTTTTCATGCCGCCGGACAGTTCGGCGGGGTTCCGGTGGGCGACGTTCTTGAGGCCGAGGAATTCGAGCTTCTCGGTGGCGATGCGGGCGATCTCGGCGGGGGGCTTGAGGCGGTGCTCGGACAGGTAAAGGCCGACGTTTTCCAGAACGGTCAGGGAGTTGAGGAGCGCGCCGCTTTGGAAGACGAGCGCCATGCGGTGCTTGTCCATCACTCCTTCGGCGTGAATCGATTCGCCGTCGATCAGGATGTCGCCCTCGTCGGGCTCTTCGAGGCCGATGATCAGCTTGAGGAGGACGCTCTTGCCGGAGCCGCTGGGCCCCATGATGACGAAGGTTTCGCCGGGCTGGACTTCGAGGTCGATGCCCTTGAGCACCGGGACGCCATCGTAACTCTTGCGCAGTCCGCGAATCTGGACGCTGACGCCCGCCTTGGGGGGCGCCGGCTGGGTTGGAACGGGTTCGCTCATTTCTCGAAGTAGAGCAGGAAACGCGTCAGGAAATAGTCCAGGATGAGGATGAGGACGATGGAGTTGACGACGGCCTTGGTGACGGACCGGCCGATGCCCCGCGGCCCGCCGATGGTGATGAGCCCCTGATGACAGCAGACGATGCCGATGACGACGGCAAACACGGCGCTCTTGACCAGGCCATTGAGAACGTCGCCCAGTCCGACGACCAGGCGGAGGTTGGCGATGAAGCTGGCGAAGCTGACGCCGATTTTTTCGTGGTAGACGGCGACCAGTCCGCCGCCGATCCAGCCGACGAGCACGGCGAAGAGAACCAGGATCGGCAGGGCGATGGTGATGGCGACCAACCGCGGCAGCACCAGGTAATGCACCGGGTTGATGTTCATCGTGCGCAGCGCGTCGATTTCCTGATAGACGCGCATCGAACCGATTTCCGCCGCCATGGCCGAGCCGATGCGTCCGGCAATCAGGATGGACATCATCACCGGGGCGAGTTCCTTGCACATGGAATTGCCAACAACGGAGCCGATCAGGGTGGCCAAACCGCGCTCGGCCAGTAACGGCCCGGTCTGCAACGCGATAACGCCGCCGATGAATAACGAAAGGATGCAGGCCATCAGCAAGCTCGCGTTGCCGATTTCAAACAACTGGTCGTACACTTTTCGGCGCTGGCGCCAGGTCTGCGGCAGCGCCTGCAGCGTGCGCCACAACAAGACAAGCAATTCGCCAATGTTTTGAAACATACCTACTGTTCCGGCCGTGCGACCGGCGTTTTCCTGGTGTGAAACACCGGAACATAAAACATCCGCAGCCGTTTGCCTTCCAGGCCGGATTGATACTGAAAAAGTCCGAACAAGAGCGAGCACTTTCTGGTCTCCGGCGTCGTGTCGCGACGATAGAGGTTCCACAGAAATGAGTGGCCAGCCGCGCCGGTCTTCGCGTTTTTTTCCGAACGCCAGATTGACCAAATCGGCGAATAGTTTCGTTCGATGCTCTTGTTGTTCGGCAGCAGCGGCTCCAGAGGCGCGAGCAACTGCAGCCGTTCGTTGCCGTCGTGATCGCGTTTCGCGGTGAATAACGGCCAAAGGTCCGTCCGCTGCAACGCCGTGCCGGTCTCTTCATTCTTTTCGATCAAATCCGAGTAGAGAAAAAACAAAATGCGCGTCCGCTTTCGGTCCAGCGGCGGCGCGTGGGCGCGATTGTATTTGTAGAACGGCCAAAGGTAGAAATCGCTTTCCAGGATCGGGTTCTTCGTCTGGCCGAACAACGGCCAGATGCGGTTCGCGGTTTTTCCTTCGCCCCGCGCAAAGACGATGAACGGCCAGGGAGCGCCGATTTCATGATATTTTTTTTCCCGGTCCGTTGAAATCGTGAGTCCAAAGGGCCACGGAACAGTCGTCGAATCACGCTGGGGAGAGCGCTGGTAGCTATAAACGGGGAGCAATGCCTGACGCCGATCAGGACTTTCCGTGCCCAGCCCAAGGTTCTGGTTGAAAAAGATCGGCCAAAGCAGAAAAAACTTGCTATGCCCGCCCACCGTTTCCACTTCGTCCGCGCTGTTTGTTCGCGAGGT
>WNGA01012677.1_pt1 | contig 12848 bp, 9 predicted proteins | sample 5400061 | NCBI WGS metagenome assembly WNGA01 (sample SAMN13153366, study PRJNA577476) | soil metagenome | isolation source: 100 cm soil or saprolite under grassland replicate 2 | place: USA:California | collected 2016-06-15
GTCAGGGAAACAGATCTGGGCTCAAGACAAGTTATCGTCGCGGGCCACCCGAACCGGACGCGCCATCGTGTTGAATTTGCCGGCGAGCCTGCTCGAAGGCGGGCGTTACGAACTCTCTGTGAAGGGGACGAGCGCAGCTGGAACCTCTGAGGATATTGGCTACTACTACTTCGAAGTGCTTAAGAAATAGCGCATACACATACCCTTTCAAAAATCACGCTCGTTAATACATCTTGCAACAAAAAACTCTTCACTCCGTAGGAGTGAGATGTTTATAGACCAGAGCCTAATAAGTGCCCGGCGCGGTTTCGGAGGGGCGGAATGAAACTAAATTGGTACTTGTCAAGTTGAGTTCCGCCCCTCCGAACCGCGCCGGAGCTTCTCGCGCCTAATGAGCTATAAACATGTCACCCCTAACGGGGTGAAAGGCTGCTTTAAAAAATCTCGGGCCTTATATAAACACCTCAGGCCCCTATCGGAATGAAAGCCCAAATTCATTTTCGCTAAATCGTGTGATGTTTTCTTCTTAGTCGCCACTCCAAGACGTAACAGGCTAGAGCGAGTTTTCAACTCACTGCTCCTGGCCCATAGGAAAATGGTCGGCACTATCGACTTCTAGCATCGCGTACACGGGTAAGCTTTACCGCACACTGACTTTCAAGTGGGGGGTTGGCACAGGTTGCCTGCCCCCTTTTACATTCCAGCTTGACCCATTTTCCTATGCCTGGGCCTGTGATGTTTTTCCATCAGGCGCCACTAAAGATCGAAAGTTGGCCCAGGCCCTCAGGGTCTTGCCTTTGACGGAACAAACATTGGGTGGCGAATAGTTCGAGCTTCACTGTTACCAAGCTGCGAGCTAGTGATGGTGCGGTGCTGGATACCATCACCGTGGGTACCTCGCCACAGCAGGTTGTTTCTGATGGAACCAGCATGTGGGTGACGAACTCCGTCAGTAATTCCATTTCGAGACGCAGTATTTACTAATGGACTCGAGCAAGTTCGGCATTGCTTTGATGGTCGGCTCAGGCGCGACTGTGACGTTTTGACAGTAAAGAGAATCCGCAAACCAGTCACGAGCCGGAATTGATCGTAACGCTCAACAAGAGCTTAGTTGCAGCTGGCGGAAGTCAAGAACAAAATGGCGAAGTGATGATCTCCACCAACTCAACGCGATTAGCATTCACTCGCACCGGTAACCGGAGATGTTGAACAGAGGGCGTGTCGCTGCAGAGCGACACGCCTTACAATGAGGCGACGACGCAGCGGGTCGTTGCCCGCGGCATGAAGATCGCAAAAAACGTTATGAACAAGATCTTGCTGTACAGATTGAAAGGAGAACGACTGTGCTTATCGTTTGGTTTCTTGTTTTCGTGACAACCATTCCCGCCGTTGCTCGCGTGCAGGCTTGTAATCCCGCGGTTGTTAATTATCTTGTCCGCGATGAAGAAGGAAGAGTTTTGAGTGAGACAGAATTGAAATCTGTTTACGAACGCCTACCAAAAACTATCGGTGACGCACACCTCAACGCAGGGCAAGTCTCCTTCGCGGCCGATAAAAAGACCTTTTACTGGCCAGAATCGGTCGATTGGCCAAAAGGTAATAAACAACCAGCACTGGAGTTCGCCAATGCCGAAACCTGCACGATGCATCTCACCGAAGTCACGCTCATCTACCACGACAGGAAGATGCACTTAATCTTCAACCTGGATATTGCCAGAGCCCAACCTGATCGCCGACCCGTCATTGATTCGCTGCCATTCCAGGAGGGTACATTTGCGCTCGACCTTAACGGGTGGCCAAGTGATCCGAATACACTGATTCCATCAGAGAGATGGAAGAAAATAGAGACAAAGCCCTAAGAAACCATGCATGCAACTCAGCGGATGCCTACCAGGCCCTGCACAGATTGAATTAGCTTCTCCGAGTCGAAGCCAACACCATCCTTGAAGACGATCTCGACCTTCTCGATGTCGTTGATATTCGTGGCGGGGTTCCCTTTCACCACGATCAAGTCGGCCTGTTTGCCGGCGCTGATTGAGCCGATATGCGCGTCCTCACCAAGAAACTTCGCACCGTTGAAACTGGCAACCTTGATCGCTTCCAGCGGGGTAAAGCCAGCTTCGACCAGAAGTTCGACCTCGCGCAGGTCGCCAAAACCAGCCACGACGCCACCGTTGCCGGTGGGATCGAGACCGGCGATCAACAACCCGCCAGCCTGGACAAAGGCCCGCTCAAAGTCCATAGCCTTGCGCAGCAGCGCGACGTAATTCGACTCGGAGGAGACGCGCGCCCGCGCCGTCAGATAGCGCACCCGCGCGTCGGTTGACATCACGTTGAGAACGCGGGGATTCAGCAACGCGCTGGACGCACCGATCCCACTTTGGGCCAACGGCGCACCACCGGCTTCGAAGACGGGCAGCGTAGAGGTGATCGCCACATTCTTCGCTACCAGCGTGCGAATCGTCTCCTGCGCCGCGGTGCTATTCAGATCCATTTGCCGTAGGCTGGCGCTGACAGCGCTGCCAGGCGGACACTGATCTGGCTGCTTGTTGGGAACGAATTCCGAATCGACGAGCAAGCCATGTTCGAGGTTGTCAATGCCGGCCTCCGCTGCTTCGCGAAAACCGATCGAGCAGAGGTGCCCTGTCACCTTCAGCCCGCGCTTGTGCGCTTCTTCCACGGCTGCGCGCAATTCGGCGCGGGTGATGTTCATGTAGGCCTTGAACGAAGTGGCGCCTTCGTCCGCCCAGAAGTTCACCATGCGCCGTGCGTCGTCGGGCCCGGTAAGCTCGTGCATGACCGGCGTGAATGCGCCGCGTCCCTCCAGATATGGCGCCGTGATGTGCATCTTGGGTCCGATCATGCGGCCCCCGTCAATCAGCCGTTTGATCTCAAGATCCGTGAAGGGAGCTACGCTGCCGGTGGTGCGAATCGTGGTGACGCCGAGCGCCAGATAGAGGCGGGGGAAGCTGTTACCCATGTCAGAGTAAATCGGAGGTGTCCCACCCTCAGGGAAGAACATGTGGTCGTGCATGCCAACCAATCCCGGCAGGACAGTGTAGCCTCGGAGATCGAGCGTCTGGACATTTTGCGCCACATTCGCAGTCGTGACTGATCCGATCGATTGGATCTTGCCCTCGCTGATCACGATGGTCTGGTCGTCCCGTGGTACGGCACCGGTTCCATCAATCACGCGAACATGGGCCAGGGCTATCACCGTCGCTTCTACGCGGATGAACGGTTGGCGCTCAGCAATGGGCGCCTGTGCAAAAGAACTGATTCCGACGCCAAACAGCAGGAGAAGGAAGGTTTTGATTTTCAAGGAGTTCTCCTCGTGGTCGTTATCCGTACCAAAAACTCGATTTGGGCAGCAAGACTATACTGACACCACAACGACGTGGTCCAGGCATTTCTGTCGTAAATTTAGTTCGTGTGGGTTCGTGGATCGGGTCTTTGTCTTCCTTTTTTCAGCAGCCTGCTACTAGGTGTTAACGGCCATCTGTTTCGTTATCTCTGCCCTGTCGTTACTAAGACTCGATTCGAGCAACAGGACCAATAGGACCTAACGGTTGAAGTAGCCGCTCGACAAAAGATAGTTGGCGCGGTTTAATGTCACCTCAATTAACTCCTATTTTACCGACCAGTGCGCGTAGTCAATGTCAATTGCTCTTAAGTCTAAACCGACTTCCTTCATCACAGCACTTATCGCGGTGTGTTTCATCCTTAATCCGATTGGGGGGACACCGAATGCTTTAGGTCAAGAGCCTATTGACGATGTCAATCCGATGATAGGCACCACTGGCCCGAGCGTCTACGACTATGGCGGTATGATTCCAAGTGTCGCCACTCCCTTCGGCATGACACATTGGACGGCCATGACCCGTGAAAACAAGATAAGCGTTTATTCATACAATCATAGCGACAAGACGATTGCGGGGTTTCTTGGCACTCATCAACCCGCCATCTGGATGGGCGACTATGGCTACGTCAGTTTGATGCCATCCAGTGGAGAGTTGAAGACCTCGCGGAAATTGCCCTACAGCCATCAAGATGAAGTCTCCGCGCCCAACTACTACGCCGTCCAAATGGACGATGGTGGCAGACCGCTTAAAGCCGAGTTGACCGCGACGACCCGCGCCGGATTTTTGAAGTTCACGTTCCCCGCCTCTCAAACTTCTCACATCGTTGTCACCGCTATTCGTTCCGAGCAATTCCAGGGTTTTATTCAAATCAATGCGAAGGATCAGGAGATCACCGGCTATAACCCTGATCGCATGTCAGCCGAACTTGGCCCGCCCCTTCCTAACTTCAAGGGTTACTTTGTGATTCAGTTGAGCAAACCCTTTGCGTCTTACGGAACCTGGGAGGGTGACAGCATTCATCCTGGCGGTAGCGAGCAGACTGGTCATCGGATGGGCGGTTACTTAACTTTCCCAACAACAGCAGGCGAAGAGATCAAAGTCAAGATAGGCACCTCATTCATCAGCCTCGACCAGGCCCGAGATAACTTGAAAAGAGAGATTCCGGATTGGGATTTCGAGCGCGTAAAACTGGAAGGCCGGCGTGCCTGGAGTGCGGCACTCGGCAAGATCAAGATTCAAGGCGGATCGAAAGATGATCGCGTCAACTTCTACACAGCGATGTATCACACACTGCTGTTCCCGAGAATCTTCTCGGAATATGGACGCTATTACAGCGCCTTTGATGATCGTATACACAATGGCGTCTCTTACAACGACTATTCTCTGTGGGACACATTCCGGGCCGAGCATCCCCTTCTTTTGTTGATCCAGCCCGACAAGGTTCCTGACATGATCACCTCTCTGCTGCAAATGTATGATGAGGGCGGCTGGATGCCAAAGTGGCCCAATCCTACCTACAGCAATATCATGATCGGCACACACGCTGACAGTGTCATTGCGGATGCTTATGTGAAAGGAATCAGAGGCTTCGATCTAACGAAGGCCTACGCGGCAACTTACAAAGATGCTATGACACCGCCTGATGGAGATACCTCGAACCGGTGGGCCGATCGCGCGCCCTGGACGGCATATGAAGCCAGAGGGGGATTAACCTGGTATAAGTCTCTGGGCTACGTTCCGATAGATAAGACAGATGAGTCAGTCTCTTGCACGCTTGAATTTGCCTACGACGATTTCTGCGTAGCACAACTTGCTAAGGCGATGGGCAGGCAAGAAAACTATGAGTTGCTTATGAAACGGACCCGGAACTATAGGAATCTGTACGATCCGGTGAGCGGTTTCATGCGCCCGAAAAAGTCCGACGGTACCTGGGACGAGGAAGCTTGGGCTTCGCGCGAAGACAGAAAGCCCGGATTCACTGAGGGCAGTCCCTGGACCTATCTGTTCTGCGAAATGCAAGACATTCCCGGCATGATCGCTTTGATGGGTGGTGAGAAGAAATTCGCAGCCAGGCTGGATGAGAATTTTTCAGGGGGCCACTACAGACATGACAATGAGCCGGGCCATCATTACACCTATCTCTATGACTATTGCGGTCAGCCCTGGAAAACCCAGGAGAAGGTTAGAGAGACGATGGCCTCTCATTACCACAACGCACCGGATGGTTTGAGCGGCAACGACGACTGCGGACAAATGTCTGCCTGGTATATCTTCAGCGCGATGGGATTTTATCCCGTAACGCCAGGCAGCCCGGTTTATGCCATAGGCAGCCCTCTGTTCGAAAGGGCTACTATCATGTTAAGCAAGCCATACAAGCGGGGTCCGTTCACGGTCATTGCGCGGAACCAATCAACCAAGAACAAATATATTCAATCGGCGACACTAAATGGCAAACCATTACGTGAGCCATTCATCAAGCATGCTGATATCGCCAATGGTTCAACCCTCATCTTTGTCATGGGTCCAAAACCAAATAAGAAGTGGGGACTCCACAAGAGCGCGTATTCGAAGCAAGGCCGAGAGCTTAGCAGGAAAGACTAGCCGCAGATTAACGCGGATAACGCCGACTAGAACAGAGCCTAAGAAGTTTACGAACAGATTGTTTTTGATCTACCGTCAACTTCTTGTTTTCTTGAGCAGGTTTTTTTGAGTAAACAATTGATCCACGAAACTACACGAACCAAAGACACGAACCGACACGAAGTGTGGTTAGTGTTACTTCGTGTGATTTCACTTCGTGTGATGCGCGTGGATGATGTTTTTAGTCAGGTTTCGTCGCGGCTGGAGCCGCGCTGTGTTATCCGCGTTAATCTGTGGCTGATTTCTCTGACCGTCTAAGTAGCAAGCCATCGCGGAATGCTTGCGTTGTGGCGATGTGGTCTTGGTAAAGGCTCATCTCTGCGCTCGAGCGCGCAGGCGACCAACGCAGTTCTTGCGCCAGCAACGAAGCGGCAAGCCCTGCTGCGCTTTGTCCCTGATCTTGACTGAATCCGAGCAACGTGCGGCGCAGCAGAAAATCAGCGAGTCGCGCACATTGTTCGGTGCGGGCGGCAAATATGACTTGAGCCGCAACGTCAGGCGCATGCGGCGAAAGAGGCTCGCGCAACCATTCGGATGAAGCGGCGAGATGTATGACTTCTCCCGCCCGGCTGCCATAGAGCCTGACAAGGTGCGCGATGGTTTCATTTTTTAATCCGTTACCCGAAACCTCAGTAGGTTTAGTGTCTGAACGCGCTCCGGGAAGCGAGTTGCTGGACGTTAGGCATGGTGCGTTGACATTCAGTTTCGCGCAAACTACATCGACAACTTCTTCCGCGATCGCGCGATAGCCCGTGATTTTTCCGCCAAGAACGGAAATCAGGTTCTCCGAGCCGGAACGTGCGCCGTCAGCGATGCGATGCCTACGCGAAACGGATGATGCTGAGCCTTCTTCTTTGACCAGGGAGCGCACCCCTGCATTGCTAAAATAGATTCGCGCCGTATCGAGCGCCGGAAAATAGTCCGCCACTGATCGTAGCATGTAGTCGACGTCTGCCGAGGTTGCGTGGGCCGTTGTCGGGTCGCCCGTAAAATCCGTGTCGGTGGTCCCGATCCAGCTATGACCGAGCCACGGAATGACGAACATCAAGCGGTTGTCAACGCGAGAGAACACGACGATGGCGCGCTTAGTGACGGGCGGGCAAGTGATATGTGTACCCTTCGTTGTGCGGATTTGTGCATTTGAGGGCGTCGAAGCGCGTTCTATCAGGTTGCCGGCCACGCGGTCAAACCAGGGGCCGGAGGCGTTGACGACAATGCGGCTTTTGACGCAGACTTCCGCGCTGTCGTCGCTCAACAAATCGCGCACGTACACACCCTCAATCGCTTCGCCCGTGCGTAGCGTTCCGGTGACCTCGGTGTAGTTGAACGTCTGCGCGCCGTGATCACAGGCATCGATGATGTTTTCTAAGCAAAGGCGTTCTGGCGAATCCGCTTGCGCATCGAAATATGCAGCGGCTCCTTGTAAACCTTGCTGCAGTAAATTCGGTTCGATCTTTTTGAGTTCGCTGGAAGTGAGAAAGCGATGACGCGGTAGGCTTTTGTCATAGCTTAACAAGTCGTAAAGCGTCATGCCGATCTTCACTTTGCAGCGATAAAAGAAGCTGCTGCGATAAAATGGCATGATGAACTCAAGCGGTTTGACTAGATGAGGCGCGATGCGTAAAAGCGTTTCGCGTTCGCGCAAGTCCATACGAACAAGGCTAAAATCAAGCATCTCCAGATACCGCAAGCCGCCGTGAATCAAGCGTGTAGATCCGGCTGTGGTGCCGCTGCCGAAATCGCGTTTTTCAAACAGCGCAACACGCAAACCACGAAGAGCAGCGTCGCGAGCAATGCCTGCGCCGATGATGCCGCCGCCGATCACGACTACATCGAAGTGCTCATCTTCGAGTGCTGCAAGTTTCGATTGGGAAGTTCGGGAAACGGGCATAGGGGACATCCTGGGAATGCAACAACGCGCCGACTTTTCGGTAGTGGGATTTGATTGCGCACGTTTAGAGTTCAACCTTTAGGTTGCTGTTTCGCCGCCACAAACTGAAGTTTGAACTCTAAACCGACCACTACAGCCTTTTCGAAGTGTTTGCGTTAATAGCAAGACGGCAACGAAGTGTCAATTGTGAGGTCTGGAAGAATGAAAATCTATCTGGCGGAAGTTATCGGCACGATGATTATGTTAATTCTTGGTGATGGCGTGGTCGCCAACGTGTTATTAAACAAATCAAAAGGACAGCACGGCGGCTGGATGGTGATTACGACGGCTTGGGGGTTGGCGGTCATCATCGCCATCTTTTGCGTCGGACGTATCAGCGGCGCGCACCTTAACCCTGCGGTTACAGTAGCGCTCGCCTCGGTCGGTTCATTCCCCTGGAGGCAAGTACCTGGCTACGTCCTCGCGCAAATCGTCGGGGCGTTTTTCGGCGCCGTGGTCGTTTGGTTGCTATACCTGCCGCATTTTGCGGAAACCGAAGACGAGGGACTAAAGCTCGGCGTGTTTTGTACCGCGCCGGCAATTCGGCATCCTGTCTTCAACTTCATCTCTGAAGTCATTGGCACGGCGATTCTGCTTTTCGGAATCCTGGCGATTGCCGCTAACGCACAGAGATTAACAACCCCAACCGGCATCGATCTGTCGCTGGTCTTCAGCCAGGGTATACAACCAATTCTGGTTGGCTTGCTTGTCTGGGGGATTGGTCTCTCACTAGGTGGGCCAACCGGGTACGCGATTAATCCAGCACGCGATTTGGGACCTCGTCTCGCTCACGCCGTTCTGCCGATTGCGGGCAAAGGAAAATGCGACTGGGGATATGCCTGGATTCCAGTCGTCGCGCCGCTCATCGGCGGCGTCATCGGTGCTGGTCTGTTCACGATCATTGGATTCTGACACGGAGGAAGGCAAATCATGACTGGGTATGTTGGCGCAGTTGACCAGGGCACGACGAGTACGCGCTTTATGGTTTTTGACCATGCGGGACGTGAAGTTGCGCGTGACCAACTCGAACACAGTCAGATTTTGCCGCAATCAGGTTGGGTTGAGCATGACCCAGTGGAGATTTATCGGCGCACCTGTGACGTAATCGAAGGCGCGCTTTCCAAATCAGACCTCACGGCACAAGACCTCGTCGCCATCGGCATCACCAACCAACGCGAAACCACTGTGGTCTGGAATCCTAAAACGGGCGAAGCGCTCTACAACGCCATTGTCTGGCAGGACACTCGCACAGACCGCATCATGCACCGGCTGGAACAAGAAGGCGCCGGCGATACGATTCGACGCAAAGCGGGATTACCACCCGCGACCTATTTTTCCGGCGGCAAGATTCAATGGATTCTAGACAATGTCGACGGGGCACGCTCTGCTGCTGAGCGAGGTGAAGCCATCTTCGGGAATATCGATACATGGCTAATCTGGAACCTGACCGGCGGAGTAACCGGTGGCGCGCACATCACGGATGTTACAAACGCCAGTCGCACAATGCTCCTTAATCTCGAAACGCTGGATTGGGATGGTGGACTGCTTGGCTTTTTTAGCATTCCGCGCCGAATGCTGCCTGCCGTGCGTCCTTCTTCGGATTCAAACCTTTATGGCATGACAGGCCGAACCGGACCCTTCAGGGGCGAAGTTCCTTTGTGTGCAGACTTGGGTGACCAACAAGCAGCTACCGTCGGGCAGGTTTGCTTCACAGCCGGCGAAGCCAAGAACACTTACGGTACTGGTAATTTCATGCTTCTCAATACGGGTACAAACATCGTGCCCTCGCGCTCCGGACTGCTTACCACCGTTTGCTATCAATTCGGTGCCGAGAGTCCTATTTATGCGCTCGAAGGTTCGGTAGCCGTGACCGGTTCCGCCGTCCAGTGGTTACGCGACCAACTCGGTGTTATCAAACAAGCCGGCGACATCGAAGCGCTCGCCAACTCCGTTCCTGATAATGGCGGCATCTACTTCGTGCCGGCTTTTTCAGGACTCTACGCTCCGTATTGGCGCTCCGACGCGCGTGGTTGCATCGTCGGGCTTTCGCGCTTCAATGACAAAGGGCATCTGGCGCGAGCGACGCTTGAATCGATCTGCTACCAAACACGCGACGTGCTCGATGCAATGGTGAAAGATTCCGGCGTACGACTAGAGACATTGAAAGTAGATGGCGGCGCGACGGTCAACGATACGCTTATGCAGCTTCAAGCCGACATTTTAGGGGTTCCCGTCGTGCGTCCCGTCGTTGCCGAAACCACCGCGCTCGGGGCGGCTTATGCCGCCGGATTAGCTGTAGGCTTTTGGAGCAATGCTCAGCAGATGTGCAGCAACTGGCAAGCCGACCGGCACTGGGAACCGCGTTGGAGCGCAGACCAGAGAGAAGAAGGTCACTCCGGCTGGAAGAAAGCCATCGAGCGCACATTGAATTGGATTGATGTTGAAAAGCCCGATTGAATTGAACAAGTTGGGAAGGGGGCAATCACACCAGAAGTGAACAAGTGAGAGAGTAACTTATGACACTCGCCCGCAGAAGCTTCTTAAAACTTTTCGGCTCAGGCATCGGATTGATTAGTTCTAAATCGTTATCGCGCGCACTCGAATCCGGACCCGATGTTCGCCAACTTTCACGGAAGATTCTCGTTGCACATCGCGGCGCATCCGCCTACGCACCTGAACACACACTTGAATCTTATCAACTTGCACTTAAACAAGGCGCGGATTTCGTCGAACAGGATTTACAGATCACGCGCGACGGCGTGCTCGTCTGTCTGCACGATCTCACGCTCGAACGCACCACGAACGTCAAGCAGATTTTCTCCACACGCTTTCGCGAAGAACTCGTTAACGGTACTCCAGCGCGCCGCTGGTACGTATCGGATTTCAGTCTACGGGAGATTAAGCGGCTCGACGCCGGTTCGTGGTTCGATGTGAAGTCTGAAGTTTACGGTCAAAGCGGCTTTGACATGGAGCGCTTGGTGCTTGACGTGCTCGGAAAAAATCGCCTGGACAAGCGGAGTGCTGCAGGTCACACGCCCGTTATCATTCAATCCTTCAGCCCGGAAAGTTTGAGAAAACTATCCCGTACCCTTAAAACGAAACTACCGTTGGTCTTGCTAGTTAGCGATGAAGCCCCTACTAGCTGGCTGACGGCGGTGGGACTCGCAAAGGCGAAACAGTTCGCGAGCGGTATCGGCCCAGCAAAGGCTCTGGTCGACAAAAGTCTGGTAACTCAGGCCCATGCCCTTGGTTTGAGCGTTACTCCTTACACGTTTCGCGCAAGCAACGCAGGACGGTTTAAAACTGTGCGTGAAGAAATGAGCTACTACTTATACACCTTAGGGGTTGACGCACTCTTTACTGACAACCCGGATTTATTTCCTCGCGCACCCAGTTAGAGAATTTAGAGTTAGAGAATTTAGGATTTAGAATTTAGAATTTGTTAGAGAGGGGGAGATAGAATTTGAAATTTATTAGAATTTGGAATTTCGAATTGTTGGAGTCTGGAATTTGGCTATTAAAGCTGTCGTATCGCTATGCCGAAATTTCTAAATTCTAAATCCTAAATTCTAAATTCAGGAACGCGTTCAACTCCTCACGGGTCGGCAACCCGGTTCGAGCGCCTAAAGCCCTACAGCCGAGCGCGGCGACAGCACATCCCAGCCGGAGGCTCGTCTCAACATCCTCGCCTTGCACCAGGCCGTAAAGAAAGCCTCCATGGAAAGCGTCACCGGCGCCTGTTGTATCAACGCAGCCGCCGGGAACCTGGAAAGCAGGCGTTTCCAGGAATTCTCCTTTGCAAAGAACAGTCGCGCCTCGCCCGCCCTTCGTCAATCCCACAAGCGTACAGCCGTAGCGCGCTTTGATCTCGTTGAGTGCCGCGCGTGGGTTGTCTATGCCCGTTAGGAGACGCGGGAACTCTTTCGACGAAATGAGAACATCAATCAGCGGCAGCAGCTCCGGTAGACCTTCGTAGACGTTGTCGATGTCGGCGGAAACGATTGTGCCCGCGGCTCGTGCTTCTCTCGCCATGCTCGCGCAAGCCAGCGGATCATGTGAGTCTAAGTGAAGCACGTGCGCTTTTCCTGCAAATTCAACAGGCGCATCGTCGGCAGTATAAGCGAGGCGCTCGTCACGATCCCAAATAACAGTGCGCTCCCCTCTTTCCGCTTCGATAATGATGTAACCGACTTGAGTGCGTGCTCCTTCTATTACTTCCGCAAACTCAAGATCAACGCCTTCGTCCCGCAACGATTGCAGACCAAGGCGACCTTCCGGATCGGTGCCGAAGCGTCCGGCGTAAGCGGTTCGCATTCCTAAACGCTGCAACGCAACGATTGCGGATGCCGTTTGCCCGCCTGCCCCTTGCCTGTGCTCATTCAGCCGCGTCTTCGTAGCGTGGCCGGGAAACTCTGGCACAACCAGGAGATGGTCTACAGCGTTGACGCCGAAGCCCGCAGCGTCAAATTCTTTGTTAGCCGGAACTTTGAATGGAAACTTCACTAATCTCCGCTCCGCATTTGGAAAGGGTTTTTCGCGAGACGATTCATTTGCGTCGATCTTCGAATTATATTTTTTACTCTTTTAACCTTTTAAGACTCTGGCGCGAAACTGCTTTAGTTGCAGGCATAAAAGCCGCGCTGTGTCCCTGCGGTGAAATCCATCTACCCTGAACATCGTCATTTCAGAAACTCATCGGCATTTTCTTTCGTGACAAGCGCAGTGCCGGTATCGATTACCTTGGCGACGGGCTCCCCGTGAATCGCTTTGATCGCTGCCTCGATGGCCTGTTTGCCCATGTTCGCCGGATATTGAGCGATGACAGCGCTAATCGCTCCGGACTTGACGGCGCGCACGGCTTCTTTACCCGCGTCGAACCCGACAACAAGAACCTTTCCGCTCAAGTGCTGCGCCGC
>WNGA01009790.1_pt1 | contig 12847 bp, 9 predicted proteins | sample 5400061 | NCBI WGS metagenome assembly WNGA01 (sample SAMN13153366, study PRJNA577476) | soil metagenome | isolation source: 100 cm soil or saprolite under grassland replicate 2 | place: USA:California | collected 2016-06-15
CTTAATTGCCGCCTACCCGCGACTCACGGCGTAACGCTCAAAGTCTGGAGGTCTGACGCGGGACCCTCACCCCGACCCTCTCCCGCAAGCGGGCGAGGGTGATCTCGCCTGGTTGATGCTTCGATTTGGCCCGCTCGAAGCAAACAAGAAATTTCCCCTCTCCCCACGTCTTCGTGGGGGAGAGGGCCAGGGTGAGGGGGCTTCCGACTTCCAAGCGCCGGTTGTCATTCGGCGAAAATTGCTTCCACGACTTCGATCAAACTCTTTGTAACTTCTTCGTCGTCGGTCAGTGGCTGCACGAACGCCGCTTGACAGGCGATGCGCGGCGGGAGGCCGGACGCGATCAACTGACCGGTGTAGACCAGCAGGCGAGTGCTGACGCCTTCTTGCAAGCCGTGCTCGCGCAGGTTTCTGACTTTGCCGCCGAGGCGGACGATTTGCGCGGCGAGCTCTGTGGAAACGCCACTTTCGTGCCGGACGACGCTGGTTTCGATTTCTTCAGACGGATAGTCGAACTCGATGGCCACGAAGCGCTGGCGCGTGCTGGGTTTGAGATCCTTGAGCACGGTTTGATAGCCGGGGTTGTAGGAAATCACCAGTTGAAAATTTTCATGGGCCTCGAGCACCTGCCCTCGCCGCTCGATGGGCAGAATACGCCGGTGATCCGACAGCGGATGGATCAGCACGGTGGTGTCTTTGCGCGCTTCGACGATTTCATCCAGGTAACAAATGGCGCCGGCTTTTACCGCGCGGCTAAGCGGGCCGTCGAGCCAGCGAGTCTCGTCTGCCTCGAGCAGATAGCGGCCGACCAGATCCGTCGCGGTCAAGTCTTCGTGGCACGCGACCGTGATGAGGGGCAGTGGCCCGAGGCGATGGGACATGTATTCGAGAAAACGGGTCTTGCCACAGCCCGTGGGGCCTTTCAACAGTATCGGCAACCGCTTTGAGTGGGCCGCTTCGAAGATCTCGATTTCGTGAGCCACGGAAAGATAGAAAGGCTCTTCGGTGAAAATATATTCTTCGAAAGCAACGTCTCGACTGCGCCGCTTGGAGTTGTGAGACGGGTCCTTGCGTGGGGCTTTGTTCATTTCGCTCTTAGTACTATCTCAATTTAGAGGATGCAAACCAGGCGGTTTGTTTGACATGATCTCGCGACTGGCGATAATCTCGCCTCGACGCTGGACGGACACCAGCTGATTTGCGGGGATTGTCACAAATGCTGGAGCGCAAACGATTGTACATCGGCACGGACCGCGGTCTCACTGTGATGGCGAGCGAGGGCGGCGGTTGGAAACACTTCCAGGACGTCCTTCCGGGCAAATTCGTCAGAGCGATGACCACGGTCCGCGCGAGCAATAGAGTTTACGCCTGCGTCACTACGGACGGCCTTTACTCGTCCGCCGACAGGGGCGCGTCGTGGCGCTTAGCCTTTCCTGGAAACGTTCACTCCGTCGCAGTGGATCCGAATGATTCGCGGGTCGTCTACGTCGGAACGGAACCGGTGAGCCTTTTCCGCTCGTCCGACGGCGGTCAGACCTGGACCGAACTGTCCGCGCTCAAAAACCAGCCCGAAACCGTTACCGAAAAGTGGTGGTTTCCGCAATATCCGCACGAAAGCCATGTGCTGTCCATATTCGTCGATTGGCATGATCCGCTCGTGCTTTGCGTCGGTCTCGAGCACGGCGGCATTCTTCGCTCTACCGACGGCGGCGAACACTGGGAGGACGTAACCGCCGGGATCGAGTATGTGGACATTCATACCGTGAAGGGCGATCCCGATCAGCCGAATCTCTATTTCACCGCGACAGCCCGCGGCTTTTACCGTAGCGATCGGTATGGGCACGATTGGTTGTTTTCCGAGAAGGGAATCAACCGCAGTTATTTTCACGACCTGGTGGTGATTCCGGGCGAACCGCCGACCTTGCTGTTGACGACGGCCAATGGCACGCCCCCCGCCTGGGTGCGCAAAGAAAAAGCTCAATCGGCGATCTTTCGCAGTCTCGACCGCGGCCGGAGCTGGCACCAGCTTACCGGCGGTTTGCCTGAGAGCATGGAGCGGATGATTTGGAATCTCTCTGTCGATCCGAACAATCCGGATCATCTTTACGCCGGCACCGGCGAGGCACAAGGACAACGGTCGGACAACGCAACGACCCGCGGCGGCGTCTGGCTGAGCCCCGATCGCGGCGACCGTTGGGAGCAAATTTATGAAGGCCCCAACACGGTCCGCTCCGTGTGCGTCGGGCTTCAGTGAAGCGATAGTCGGTGTCGAGCGGTCAGGCGCCGGTAACCGAAACATCAAGCGTTCGCTAAACTAAGACGAAATTCCGGGAGATTTTCTTGTGAGTCTCGGGGCAACTTCCGAAAAGCCTTGGACACCTCCGAGCGACGAGGAGCTCAGCTGGTTTCGCGCCGATCAAAAAATGTTTGCGATGCCATGTCCTCTCAATTACACCTTGGAACTTCACGCGCTCGTTTTCGGCTTGACCTTCGCATTGGAGAGTTTGGAGTTTCCGCTCTACGCGCTGCGTTCGCGCTTGGTGAACGGCCGGGTTTACCTCGCCGCCGTGCCGTCGGCTATGGCGGAAAGCAATCTGCCGCAGCGTTTGAAAAATATTCACGCTCAGAGCCTCCGTTTCACCGGCAACATCGAGCGCGCCTGGGAGCGCCAGCTCAAACCCGAGGTCGAGCTATACAATCGGCGGTTCGAAGAAATCGCGACCTTTACCAGTCCGGCGAGCGAGCTTGCCGACAAACTGCGGAAGTTGAGGCGTGAACGCGGCAACCAGTGGTTCACCGCGATCCGCGGCGTAGTCCTGCCCGCCGTGCTGTTGCAGCGCAACGCCAGCGAGTTTGGCACGGAGATCAGGCTGCTGGCCGAAAATCTCATGCGCCAAGCGCTTGAGGTGGTCGCCGATCGGGGCAAAACGTTGATTCGTTTAGCGGCGGCGCGCATGGGCGAACGTCTGGTTGAAGCCAACGTGATTGATAAAGCCGAGGAATTTTTTTGGCTGGAGTGGTCGGAAATTCTCGAATTGCTCCAGTCGCGTCAAGACCGCCGCGCGCTGGTTGTCGAAAGACAGGCTCAAGCCGCGCGCGACGCTGATTCGCCGTCGCCGGCGATCTTGGGGCCGTCCTTGCCGCCAGACGCCCCCAGGATGTATCTCATCGGTGAAATTCTGAAACTCTTGGATCGGTGAAAGTGCCGGTGCGAACGCCAAGAAAAAAATTCTGCGGGCTAACGCTACTGCGCGCCCGATCAATGAGCGCCATCGTCATGTGTCTCCTCTTGGTGCTCTTTTGCATGCCGTCTACTGCGCGTGGGGAAAAAATCCGCACGGTGGTGCCGCAATCCAATCTCAACTATCTTTCCGTCTATGTGGCCGAGAGCAAGGGATTCTTCAATCAGGAGGGATTGGAAAACGAAACGCTGGTTCTCGCCGGGCCGGTTGCGGCTGCCGCATTGCTCGGTGGCAGCGTGGATTTCGGCGGTGGCGGCGGAAGCGCAATGCGCGGGGCGGCCGGAGGGGCGCCACTTAAAGCGATTTTCTTTCAAACAGATAAAGTTACCTCCTACCTTGTCACCGATTCAAGCATCGTAAAGCCTGCCGACCTTCGCGGCAAGAAAATCGCCGTCGGCGGCATCGGCTCGAGCCAAGATCGAATCATTCTCAAGTACATCGAACAAGCGAACCTGACTCCGGGCGACATTACTCGTATTGCCATGGGCGCCGATGCCGGTCGGCGTATCCAGGCGATAAAGAGCCGTTCCATCCATGCCACGCTGCTCGATCCGGGAACACTGAGCTACGCGGAAAAGGAAGGGCTCAACGTATTGGCTTTCATGGGAGACTTGTTTCCGTTTCCCTTTCAGGCCTTCGCGACCACCGATAAGAAACTCAAAGAGAACCCGGAGCAGGTAAAGCGCTGGCTTCGTGCCATGGTCGGCGCTTTGATGTTTGTCCGCGATCAACCGGAGGAAGCCGCGGAAGTCGGGATCAAAAGACTTCGCGTCGGTCATGTGACAAAAACCGCGATGGTCGAGAGTATCAGACGCTACAACCGAGCGGTGGCGGCGGGCGTGCCCGGCCTGCCGTCCAGCGAGGGAATCAGAAACGTGATCGAATACGAGGTGAGACAGCCGCTCAAAATCGAGCGGGAAATTCCTCAAGAGAGCTTGATGAATCTAAAGTTCATGGAGCAGGTAAAAGTAGAATTGGAATCGAAGAGAACATCACGATAAAAGCTGAGGCCGAAGCTTATGATGACAAATCTTGCGCCGCCCCAGATCCGAGCGATCACGGGGCTGGAACTCGCCGCGGGAGTATTTACCAAGTGCTGGGACGGATTGGCGAGCCAATTGAATGTTTCGCTCACTTCCGGCAAGAGGGATTCCGGGCCGACGGAATTTCGCATCGGCATCAACGGCGATGTTTACGGCGGCATGCGCGCACCCATCGAGGTCGGTACGCGCCGAGTGGATATCGCCTACGTCAATCCGTCGGCGATGGTGGCGATGGCCTACCGCGGCAAAGGTTACTTTAAACAGAAAATGGGATTGCGGATCCTGGGCTGTTTTCCATCCTGGGACCGCATCGCACTCGTGGTGTCGAAGGATCTTAAGGTGAAGTCGCTGCACGACATCGCTCGGCGGAAAATTCCACTGCGCATATCCACGAGATTCTCCGGCGTCAACAACGCGACCTACTACACCATCGAGACGATTCTTTCGTTCTACGGAATGTCGTTCGGGAAGATCCGGCGTTGGGGCGGGAAAGTACAGGAGTGCCCGCGACCGGATGCGCCGCAGCGGCGCAAAGGGATCGCCGAGCATTCGCTTACGGCGGTATTCGATGAAGGCATCAGCACGGTAGGCGGATGGCTGGATCAAGCGCTGGAGAACGGTTACGAGATCATCCCCCTAGAGGCGAATATCGTCAAAAAGCTCGAGCAGTTGGGTTACAGTGGCACCGTGCTGCCGCAGAGCCGATATCGTCAGCTTAACCAAGATGTCCCGACCATCGACTTCAGCGGCTGGGCGTTGGTGACCCACAAATGGCTGCCGGACCGAGTCGCGTACGCCGCCATCGAAACCATCGATGCAAAGCAGAAACTTATTCCTGTCGATGACGACGAGCCGCTCAATATGCGAGAGCTCTGCCAAGGCTCGGAGAAATGTCCGCTGCGAGTGCCGCTCCATCCGGGCGCGCAGAAGTATTACAAGGAAAAGGGCTATCTGTAAAAAGCATGGAGTGATGGAGTACTGGAGTGTTGGAGTCGTGGGTTTTCGGAATAAACCAGTACTCCATTACTCCAATACTCCAACACCCCATTCTTCGAGGAGGTCATCATGAGCTATCAAGTCATCGGTCAATCAGTTGCCCGCGTCGATAACACGGGAAAAGTAACCGGCGAGGCGCGTTACACGGCGGATGTATTGCTGCCAGGGACTCTGTGGGCGAAGACGCTGCGTAGTCCATATTCCCATGCGCGCATCAAGGGCATCGATATTTCTCGCGCGGAAAAAGCGCCGGGCGTGCGCGCCGTGCTCACGGGAAACGACGTGCGCGGGATTCTTTACGGGCGGCGCTATCGCGATATTTCCATTCTCGCTCAAGATCATGTTCGCTTCATGGGTGAGCGCGTCGCCGCGGTGGCGGCGGAGACGCTCGAGCAAGCTGAAGAGGCGTTGGCGCTGATTCAAGTCGAGTACGAGGAGCTTCCGGCGGTTTTTGATCCGCTGGCCGCGCTCCAATCCGGCGCGCCGATCATTCATCCGGACTTGAACAAGTACAAGGGGCTGCCCGAGAAAGTCGATGGCCCGACCAACGAGTTTGTGCGCAACGTTTTCACCCGCGGGGACGTCGTGGAAGGATTCGCGCAATCGGATCTGATTGTTGAAAACACTTACACTGTGCCGCGCGTGCATCAGGCTTTTTTGGAGCCGCACTGTTGCCTGGTTTGGATCGATGAGCAACAGCGGGTGCAGATGTGGTCGCCGTGCAAAGTGCCGCAGGGGCTCAGGGAGAGCATGTCCGAAGCGCTCGATATTCCCAAAGAAAAAATTCGGGTGAATCCGGTGGCCATTGGTGGTGATTTTGGCGGCAAAGGCGCACCCTTCGACGAGCCGATCTGCTTGCTGCTTGCCCGGCGCACCCGGCGGCCGGTCAAGATGGTGATGGAATACCGCGAGGAATTCATCGCCGGCGCGCCGCGACATGCCGGAGTCATGAGGCTCAAGACCGGTGTCAAACGCGACGGCACGATCGTCGCGCATGAAATGGAGGCTTATCTCGACGCGGGCGCTTACGGAGGATTCCGGCCCGGAGCGGTTGTCGGCGGCATTTCGCACGGAGCGGGCTGCTATCGCGCGAAAAATTCGCGCATCTCGGCGTCGCGGGTTTACACGAACAATCTTCCAGGCGGGCAGATGCGCGCGCCCGGAGAGCCGCAAGGATTTTTCGCTGCGGAATCGCACATGGATTGCGTTGCCCGCGAGCTCGGCATGGACCCCGCCGAATTTCGTCTCAAGAATCTCATTGAAGAAGGCGACGAGACTCTAACCGGCGGGCACTACCGAGGGATCCGAGCAAAGGAAACCCTGAGAGAAGCTCTGAAGGCGGCGGCATACAGCTCGCCGAAGCCCGCCAACGTCGGCCGCGGCGTTGCGATGGGTTATCGCGGACCAGGCGGCGGCAACACGTCGCTCAAAATCTCGCTGAACCCGGACGGGTCGATCGTGATTCACACGGGATTGTTTGAACAAGGAACCGGCACTTACACGACGCTTCGGCAGATCGCCGCTGAAGAATTGTCGTGCGACCCCAATAAGATTCAGATCGATATTTTGGACACCGACTCGAGCGAACCGTCCGATTCGGGCATCGGCGGCAGTCGGGGGACGCGTGTCGCCAGCGGTGTGGCGTTTTTGGCGGCATCCGACGCCAGAGAGAAATTGCTGACTCTTGTGGAAGAGCAGCTCAAATGGCCGAAGGCTGAGGTCACCTTGGCCGGGAATATCCTGATACATAAGAAAACCAAGAAGCGTCAACGCTGGGACGATCTGCTCTCACGACTCGGCCGCTCCATCACAGGCGAAGCCGTGAATCGTGACGATGATCACTCTCCGGTTACCTCATTTGCCGCCCAGGTCGCCGAAGTTTCCGTCGACCCTGAAACCGGCGAAGTGAAACTCCGTAAGCTGACTACAGCGCACGATACGGGAATGATTATGAACCCAGTCGGGCATCAAGGTCAGATCGACGGCGGCGTCGTTCAGGGACTTGGTTACGGAATAATCGAATATCTGCCGGTCCAGGACGGGCGCGTCGAAGTTGCGCACTTCGGTGAGTATAAGATTCCCACCGCCAGGGACATTCCTCCGCTCACGACTGTGATAATGGCCGGCGAAAATGGCGTCGGACCCTACAAAGTCAAAGGGATCGGCGAAAATCCGATCTCACCGGTGGCGCCGGCGATAGCCAACGCGATCGAAGATGCCGTAGGCGTCAGGATCAAGGATCTGCCGATCACGGCGGAGAAAGTCTACGCGGCGCTGCGCGCCGCACGTAAGGAGTGAAGAGTAAGGAGTGAGTAGAGGAGAAGGGCACTCCTGACTCCTGACTACTTACTCCTCACTATTTCTGAAGGAATCGATGCCATTTGACTCTTTAGGTGATTTCATAAAGGCGGCGGATGCCGTCGGCGAAGTGGAATACATCGAAGGAGCCGACTTGGAGCTCGACGTCGGCGGACTCACCGAACTGACGGCGGAGCGGAACGGACCCATGCTCGTCTTTGACAAATTCGCCGGTTATCCGGCGGGGCATCGAGTCTGCGCCAACGCGAACCGGACGATTCGACGGTTCGCCTTGGCAATGGATCTGCCCATCGACATTCATCCATTGGAGTTGCTGCGCCGCTGGCGCGATAAGCGCGCGGGCTCCGTGCCGGTCTCCGCGAAAGTCGTAAAGGATGGGCCGATCCTCGAAAACGTGCAGCAAGGCGATGACGTCAATATCGAAAGCTTTCCCGCGCCGCGCTGGCATCCCGGCGACGGCGGGCGCTACATCGGCACGCAAGACATGGTGATCGTGCGCGATCCCGAGCAGGGTTGGGTGAACATGGGTTGCTACCGCGCGATGATTCAGCGGCGCGACCGCATCAGCCTGTGGATCAACCCACAGAAACATGGACGCATTCTCGCACAAAAATACTGGCGCGAAGGCAAAGCCGCGCCGGTGGCCGTTGTTTTGGGCTGCGAGCCGGTAACCTGGATGACCGCGTCGATGTCGCCGCCGTTCGGTACTTCGGAGTACGAGTTGGCGGGCGCCTATCGCGGCAGCGCGGTAGACGTTATCGAATTGCCACTGACGAAATTGCCCGTGCCCGCACACGGGGAGATGGTTGTTGAAGGAGTAATCCCGCCGGAGAGCGAAGAGACGGCAATCGAAGGACCGTTCGGCGAATGGCCCGGCTATTACACGCACCAAGGACCGGAGGCGGTGGTGCGCATTCAGCGCATTTACTATCGCAACAATCCGATTATTGCGGGCGCACCGCCGCTCCGGCCGATCAATTGGAGCAACTTCACCAACTACGTGCATTTGTGGGAGCACCTCGAGCGCTCAGGCATCACTGACGTTGCCGGCGTCTGGGGCTTTTACAATGGCTTGCTGACGGTCGTCTCGCTGCGCCAGCGCTATGCTGGCCACGCCAAGCAGGCATTGATCACGGCCGCGGGGTTTCGCCATGGCGACATGAAGACTTATTACGTGACGGTCGACGACGACATTGATCCAACCAATCAAGAAGAAGTTCTGTGGGCGATGTGCACGCGCGTCGATCCGGCGACTTCGGTCGACATCATCCGCGACGCCTGGACCGCGGATCTCGACCCGCGGCTTTCGCCGGCGAAACGCGAGGCGGGTGATCTCACAGTTGGCCGTATGCTGATCAACGCGTGCAAACCCTTCGCATGGCGCGACCATTTTCCCAAGACCAACGTGTTCAACGCCGAAGAGCGAAAAATCGTCGAAAATAAATGGAGTCAGCTCTTGGCGAACATTGGAGTGGAGAAGGGTACGCCAAAGTAAGCCGGGATTGTGAAAAGCGTGGTTGCGTCACGGGTGCAACAGAATTGGCAAGAACCTACAGCGGCTAAGCCGCAACCCCCTCCTTCATCCTCCCCCGCAACGCGGGGGAGGAAAGAGGTGGGGGCGCTTCTAAACTTCGTGCACTTCGTGACCTTCGTGGTGAGGCTATGTAGCTTCTCGATTCGGCAGAGAAGCCTGACACCTTTCTCAACCGCTCTCGTCGTGATTGGCGTGTTATTTCCTGCCTTGGTTTTCGCGCAGACGAGCTGGCAAGCGGAATGGGACAAAACCCTGCGCGCAGCGGAGAGCGAGGGGCAATTGACGCTCTACGGTTGCTGCTATGAATACGATCGCGTGATCGAGGGATTTAAAAAGAAATACCCCAAGATAAAAGTTGCCACGTTTGTTGGGTCTGGCAATCAGCTTTCGGCAAGGATTCTCGCAGAGCGGCGCGGTGAAAAGTACCTTCCCGACATCGTTGGCTCGGGCGCGAACACCCTTCATGACGCGCTCTACAAGGCGAACGCGCTGGATCCGATCAAACCCGCGCTCATCCTCCCCGAAGTCTTGGATCTGACGAAGTGGTACCAGGGTGAGCACCGCTACATCGATCCGGAGAAGCGTTACATATTCGCTTTCGTCGCCAATTCTCAGTCCGGGCAAATTGTCTACAACGTTAAGCAGGTGAATCCCGCCGAGTTCAAATCCTACTGGGATCTCCTCAATCCGAAGTGGAAGGGTAAAATGGTGTCGCTCGACCCTACCAGTTTCGGCATGGGCGCGGCGCTGCAGTTCTTATATTTTCACCCTGAGTTGGGTCCGGCGTTTCTCAAGAAACTCTATGGCGAGATGCAAGTCACGGTGAGCCGCGACCCGCGCCAAATGACCGACTGGCTCGCTACGGGAAAGTTTTCTCTCTGCATCCGCTGCAACGCAGGCAGCGAAGTGGGCAAGGCTGTGCAACAGAAGCTGCCCATCGGGTATCTCGATACGGAGGAATGGAAGGAGGGTGGCAGCTCCAGCGCTGCCGGAGGCACTCTCGGCATTCTCAACCGCGCGCCTCATCCCAATGCCGCGAAACTATTCGTTAACTGGTTTCTCTCACGCGAAGGGCAGATGGCACTGCAAAAGTACGGCCGGCCCGACGCGCACAACTCCCGCCGCATCGATATTCCGAAAGACGACGTCGACTTCTATAACCGTTTGGACGAAGGAAAGAAATACTTTGATCTGGCGAAGCCGGAGTACCAGGACGTGGCACCCATCTTCAAGTTTGTCAAAGACGCGCTGCCGCAGAAATGAAACTCATTGGGTCCAGTCGTTCCAAAAGTTCCATTGGTTCCAAACGTATTGAACGGCTTGAACAGCTTGAGCGTCTTGAACCCAATTCATCGTTTTTCTCTGATCATCAATAATCCGGGTTAGCGTCCTTTTCCGCCGAGCGCGTCCTCGACAATTTTCATCGCGGGCTTCACGTCCATGAATTCCGGAGTCTCGACAAAAAAGTATTTTCTGCCGGCCACGCGCCGCTGCGCGGCGGGGACCTTTTCCTTGGGTATGTCGATTCGGAGCGAATCACGGTCGCCGTGGCTCTCCTGATAGACGATTTGGCCGCGACGCGACAGAAACCAATTTATAAATACTTTGGCGGCATTGGGATGCGGCGCTTTGTTGACCAAGGTGATCGCGCTGGCGCTTCCTCTCAGGCGCGGCATTTCCTTCAAGTCGTTGTGATTGATGTAATCGACGGGAAGTCCCTGGGCTTTGGCGTCGGATGCGAAACCGTCCCGGCAAAACACGCAGAGAGACAGTTTGCCGGCGCCCACCCAGTCAATGGCTTGCTTGTGCTCTCGGCTGAGCACGATGTCCATTTCGCCGAAGAGCCGCCGGATAAACTGCGGACCCAACTCTGGATGATAATAGACATAACGCAGTTCGCTTGCGCCAAAACCCGGATCGCGCGCATCTAGGCTGACAATTTTCCCTTTCCATTTTGGCTGAAAGAGATCCCAAAGGGACTTGAACTCACTGGCCTTGGCCAGCTGCGTATTGTAAGTGATGGTGAACCCCGAGACGCTTCCTTCGTTGATAAAAATGTATTTGCGCTCGGGGTCGATATAGAGGTGTTTTCCTTCCCACCACAGCGAAGTATTTACCACTTCCGGTAGGACCAAAACCGGACCGAGGGGATCAAAGAGATCATTCTTATAAAAGCTGTATAACGAAGTGGGTCCTCCCAAATAGATGTCGGCGAGATATTTACCCGCGCGCCGCTCGGCAAAAAGTCGAGGTGAGATCCGATTGCTGCTACCGTGCGTGATTGTCGCTTTGATATCCGGATACTCTTTCTGAAACTCGACGAAGATCTGTGGATCGTACGGCCCCAGCGCGGCGTAAATCGAGATCTGTGCCTCTTGCTTGGCAGCCTGGACCGTTTTCTCCCAGTCCAGTTGCCAGGAGGCTTTTTCGGCGGCGACGATCACCAAGGTCCGGGCAAAAGAGACATGAAAGAAAAACGCGGCAAAGAGAAGCAACGTCGTTCGCCTCATTGAACCTCCCCAAGATTATCTTGCGGTACAAACGAAGATGTAATGCGGTTATGGTCTAACGATGCGGCTATGCTCTGCAAGTTGTCTTATAAGTATTCGCTACCCAACCTGTCAATCGACCCAAGTTATTGACAGGCATCTTGGCAAAGCGCTATGCAGAGCGAGATAAAGCATGCGGAGGTGATCGATCATGAAGCGGGCGACTCGAAGCGATAGCGTAGCGCTCCTCGACCGCGACATGGCGGGGAAAAATCTTTCGGGTTATTGGCGTCTCGGCATGGAAGGACTGCCGCCGCAGCCGATGACTGCCGTCGAGCCTTGTCTTTGGAAGTGGGCGGACGTGCACGAGAGTTTGGCGCGCGCGGGCGAAGTGATCAGCCTCGAAGATAGCGAGCGGCGCGTGGTGCGTTTGGTTAACCCGGGTCTCAACCAGCAGCGTGCCTTTGCCACGCACACGATCCAAATTTCCTTCCAATACGTCAAGCCCGGCGAGAACGCGCGGGCGCACCGTCATACCCCGGCAGCGCTGCGTTTCGTAATTGAAGGCAACGGTGCTTACACGACGGTCAACGGCCAGCAATGCGTTATGGAGCCCGGTGATCTGATTCTCACGCCCAAGCTCACCTGGCACGATCATTCCAACGATTCTAATCAACCGATGCTGTGGCTCGACGGTTTGGATTTTCCGCTCGTCACGGCGCTGCACCAGGTCATGCAGGAGCGCTATTCAGAGCGCCGCCAGCCGATCGAGAAGAGCAGCGAAGAGGTGATGGATCTACTTGGTGCGTCCAAACGTCACGGCGTTCCACTTGCCGATTTCTTCCATTACAAATGGCGCGACACCCAGAAGACGCTGCGTGCGCTGGCACGCTCGCCGGCGGCGCGAGATCGCTTCGACGGCTACCTGCTGGAGTATCGCAATCCGCTCACAGGCGGACCGACGATGACGACGATCCAGTGCGCGCTTCAGCTTTTGCCTCCCGGCGATGAAACCGAGACCCATCGGCACACGAGCACGGTGATCTATCACGTATTTCGCGGCAAAGGCACGACTCAAATCGGTGAGTGCCGCTTCGAGTGGGAACAAGGCGACTCGTTCGTCGTGCCGCTCTGGTACAACCACCGGCATCTAAATCGCTCGTCATCCGAAGAGGCGATTCTTTTCTCTATGAGCGATGCGCCGGTGCTAAAAGCGCTGGATCT
>WNGA01009791.1_pt1 | contig 12847 bp, 11 predicted proteins | sample 5400061 | NCBI WGS metagenome assembly WNGA01 (sample SAMN13153366, study PRJNA577476) | soil metagenome | isolation source: 100 cm soil or saprolite under grassland replicate 2 | place: USA:California | collected 2016-06-15
GCGGCGCGGAGGTGGTCGGAGCCCAGGCGGGACTCGCAGACGGGCAGGGCACGCGCGTCCAGGGTGCGGCCAGCGGGGCGGCTGCGTGGGGCGCGTCCGGGGAGGTCGCTGCGGATGGCGGGGGAGCGGTTGGGCCCGAGGCGGGCGTCGAAGGCGTGCAGGGCGTGCTCGAGCAGCGCGCGGGCGGTGGGAAGGTCGCCTTGGTCGCGGAGGACGAGGGCAAGGTTGCTCTGCGTCCACGCGGTGCGGGGGTGGTTGGGGCCAAGGCGGGCCTCTTCGATGGCGAGGGCGCGTTCGAGCAGGGCTTGCGCGTGGTCGAGGTCGCCCTGGTCGCGCAGGACGCCGGCGAGGTTGTTGACGACGAAGGCGGTGCGGGGGTGGTTGGGGCCAAGCCGGGCCTCGTACACCGCAAGGGCGCGTTCGAGCAGGCTGCGGGCGGCGGGGAGGTCGCCCTGCTCGTGCAGGAGCAGGGCGACGTTGCCGAGGCTGTGGGCGGTGTGGGGGTGGGCGGGGCCGAGCTTGGCCTGGCAGATGCGCAGGGCGCGCTCGTGCATGGCACGTGCCGCGGTGAGGTCCGTAGGGTTCAGAAACTCGGCCGGGTGCGCTCAGCAGCCAGGACCGGGCCGAGCGATAATCCGCCGATGGCCCTGTCGTTCGTCTACCTCATGACGCGCCGACTCCTCGGCATGCTGCTCGGAAGCCTACGAAGCGAGCACGCCAAAGACGTCGAGATCGCCGTGCTCCGCCATCAACTTGAGGTGCTCCGCCGCCATGTGAAGCGACCCAGGTTCCGACCCGCCGACCGTGCGGTCCTCGCGGCACTGAGCGGCGCGCTTCCTCGCCGGCGCTGGTCGAGTTTCCTCGTCACCCCGGACACGATCCTGCGCTGGCACCGTCGGCTGGTGACGCGCAAGTGGACGAACGCCTCGCCTGGAGGCGGGCGCCCGCCGCTCGCCGACCAGATGGTCGCTTTGATCCTGCGGCTGGCCCAAGAGAACCCGCGCTGGGGCTACCGGCGCATCCAGGGCGAGCTAAAGAAGCTCGGTATCCGGGTGGCAGCAACCAGCATCCGAACAGTCCTGCTGCGCAACGGGCTCCGGCCAGCGCCCCGACGGGCATCGGTCACCTGGCGAGCGTTCCTCCGGGCTCAAGCCTCCGGCATCGTGGCGGTCGACTTCTTCACCGTCGAGACGGTGCGTCTAAGGACGCTGTACGTCTTGTTCGCCATCGAGCTGCATACCCGGCTGGTTCGGCTCGTGGGCGTCACCGACCATCCGAACGGGCTTTGGATCGTCCAGCGAGCACGAGAGCTCTCGATGAACCGAGAACCACGAACAGCAGGGGTGACCAGTGCACCTCGGTTCCTCGTCCGTGACCGCGACAGCAAGTTCACCCGCGCCTTCGACGACGTCTTCGCCTCTGATGGCGTCCGAACCGTCAAGACGCCGATCCAGGCGCCGAACGCCAACGCCTTCGCGGAGCGGTGGATTCGAACGGTCCGCGCCGAGTGCCTGGATTGGATGCTGATCTGGGGTCGACGCCACCTTGGACGGGTTCTGGACGAGTACGTTCGGCACTACAACGACGAGCGACCGCACCGAAGCCTTGATCTTCGGCCGCCACGTGCGGTCAGCGAAGGATCCGGAGCGCGCGTGGCCACAGCCACCGCAACGGCGGTCCGACGCCGGGACCGTCTCGGCGGTCTCGTTCATGAGTACTACGAGGCCGCAGCATGACGTCCAGGTTTCTGAACCCTACGGGTTGCAGCAGCCGTACGTGCTGTTCGTGATCGAAGTGGCCAGCCGCCGGGTCCACGTGTTCGGGATGACACCACATCCAGACGGAGTCTGGGTAACGCAGCAAGCCCGCAACCTGCTGATGGGTCTCGAAGAGCGTGTCGGCCGGTTCCGGTTCGTGCTGCGCGATCGGGACACGAAGTTCACCGCCGCGTTCGACGCGGTCTTCGTTGCTGAGGGACTAAGGGTTCTGCGGACGCCGGTGCGGGCGCCGCGGGCCAACGCCTACGCGGAGCGGTGGGTGGGCACGGTCCGCCGGGAGGTGCTGGATCGGATGCTGATCTTCGGCTGCCGGCAGCTGCGAGCTGTCCTGGTCGAGTACGCCGACCACGACAACGGCCACCGCCCGCACCGGGCGTGGGGGCAGGCATCGCCGGTTGGGCCCGGCGAGCCGGTTGGCTTGGCGTCGGCTGGCAGGATCGTGCGACGAGATCGGCTCGGTGGGTTGATCCATGAGTATGCGCAGGTCGCATGACGTGAACCGAATTTCTGGCACCCACAAGGTCCAGGTACACCCCGACCACATCGCGGACCCGTGCGTCCAGCTGTGGGTCCAGATGGTCGTGATCGGGCTCGGTGCAGCGCTGGTCGGCTCGCCCTCAGCAAGGCGTTCGGAGCCGCGCGGCATCGCTCGCTTGCGGCTCATCCCTGGCCTCGTCCCGCGGCCTCCTGCCCTCGGGCGAGCGCTGTCACCACGCCGATCGCGGCGACCGCCGCGCAGACGAACAGCGCCGCGTGGAGGGCGTCGACGAAGGTCTGGGCGAGAGCACCCGCGCGCTCCGGGCTGAGCGTTCCGCGACCGGCCAGGAGTAAAGCGCCCGCCGCCGCCCCGCCGAGGCCCGTGAAGACGGCGCCGGCGAGCGCGACGCTGAGACTCTGACCGAGCACGCGGGCCGTTGCGAGCATCCCCGAGGCGACGCCCTGCTCGGTCGCCGGCGCGGCGCCCATGATCGCCCGCGAGTTGGGTGACTGGAACATCGCCTGGCCGAGGCCAACGACGACGAGTGACGCGACCAGGTACCAGGTCGGCGTCGTGGCGTCCAGACGGGTGAGGAGTACTAGGCCAAGGCAGGCGATGGCGAGCCCGGCCGGTGCCAGCCAGCGCGAACCAGCCCGATCCGCGAGCGCGCCGCTCAGCGGAGCGACGACGCCGAGGGTGAGCGAGAGCGGCGTGAGGAGCAGGCCGGACATCAGCGTGTCGAACCCTCGGAGCTCCTCGAAGTAGAACGGCAGCAGGAAGCCGACGGCGAACAGCGCCAGCATGCAGAGCATGAAGCTCACGTTGGCCAGGACGAAGACGCGGTTGCGCAGCAGCGCGAGATCGATGATCGGCGACGGCTGCCGCCGCTCGACCGGCAGGGTGGCGGCCAACGCGACGGCCGCGATCGCCACGGCCGCGATGAACCGCGTCGAGGTCCAGCCCCATTCCGGGCCGAAGGAGAGCGCGGCGGTCAACGCCGCGAGGCCGACCCCGAGCAGGATCGCGCCCGCGACGTCGAAGCGCTGCCGGACGAGGACCTGCCGCTCCTTGAGCACGCGCGACGCGGCGAGTATGACAGCCGCGCCGACCGGCACGTTGACGTAGAAGATGGAGCGCCAATCGAAGGCGTCGGTCAGGATCCCCCCGATCGTCGGTCCCGCGCTCACGCCGAGGGCGACGAGGACCATGTTCGTTCCCAGCGCGCGCCCGCGTTCGGCGGGTGGGAACGCTCGGGTGATCAGGGCGACGTTCGTGGCGAAGATCCCCGCCGCACCGAGCCCCTGAAGGCACCGCGCCGCGATGAGCAGTGGCAGCGACGGCGCCGCGCCGCACACCGCCGAACTGAGCGTGAACATGGCGAGGCCTGCGAGGAAGACCGGCCGTCGCCCCATCATGTCTGCGAGGCGCCCGAGCGTCAGCAGCGTCCCCGCGACGACGACGAGGTACCCGATCAGCACCCACTCGACGGCGCCGGTCAGCGGCACGCCGAACGCCCGCGCGATCGACGGCAGCGCGATGTTCACGATCGAGCTGTCAAGGGTCGTCATGAAGGCAGCGGTCCCCGACAGCGAGAGGATCATCCACTTGCTCGCCTGCTGGACGTGGTCGGCCGGGGTCGCCGAGACGACGTCCGCGTGCGCCTGGTCCGACGGGGCCTGGGCACAGAGCGACGACGCTGCGACGAGCGCGACGTGCGCCGAGCGCGGGGGCGGGACGTTGCTGGGCCGGGGTGTGGCGCGGTCACTCATGGGTTCCGACGGTCGATCAGCACGGAGCGCCGTCGCCCACCTATACGGCCCCAGAGGCGGCGCGACGTCAGCGCCTGACGAGCCCGAGCCCGTGCACGACGTGGATCGCGCGCAACCGCGTCACGCTCGAACTCCCTGGTGAATCTTCGACGGGTCCGTTGGGGCCTCCGTCTGTGCTCCTCTCCCATGAGGGCATCCTCTCATCCGAGGTGTCCTGCCCCAGGGGGAAGTTCACCGGCGCCTGATGGGGACGGGCGCTGGCTGTCGACAGGCGCGACCTGCAGGTTGACAGCTGGGAGCCGCCCTCGAAATCCTCCGGATGACCGGTCTGCGTCCCGGCGTCCGGCGGGCGCTGACGTCAAGGGGTGGGTCGGGGGGCCGGCTGCACGCGCTCCGAGGCCAGCGCCTGTCGCCAGCGGCCGCGCAGCACGGCCGCGCCGAGCAGCGCGTCGAGCAGCAGCAGTCCCCAGGTGAGGCTGGTGAACAGGTGGACCTGGGCCTGGGTCGGCTGCGGGACCCGGCCCATCCGGATCAGCAGCCACTGCACCTGCGTGGCGGTAAGCAGCAGGGTCAGCCACACCGCGATACCCCGGGAGGCGTCCCACAGCGTGTGCAGCAAAGCTACCAACAGGTACCAGCCGACCAGCGCGCCGGCCGGCCGCGGCCGGCCGGCGCGGGCGGCGGTGCGGAACAGCACCCCACCCAGGATCGCGGTCCAGAGCCCGTGGCCGACCGGGGTCAGCAGCCCGCGCAGGACCTCGGTCTCGACCAGGTTCTGCAGCGACAACCCCTCCATGGTGAACAGCGCGTTGAACGCGTACCCGGAACTCTCCAGGGCGGCGAACCCGAAGCCAACAGTGGCCCCGAGCACGATCCCGTCGCGCATGGTGTAGCGGGGCAGGCGCCAGGCCAGCAGCCACAGAGCGGCCAGCTTGACCGCCTCCTCGATCAGCCCGACGCCCAGGTAGGTGGGCACCGACGGCTGCTTGAGGAAGGCCGCCTCCAGGACCGACGCCCCAAGCACCCCGAGCACGCCGCCGTAGACGAACGCGGCGAAGATCCGCTGGGTGGTCACGACCTGGTCGGCGTGCTGCTGGAAGGCGTAGACCACGAACGTGACCGGCACCAGGAAGCTGCCCAGCAGGATGACGGTCGGCACCAGGTTGACGTTGCCGGTCGCAAAGGTGACCACCACGCTGGCGACCCACAGCAGCAGGCCAACCACGAAGAAGCGCAGCCACTGGCGGCCGTGGCGCTCGCGGATTCTCGTACCAATCGCCTCGTCCGCCATGGGCACCTCCCCGCCAGGATCAGCCAGCATGATCCGCGACCGGCCGACCCTGGACAAGCAAGGCATGACCGACATCCGACCGACGATGCCCGTGAGCCACTCAGGGCGCCCGCTCGACCGGGGTGACCTCCACTCCAGCGATCGCGGGCACCGCCAGCAACCTGCGGCGCAGCCGCCCGACGCCGGCGGTCAGGTCGGCACCGTCGACCGGCACGACGTGGGCGAGCACCAGCAGTTGCTTGGGGCCGATGTACACCGCGGTCAGCTCCGCCACCTCGGCGACCCATGGCTCCTGGGCCACCGCCTGACGCAGCCGCTCGCGGACGTCGGCCGGGGCCGCCTCGTCGATCAGCAGCGCAAGGTTGCGGCGCATCAGCAGGTAGGCCACCACGATCAGCAGCAGCCCGATGAGCAGGCTCGCCACGCCGTCCCACGCCGCCGACCCGGTCACGAGGTGGAGCAGCAGCGCGGAAAGGGCCAGCGCGAGGCCGACCAGCGCGGCCGAGTCCTCCAGGAACACCGCCGTGGACGTCGGGTCCGACGAGGTGGCGAGGTAACCGCCGAGGTCGAGGTGGCGGGCGGTGGCCTCCGCACGCAACTGCCGGCGCGCCGTGCGCCACGACACGCCCTCCAGGGCCGCCGAGACCAGCAGCACGGCCACGCCGACCAGCACGTCGGTGACCGGCTCCGGGTGGCGGAGGGTCTGGACGCCGTCGGCGATCGCGAACAGCCCGCCGACGACGAAGATGCCAACGGCCGCGAGCAACGACCAGGTGTAGCGGGCCTGCCCGTAACCGAACGGGTGGTGGTCGTCGGCGGGGCGGGCGCCGCGGCGCACGCCGACGTACAGCAGCACCTCGTTGAAGGTGTCCGCGACCGAGTGGGTCGTCTCGGCGAGCATCGCCGCCGAGCCCGTCAGCGCCGCGGCGACGGCCTTGGCCACGGCGACCAGAAGGTTCGCGGCGACCGCCACGACCACGGTGCGGAGGCTGGCGTCATCGGTTTGGGTCACGGCACCTCTCGACGCACGGGCCACGGGGCTAGGCGGACTCGATGTCGTGGGCCATGCCGTGCAGGTCGGTGGCCAGCTCGGCGAGCTGGGCGAGCCCGGCGGTCCCGCTCAGCCGGTCGGCCCGGCCGGCCAGCTCGTCCAGCCGTTCGGCCAGGATCCGCCAGGCCGCTTCCCGGTGGGGCAGGACGTAGAACGACGGCTGCACGATCTCAAAGGCGGGCCCGGCCAGCACCCCGGGCCGGTCCGGCCCGACCGGCATGGTGGTCAGGATGCTGCCCAGCGGGCGCATCACCCAGTTCATCAGGTGCTTGGCCGTGGTGGCCAGGGTCGTGACCTGGCCGTCGGTCTCCCCGCTGTGGACGAAGTAGCGGCTCAGCGCCTGCAGGGTGGTCTCGTAGATGGCGTTGAACAGGTCGGCGACCCGGGCGGTCAACGGGTCAGAAATCGTCAGCGTCTCCGCCTCGACGTCAGGGGGGCGACGCACGTAGGCCGGCTCGACCGGGCGGGCCGGCTCGAAGCTCGGGTCGGCCGCCCTCGTCGCCAGGTAGTCCTCCAGCAGGGCGACGAACTTGCCAAAGTGGGCGTTGCGCCAGTCACCGCGGGCGCCCTCCCCCTGCTCCACGATCAGCTCGATCGCGGCCTTCGCCGAGGCCAGGTCGGTCACCGCGGTCAGCTCCGGCCACTCGAACACCTCGGTGGTCGCCTGGGCCTCTGGCGGCCCGATGAACACCCCGTTCTCGCCATGACGCTCCACCAGCCGCTCCAGGCCCTGCTCGATCCCGCGGTACAGGTGGCCGACGGTCTGGTAGTCCTCCGCGACGGCCATGAGCTCCTCGCCGTCGGTCAGCGGCTGGGCCTGGCCGACGGCCGCGAAGCCTTCCGCGTCGTCCAGGTCCATCCCCTCGGGCCGCTCCAGGTAGATGAAGTGGCGCAGGGCCCGCTCGCCGAAGGGGACCAGCGCGACCTGCATGCCTGGGGGGTACCAGCGCGACAGGATCGGAAAGTTCGGCCGGTGCAGGTGGGGCGCGGCCCCGATCGCGGTGAGCAGGTTGGTGGCCAGGGCCAGGTGGAGCATCTCCTGCTTGGTCACGTCGACGACCACGGCCTCCCAGGCGGCCACCTTGGCCAGCTGCTCGACGCTGAGCCCTTCCTGCTGGTTCCGCTTGAGGGTGAACTGCGCGAACAGGTACTCACACATCAGCCCGTGCTCCAGCTCACAGGCCTGCGCGAGCAGCCACACGAGCTCCTCACGGTGCTCGACTCGCAGCGGAGGCTCGCCCGCCAATCACCACTCCTCGCGCCAAGTAGCCTGACGCCGATGCTACCCCGCGGACTCACGGGATCGCGCCGGACACCTCGCAACGGCAGACGGCCTGACCACCCGGGTCGCAACCTGCTGAACAGCGACCGTCGCCCTGCCCTACCCGGGGCTTGCGGTCGCCATCCTGGGCCGCCGCGTGGGGTGCGCCCGGTCAGGACGCTCGCAGGGCTGGCAGCAGCTGCGTTGCCGCCCAGGTGATGAATCGCTCTTGGGTGTCCGCGCCGACCTGCACCAATGCCACGTCGGTGAACCCTGCCGCCTCGAACTCGCGAATCCCGGCGACGTGCCGCTCGAGGTCGGGACCGCACGGCATCTGCGCGGACACGTCCTGCTCGCGCACCGTCCTGGACGCCACCTCGAACGACGCCGGAACCGGGAGCTCGGCGTTGACCCTCCAGCCGCCCGTGAACCAGCGGAACTGGTCCATCGCCCGCTTCACCGCGACCTGCTCATCGGGGTCGTACGACAACGCGATCTGGCCGATGCGCGGCTTGCCGGAACCCCCGGCGTCGTCGAACATCCGCCCGAGCTCGGCACGGGGCTCGACCGCGATCATGGCGTCGGCGTGCCGCCCCGCCAGACGGCAGCTTCCCGGACCCGACACCGCGATGCCGATCGGCGGGGCGGTCTCCGGCAGGTCCCAGACTCTCGCGGACTCGACGTCGAAATGCTCGCCCCGATACGTCACCGTGCCACCCGCCCACAGGGCCCGGATGATCTCCACCGCCTCGGTGAGCATCTGGTGGCGCACCCCGACAAGCGGCCACCGTCCACCGACGATGTGCTCGTTCAGGTTCTCCCCCGCGCCGAGACCCAGGGTGAACCGCCCGTCGGACAGCAGCTGCATCGTGGCCGCCTTCTGCGCGACGACTGCGGGGTGATAGCGACGGATCGGGCAGGTGACATAGGTCATCAGCGGAATCCGATCGGTCGCCTAGGCAGCGGCGCCGAGCACGCTCCACGCGTAGGGAGAATGGCCTTGCGAGTCCAACCACGGAAAGTAGTGGTCGCTGATGACCGCGAAGTCGAAGCCGGCCTGTTCGGCGAGGGCGACATCTCGCACCAACTGCTTGGGACCCGCCTGCTCACCCATCATCGTGTAGCCGAGCAAGGTCATGGCGCTCCTCCTTGCTGCGCAAGCCAGCGCGTCACCACGGTGAGGTCCTGGTCGCCAAGCCCCTGATCCACAGCCTGCCGCCACTCCTCGGCCAGGCACCCAAGGGCGGCGAAGCGGTCGTCGCCGGCCGCCTGGAGGGCCAGGCGCACGTCCTTGAGCGCCAGCGACAGCGCAAATTGGGCCGAGAACTCGCCCTTCGCGATCCGTTGCAGCTTGGCCGCCTGCCAGGGGGACACCAGCGGGCCGCCGGCGAGGGCCTCGATCACAGTCTCGGTCGCAAGCCCCAACCGACGAGCCAGCGCCGTCGAGTTAGCGACCGCTTCTGCCGCGAACGCGACCAGGGTGTTGTTCACCAGCTTCAGTCGCGACCCGGCCCCGACCTCCCCGACCCAGATGGTGCGTTGACCGAGTGCATCGAACAGGGCAGCCACGCGCGAGCGGGCCTCCTCCGGCCCCGACGCGAAGATCGTCAACTGGCCCTGCTCTGCAGGCTCTCGGCTTCCCGACACCGGCGCGTCCAGCAGCGTCACGTCGGGACGCTCAGCCTGCACCATGGCCGCGACGCGCTCGATTCCCGCCACGCCGATGGTGCCCATCTGCGCCCAGATCGCGCTCGGCGCAAGCGCGGCGAGCATGCCCTGGTCACGGGCGATCGAAATCACGGCATCGGTGTCGGTTACCATCGTGACCACGACCGCGGCTCGCCGCGCGGCGTCGGCGGCGGACTCGGCGACGTAGGCGCCGAGCTCGGCGAGGTCTTGGGTCGCCACTGGCCTGCGGTTCCAAACGATCGTCGGAATGCCGGCGCGCAGCGCGCTGGCCGCCATGCCGTGACCCATCGCGCCGATGCCCAGCACCGCCACCGGCTCCTGTCGAGTCGCCCTCATTGCTGCTGCTTTTCTACGCTGACGGGCGCGACGACGGAGACCTGGAGCTCGGCCTGGCCGAGCCGGGCTTGTCGCATGCCGCCTCCCTTGCTCCTCCGTGGCGGCTTCTGCAGCGGCCAGCCTTGCTGGGTGCTGGTCGGTCTCGCGGGGTGTCCTGCTTGCTCGGCGGCCTTGCGGCCACGCTCCGCGGCCGATGACCAGCAGCGTGCCCACCGTGCCTCTGAGCAGCCGGATGCGTCGCGTCCGCTGGTGGGACGAATGGGAGTCTCAGGAAGACTACTCTCCGTTGGTGCGGCGCGGCCGACTTCGCGATGCCGATCGCACGAAGGAGGGGAACGGTGAAGGTGGGTGTGGTCGGAGTCGGCGCCGTGGGGGCTGCCACGGCGCTGTCGTTGATCGAGCGTGGCGGGATGTGCCGGGAGATCATCGTGGTGGACCGCACGATGGAGCGGGCGAACGGGGTCGCCACCGATCTGCGCTACGCCACGCCGCTTTCCCCGACGGTGGACGTGCGCGCCGGCGACTACGACGCGCTGACCGATGCGGCGCTGGTGATCATCACGGCCGGGGTGAACGAGAAGGCTGGCGGCGCCACCGACCGGTCCGATCCACAGGGACGGCTGCGGCTGCTGGACACCAACGCGGAGGTGTACGCCGACATCGTGCCCAAGGTCGTGGCGGCCGCCCCGCGCGCGGTGCTGATGGTGGTCACCGACCCTCCGGACCCACTGGCGGACCTCACCCGCCGGCTGGCCGGCCATGACCGGGTCTTCTCGACCGGCACCCTGATCGACAGCCTGCGCTTCCGCGTGCACCTGGCCGACCGGCTGCGGGTGCGACCCCGCGACGTCCAGGCGATGGTGGTCGGCGAGCACGGCACCTCGGAGGTGCTGTTGTGGTCCTCGGCATCGGTGGGCGGCATCCCGGTCCTGCATCTGCTCGGCCAGAGTGGCCAACCCGTCGACCAGCTCAAGCAGGAGATCGAGAACGACATCCGGTACGCGAACATCACCATCATCGAAGGCACCGGGGCGAGCCAGTACGGCATCGGGACGGTGTCGGCGCGCCTGGCCGAGGCGGTGCTGCGCGACGAGCGCGCCGTTTTGCCGGTGGCCGCCTACGCGCCACGCTACGACGTGACGTTGTCACTGGTCAGCGTGCTCGGCGCCGGCGGCGTCCAGCAGATGCACGAACCCGCCATGACCAACGACGAGCGCGCCGCCCTGGAGCGCAGCGCCGCCGCCCTGCGCGAAGCGGCGCGACGCGTCCTCACGGACAGGCCATGACCCCCGGTAGTCCTGCTCGGCTTCGTCCAGTTGGCCTGCACGCTGACCTGCCGCTAGCAGCTGAACCAGCCCACCGCATGAGGACGCCCTACCGGCCGAACCGGAGCGCCACCACGGCCAGCGCGATCACCAACGCCGCGGCCACCACCGGCAGCGCGACGTCGACCCGCAGCAGCAGCGCGCCCACCAGCGCCCCGGCGGCCATCAGCCCAACGGCGGCAACGCGGCGGCCCGCTCGGGGGCTGCGGCCACCGGCAAGCCAAGAGTCGGCCGCCAGCCCCGTCAGGGTCAGCGTCAGCACGGTCGTGGTGACGTCGGGGACCGCCAGGCGGCGCACGGTCGCGTTCTGCACCCCCAGCCCAGCGGCCAGCAACCCGATCACCACATAGCGCCGGGCGCCGCCACCGCCGACCGGCAGGCCCACCGCCACCACCCCTCCGGCGGCCACCAGCAGCAACTCCACCAGCAGCGCGACGGTGAGCCAGCGGCGCCGCACCGGCTCGGACACCGGGGTGCCGGCCGGCCCGGCCAGGCTGCTGGCCAGCCGCCCCCCGGCGGCGGCACCCACCAGGAACACCAGCACCGACACCGTGGGCGCCAGGACCGGCAACCCCTGCGCCCCGGCGGCGCCAAACGCCAGCAGCACCACGTTGCCGGTCATGTTGGCGGTGAACACCCGACCAAGCCCGAGGTAGCAGGCGGCATCGACCAGCCCGGTGACCAGGGTGAGCAGCGACAGCGCCAGCAGCAGCGGCTGGACCCGTCGGGCGGCGTCAGGACGCTCGGAGCTGGCCTCCACCGCCGTACCCTACTCGCCGACCGGTGGCGACCGTGAGTCAGGATCATGCTCACGGAGCATGGCGCTGACCAGCGCGAACGGCGAGAACCGATCGAAGGTCGGAAACACGCTCTAAGCCGCTCTAAGCCTTGTCCAAACCGGCGACGGCTTCGCCACCTCAGTCTGACCGGCCTTCTGCTTGCCGGGGCCGGTAACGGGCTGGTGCTGATCGCGCTCCAGATTGCCATGTTCACCGGTGTCGCCGAGCAGGAGGCTGGCCTGGTCGCCGGGCTGTTCAACACCGCCCAGGAGGTCGCCTCCGCCATCGGCACCGTCGCCCTGGTGGCCGTTGCCGCCACTCGAATCGGCCCGGCTGCAGGGATCCGGACCGCCATGACCGTGGGCGCCGCCGTCGCCCTAAGCGGATGGCCGGAGGTTCTGCTCGTAACCGGCGGTGGAGGACCGAGCAATGAAGTAGCCTCGCGGGTCGCTGAAGCCTTCCACAGCCCACAGACCCGACGACGCCGCCGCCAGTATGCGTCCCCCAGTGTGTACGCCAACCTCTCCTGCCCGCTGGCTGCCCCTGCGAGGTGACCGGTCCGCTGTATGGCCCCCATCGCGTCGGGGTCCGCCTGGTCATGATCTTGCTGTCCCATCGCGGCTGGACCGCGGTCGCCATCGCCGGGTTGCTGGGCTGCGATCGGTCCACGGTGCGCCGCTGGATCCACCGCGACAACCAGCACGGGGCGGCCGGGCTTGTCGACCGGCCCCGACCGGGACGGCCACGCCTGGGCAGCCCCAAGCTTGGCGACCGCATCCGCCGGCTGCTGACCCAGCCCAAGGCGTGGGGGATCGCTCGGCTGTACCAGCGGCTTGGCCGTCCCGCCCTCAGCCTGCGGACCCTGCGCCGGCGCGTCGGCGAGGTGGCCTCGTGGCGGCGGCCCCGGCTGGTGGCCAAGGGCGATCCCGACCGCGATGTGGTCCTGGCCGAGTTGCACCAGCAGCTTGCCGAGTTACCCGCGGGGACGGTGGTGCTGGCCGAGGACGAGACCCACGTCAACCTGCTGCCTTGGGTGCGCGCCACCTGGATCCCGCACGGGCAGCGCCAGGAGGTCATGACCCCGGGCAAG
>WNGA01015861.1_pt1 | contig 12847 bp, 10 predicted proteins | sample 5400061 | NCBI WGS metagenome assembly WNGA01 (sample SAMN13153366, study PRJNA577476) | soil metagenome | isolation source: 100 cm soil or saprolite under grassland replicate 2 | place: USA:California | collected 2016-06-15
CATCCGCAGGACGTCTCGCATCTGTGGGCCGTGATCGCGGCCTCCATCATCGGCTTTCTCGGCAATGAAGGCGTGGCCGTGTTCCGGCTTCGCGTCGGCCGGGAGATCAACAGCGCCGCATTGATCGCCGACGGCCGTCACGCCCGCGTCGACGGCTGGACGAGCCTTGCGGTGCTCGCCGGCGCCGTCGGCGTCTGGCTCGGGTTTCCGCTCGCGGACCCGATCGTCGGCCTGGTCATCACCGTGGCGATCTTCGGCATCGTCGTGCAAAGCGGAAAATCGATCTTCACCCGCATGCTGGACGGAACCGAGCCGCATGTGATCGACGACATTCGCCACGCCGCCGAGCACGTCCCCGAAGTGAAGGAGGTCGCCGAGGTGCGCGCCCGCTGGCTGGGCCATCGCCTGCACGCCGAAGTCAACATCGCGGTGGACCCGCAGATGACGATCGCCGAGGCTCACGCGGTCGCGCGCGAGGTACGCCATCAATTGCTTCACCGCCTCGATTATCTTTCGCTGGTCGTCATTCACGTCGATCCGCTCGATCAGTCCGGCGAGGCGCATCATCGCATCGAAAAGCATGCGCACGACGGTCTGCCCGTGCACACGCATGCTTGAGGCACGGGGTCGCAAGACGCCAGGATCAACGTCAATGGCCGGACATTTCCAGCACTGATCGATTCGACCACGCCGATGCCTGCACCGTCATTTTCCTGCAGGCGGAAGCAGTAGCGGCATTCATCAAGTTTCTGAAAAGCCCCGCTGCCGCTGCCACGATGCAGGCCAAAGGCATGCAGGTGGAGTAACGCGGTGCGAAATGGTTTACCGACCATCACGTTTGCACGAGGCGCCGTTAGAACTGAAACCCGGCTCTCAACCGAATCTCGTGCCGGTCGAAATTCGTCAGGTCCAGAGGCCCCGGCGCGCCGACGGCGCGACCCGCGACCTGCGCGTTCCAGGCAACCGATGCAAACCATTCCTTCGACAGCTTGAAGTACGCGCTCGGGCCGACGAAAAGGGCCTCGCCGAGAAATCGATCCAAGCCGATACCCTCGTACCTGCGGAAATATCGCGCCTCGGCCCCGGCGAAAAGCCCCTGCGCGATCTGGGCCGACAGGGCCGCCCCGATGCCGACGGTCGCGTCGCGCTCCTCCGCGCCGGTTTCGCGCGATCGGGCCCAGGACGGCTCGTACAGCAGGTTCAACGCGGCAAACAGTCGTTTCGGCACCAGCTCCTTGTCGAACAGGGCCACAAAATCGATTCCATAGAGTTCGATCGGCGCGCCGGTCATCGCATCGACCCGGTTCCGGTGCGGCAAGGCGGAAAGCGCCAGTCCGAAGGGAGCACGCTCGCGGTCCATGAGCCGGTATCTCAACTCCGCACCGATGCCCTCAATCGTCCATTGATTGCGGTCTTCCAGCCCCGGCACGTTTCCGATGTTATGCGACGCGAGCAAAACGAGCGGGGCGACGCGAAAATTCTCCATGACCGTGTATTTGAGTTCGAGCGCCGTCGAGGTCGCCGCGTAAAAGCCGGTGCGCTTGCCAAATCGGCCCACCGGCTCGATCTCGGCCTCTCTTTCCCCCGCATCGCCGACATCGGAGCCCTCCGTGAAGCCGAATATGTGCTCGCTGTCGATGTCCTCCGTCTTGCTGTTGTCGTTTTGCGCACCCGCAGCCGAGTTGCGCTCGCGAGCATCGGCCGCGAGACTGGAGCCCCAGACCAAAAGGCTCAGCACGGCAACGGCGGTGAGCAATCTGGCCGGCATGAAATTCCCTGTTCGCAAACAATAACCGCGCCGACTACCCGACCGCAATCCCGCCGTCGGCGCCGCGGGTCGCCCAGCCGGTCATCCGCCGCTCGATGTAAGCCGCGACCACGTACATCCCGATGCCCATGACGGCGGTCATCAGCAAGGCCGCAAAGGCCAGCGGCACCTCGAAGCGCGACGAGGCCACCAGCATCAGATGGCCGATGCCCTTGTTGGCCGCAACGGTCTCGGCGACGATCGAGCCCACGAAGGCGACCGTGATCGCGACCTTGAGGGAAGCGAAGAAATAAGGCATCGACCGCGGCAACCCGACCTTCTGGATGACCTGCCAGCGCTTGGCGCCGAGCGCTCGCAACACGTCCTGCAGCTCCGGCTCCAGCGTCGCGATGCCGGTCGCGACGTTCACCAGAATGGGAAAAAACGACAGCAGGAAGGCGGTGATGACGGCCGGAACCGTGCCGACGCCGAACCAGATCACCAGGATCGGGACGACCGCGACCTTGGGGATCGAATTGAATCCGATCAGGGTCGGATAAAAGCCGTCGTAGATCAGGGTCGAGGAGCCGATGGCGACACCGCCGGCGAGCCCGATGATCACCGCAAAGGCGAAGCCGACCGCGGTCGTGACGAACGTCTGCCATGAATTGTCGAGGATGGACCAGCGCCATTGCCACCCGGATGCGAAGATGGCGGACGGGGCGGGCAGGACGAACTGCTCGATCTGGAAGGCGCGAACGGCGAGCTCCCACACGACGAAGACCGCGATGACGACGACCCACGGCAGGATGTGCCGCAGGGTCTTTCGCCGCAGCAGAAAGGGCTTGCGCGGCCTGACGGGAGGAGCATCGAGAAGGGTGGTCACGGGTTAAGCTCAAACTCAGGTGGGCTTCACGCGCGCGGCGCTGATGTGTTCGCGCAGCTCGTGCACGAGCGCAACCGCGTAGGGCTCGTAGGTCATGTCGAGGGTGCGCGGCCGCGCCAGCTCCACCACCCGCTCGTGCACGATCCGGCCGGGTCGCGCGCTCATGACCAGCACGCGGTCGGACAGCAGCACCGCTTCCCGCAGATCATGCGTCACCAGGATCACGGTCGGGTGGCGGGCGAGCCACAGGTCCTGCAAGGCGAGCCACAGCTCCTCGCGGGTGAACATGTCGAGGGAGGCGAACGGCTCGTCGAGCATCAGCAGCGAGGGATCGTGAATCAGCGCGCGGCAGAGCGACGCGCGCTGCTGCATCCCGCCCGACAGCTGCCACGGGAAGTGGTTCTCGAATCCGGCGAGGCCGACCAGGGCGAGGAGATCGCGCACCTTGGTCTCGTAGGCGGCGCGCTCGCGCTTGAGCCGGGAGCAATGCGGCCGGACGATCTCCAGCGGCAGCATGACGTTGTCGAGCGTCGTGCGCCACGGCAGCAGCGTCGGGTTTTGAAACGCCATGCCGGCAATGCTGAGCGGACCGGTGACTTCCCGGCCGCTGACGACGACCGTGCCCGCCGTGGGCGGCCAAAGCCCGGTCACCGCCTTCATGAGCGTCGACTTGCCGCAGCCCGACGGGCCGACCACCGCGACGAATTCGCCGGTCCGTACGTGGAGCGTGGTGCCGTGGAGGGCGAGCGTGCCCTCGCCCTCCTCGCCGTAGCGCAGCGACAGGCGATCGACGTCGACGAAGTTGGTCATGGTTGATGACCACGTTAGCACGGCCACGGCCGCGTGGATGAAATGGTGCGATCGGGAGGGTCCCTGGGACATCGGGCAAGCGCGGCGACGCCCCCTGTCGGCTTCTTCAACCGGCCCTTTGGGTTGCCTTTCGGCGGGCATCTCCAGCGTCGGGCGGCTCAACCGTATGCCCGATACGCTTTTCGCCGCCCGACGCTGTATCTGCCTCGCCGAAAGAGCAACGCAGGCCGCATGGAGTGTGAGAAATGCGGGCTAGCGAGCATGAATCCTAACCGCAGGCGTTACGCTTGAACCCCTCACCCCAACCCCCCGGGCCTCGCGCCGCTGCGCGGCCGCTCGCCCGGGGGCAGGCCTCTCCCGCAAGGGGAGAGGGAGTGCGCGGAGCGAGCGGCACCGCATTGCACTTCCGCAACAGCGCCCTGATAAAGGCTCTCAAGATATCAGCTGCCGGGGATGGTCCCCTTCGGCAGCGAAAAGCAATACTTGGCAATGTCGCCGGCGCGCGTGAACCAGACGCGGTCGTTGCGCTTGTGCTGGACGCAGTGCTTGATGGCCTGACGCAGCGGCCGCAGCCGGAACGGCTGACCGACGATGAAGCCGTGCAGCGACAGCGCGAACACGAGCGGCTGGCGCTCGGAGGCTTCCAGCATCTCCTCGAACTGGTCGACGATCATGTCGGCGAACTCGCGGCCGGTATGGTCGCGCCAGGCGAGCGTGCCGGCATCGTTCAACTCCATCGGATAGGGAACGGAGAGGAGCGGGCCCGATCGCGTCCGCATCCAGATCGGCTGATCGTCGAACGGCCAGTCGAGCAGGTGGGTATAGCCGGCTTCCTTCAACAGGTCGGGCGTGACGTTGGATTCGGTGGCGCCGGGACCCATCCATCCGGTCGGTCGCACCCCGATGTATTTCTCGATGACCTCGGTGACCTCCTGGATGACGCGCGCCTCGTCGTCTTCCCACAGCGGTTTGAGCACTTCGGCGTTGGTGCGCCCGTGGCCGAGGACGTCGTCGCCGCGCTGCCTGATCTTTTCGATGATGTCCGGATAGTGATAGCAGACGCTGCTGTTGAGCAGGATCGTGGCCGGGAGCTTCAGCTCGTCCAGGATCTCGAACAGGCGCCAATTGCCGAAGCGGTTGCCGTAGTCGCGCCAGGCGAAATTGCGCGAGGTCTGCGGGCCGCCGCGATTGGTGGGATCCATGCCGAGCCCGGCGCCGAAGGCAAAATGCTCGATGTTGAGGGCGATGTAGAACGCGAGCCGCTTTCCGTCCGGCCAGCTGTAGTCCTTTCGGCTGACGATCGGCGAATGGTCGTAGCGCCCGTGTCCCGGCAGTTTCAGCATCAGTTCTTCTCCCCTTGCAACGGCTCCGCGGATTATCCGTCGTGTAAGCGCTCCGCCCAATCACCATCCCACGAAACAGCGCGCCGACAAAGCGCCGGGCGGACACGCGCCACGTGGGCTTCGCGGTTGCGATTCCGTAGGGTGGGCAAAGGCGCTGGTATGACCTACCGGTGGTGGGCAAAATCGTCGGCGCGCCGTCCCTCGCCGCTGTAGCGGCTCGCCCACCATTGAGTCCAGCGAGCGATTTTGCCCACCCTACCGGAGACGCCCCGCGTCCGTTGACCCTTGGTGCCGCGCTGGCATACGGTTGAGCAGCGCGCAACTCAAGGAGACGAGCGATGATTGCGGCTTGGTCACGCAACGATACGAATCGATTTCACTACATCGTCAGGTTGATCGGCCTGTCGCTTGTTTCGGCGACGGTCGTCACCGCGAGCGCGGCCCGTGCCGAGGTCAAGAACGTCAGGATCATGATGGACTGGATCATCCAGGGGACGCACGCGCCGTTCTTCATTGCCCAGGAGCGAGGGTATTACAAAGCCGAAGGCGTCACCGTCGACGCCATCGACGCCGGCAAGGGCGCGACCAACGTCGCGGTGAGCGTGGCGGGCGGCGTCTATCACTTCGGCTGGGTCGACATGCCTTCCATGATCCGGTTCAATGCGCAAAACCCCGCCTCTCCGCTGGTCGCCGTCTACGTCAGTTTCGACGAGACGCCGCTCGCCGTCATCACGCGGAAGGACGCCGGCATCCGCAAGCCCGCCGACCTCGACGGCAAGAAGATCGCGGGCGGGCCCGGGACCGCCGTGCATGACACGATCTCCATCCTGCTCAAGGCGGCGAAAGCCGAGCACGTGAAGATCAACTGGGTCGGCGTTCAACCGCAATTGTTCGGCCCGATGCTCAAGCGCGGCGAGGTCGACGGCACCGGCGGCTTCACCAACTCGAATATTCCGGCGGCGCTCGAGCTCGGGTTCACCCTGGACGATCTGTTCGTCATCAAGTACTCCGATTTCGGCGCCGATCTCTATGGCCTGGCGCTCGTCACCACCAAGAAGTTCGCCGACGAGAATCCGGGAACGGTGCGCGCGGTCGTCAAAGCGGTCAACCAGGGCACCAAGGATACCATCGCGGCGCCGCAGAAAGCCCTGGAGCTCCTGAAGGCGCGCGACCCGATGATGAAGCTCGATATCGAGAAGGTGCGGCTGGATATCGCGCTCGGCCTGACCAATACGGCGCACACGGCGAAGAATGGGCTCAGCTCCGTCACGCCGGAAAAGTTGAAGCAGACGATCGATGCGACGGTGGCCGCCTATAATCTTCCCAACAGTCCGGATCCGAGCATCGTCTATACCGACAAATACCTTCCGCCCGTTGCCGAGCGCATGCCGCCGAAGGCAACGAACTAGCTAGAGCATTTTCCGTTTACGTTGACTCGTCATTGCCGGACGACATTGCACTATTCTGCGGCTTCGATGGAACCGTTTGCGCCTGGCGCGGCCAGCCGCGTCACGCCCGCTGCAACGAATTCCCGAATGGCCGCCGGCGAATAGCCGAGCTCGCCGAGCAGCTCCTCGGAGTGCTCGCCGAGCATGGGGCAATGGCGGGCGATGCCGGGACCATCGTGGTCGAGCAGGACCGGGTTGCGCACCGCCCGCATCTTGCCCAGGCGCGGATGCACGACGTCGCGCACCACGCCGCGCGCGACGATCTGCGGGTCGTCGAACACTTCCTTGAAGTTGTTCACGCGCGCGCACGGCACCCCGGCCGCCAGCAGCGCCGCTTCGACCTCGTCCGATCGGCGCGCGCGCACGGCCGGCTCGACGACGCGGAGCAGCGCGTCCTCGTTGGCCTTGCGCTTGGCGTAAGATGCGAAGCGGGGGTCGGCGACGTGCGCCGCGAGCCCGAGCACCTGCATGAGCTTCGCGAACAACGAATCGTTGGGCGTGCCGATCGCCAGATAGCGGCCGTCGGCGGTCTCGAACAGCTGATAGGGCGCGTTGAGCCGGTGGCGGTTGCCGAGCGGCTGCGGAACGTTGCCGGTTTCCAGATACTCGGCCGCTTCCCACGCCGCCGCCGCGATCGAGGCCTCGACCAGCGAGACGTCGGCGATGCGGCCCTCGCCGGTGCGGCCGGCACCGATGAGGCCGGCGAGCGTCGCATAGGTCGCAAACAGCGCGCCGAACACGTCCGCGGTCTGCACGCCCGGGCGCATCGGCATCTTGCCCGGCTCGCCGGTCACCGACAGCACCCCGGAGAACGCCTCGATGATCAGGTTGACGCCGGCACGCCGCCGGTCGGGACCGGTCTGGCCGAAGCCGGACACCGAGGTGTACACGATGCGGGGATTGACGGCTTTGGCGTGCGCGGGCCCGAGCCCGAGCTTGTCCAGGGCGCCGGGCCGATACGCCTCCAGGATCACGTCGGACTTGGCGGCGAGTTGCAGCAAGATCTCGCGCGCTTGCGGCCGCTTCAGGTCGAGGACCAGGCTGCGCTTGTTGCGGTTGAGCGCGACGAAGCTGATGCTCTCGCCGTTGCGGACCGGCGGCGTCGCCCGGGCCATGTCGCCCTGCGGCGGCTCGACCTTCACGACGTCGGCGCCCATGTCGGCGAGCAGCGTGCCGGCCAGCGGACCGGCAATGAAGTTCGCAAGCTCGATCACCCGAATTCCAGCAAGCGGCTTTGCCATCGGGTTACCTTATCTTGAGCCCCGCCTTGTCGATGATGTCCTTGTACATCGGCACCTCTTTGGCGATCCGCGCTCGGAACACCTCCGGTCCCTCGGCCACGACCGGCAATCCGGCCTTGGCGAACTTCTCGCGGATGTCCGCCCGCGCCAGGATGGCGGCGAGCTCCTTCGCCAATCGGTCGATGATCGGCTGCGGCGTTCCCGCCGGCGCGTAGACCGCCTGGAAGGTATCGGACTCGGCGTCCTTGACGCCGAGCTCGTCGAGGCTGGGAACGTTCGGCAAATCGGGCCAGCGCGCTTTCGACGTCACCGCGATCGGGCGCAGCAAGCCGCCGTCGATCAGGCCCTGCAGCGAGCCGATATTCGCCGTGTACCAGTCGACCTGGCCGGCGATGGCCGCCTGGCTCGCCGGGCCGGCGCCCGCGAACGGGATATGCACCATGTCGATTCCAGTCTTGAGCTTGAGCAGCTCGCCCGCCAGGTAGGGCGTCGTGCCCACGCCCGCGCTCGTCCAGTTGAGCTTGCCCGGGCTCGCCTTCGCCTTCTCGATCAGCTCGGGGAGCGACTTGATCGGCGACTGCGCCGGAACCGTGAAAACGTTGGGCGACGCTCCGATCACCATGATCGGCGCAAAGTCCTTGAACGGATCATAGGCGACGTTGGCATAGAGGCTCGGGTTGACCACGAAGGCGCTCGAGCACACGAGCAGGGTGTAGCCGTCGGGCGCCGCGCGCGCCACCGCCGCAGTGCCGATGCTGCCGCCGGCGCCGCCGCGGTTCTCGACGATCACGGGCTTGCCGAGCGCCTCTCCCAGCAGCGTGTTGATCATCCGCGCCGCGATGTCGGTTCCGCCGCCCGCCGGGAAGCAGACGATCATGGTGATCTGGCGGTCCGGGTATTCGGCGTGCGCGATCGGCGATCCGACCACGCTCATAAGGACTGCGAACAGCGTGCACCGCGCTATAGATGAAAACCGTGGCCCGCTCGGCATTGCGTCTCCCCGAAGCTCGTTCGTCTTATACCAAACGCGATCGATCAGTTCGTCGATAGACAAATGTGTCGTGCCGGGATCGATCCTGCGCCGCGTCACTTGCGGGCGACGAGATCGATGAGCGCCGACATGCCGTTATGGCCGGAGCCTTCGCGGATGATGCTGTCGTGCTCCTTGATCTCCACCAAGGCGAGGTCGCCGAACGCCTCTTCCAGCATGGCGCGGGTATAGAGGTTCTCGACCTGGCCGGGTCCGCCGGTGCGGTAATCGAGCTGCTCGGGACGGTAGCCCTGCATGAGGAGCCACCCGCCGGGCTTCAGCGCCTTCTTGATCCCGTCAAAGATTTTCGCCCGCAAGGCGGGGCCGGCGAACTGGATGAAGATCGCCGCGATCAGATCGAATTCGGCCGCCGGCCAAGGCCACTCGGCAAGGTCCGCCAGCTCGAGGCGCACCGTCACGCCGCGCTCGGCCGCTAGCGCACGCGCCTTTTCCACGGCGGTGGGCGAGAAATCGACCGAGAGGACGTCGAGTCCCTGCGCGGCGAGCCAGACGCCGTTGCGGCCCTCGCCGTCGGCGATCGCCAACGCCTTGTGGCCGGCCTTAAGCCGGTGCGCCTGACTTGCCAGGAACTCGTTGGGAGCCGCTCCGAACCGATAACCGGGTGCGGAAAACCGCGATTCCCAATGCTCCAACTCCGACATGCGTTCGCTCCCGCTGTTGCCCAACGACAGGGTGATTGACGCGCCGTCGGCGATCAAGGCCAAATGCGGGAGGACTCCTCGATCGCCAGCCAAGACGCCGATCGGATCAGACCGGAAAATTTGGAAGGCCACGGATCATGACTGTTGCCCAGAAGCGCCCCGCCAAGAGCCATTCCGGCGCCGGCCGGCCGCTGCGGACGGGCGCCGAGTACCTGAGCTCCCTCGACGACGGGCGTCAGGTGTTCGTCGGCGGCGAGCGCGTCGACAACGTCGTCGCGCATCCCGCCTTTCGCGAGGCGGCGCGCTCGATCGCAAACCTCTACGACATCGCGGCCGCGCCGGAAAACCGGGACCTCATGACGTTTCCGTCGCCCAAGACCGGCCTGCCGGTCCTGCGCGCCTACCAGATCCCCAGGACCCATGCCGACCTCGCCGCCCGGCGGCTGTTTTCCGAAAAATGGGCGGAGGCGACCTTCGGCCTGATGGGCCGCACCCCCGACCACGTGGCCGGATTCTTCTGCGGCTATGCGGCGGCGCCCGGCGTGTTTGCGGCGCCCGGCCGGAACTATGCGGACAACGTCGTCGCGTTCTATGAGGAGATGCGCGACAACCATCTCTACGTCAGCTACGCGATCGTCCCGCCGCAGATCGACCGCTCGAAGCCCGCCCACAAGCAGAGCGATCCGACGCTCTACGCCGGCGTGGTCAAGGAGCGCGACGACGGCATCGTGATTTCCGGCGCGCAGCAGCTCGCCACCGGCGGCGCGATTTCCGATTATATCCACCTGAGCTGCATCCACCCGCTGCAGCCCGGCGACGAGAACTACGCCAACTGCGTGGCGGTTCCGGTCGCCGCGCCGGGCGTCAAGCTCTATCCCCGCCGCCCGTTTGCGCTGCAGGCCACCAATTCGTTCGATTATCCGCTGTCGAGCCGGTTCGATGAATCCGACAGCTACGTGATCTTCGACAACGTGTTCGTGCCGTGGGAGTACGTGTTCATCTATCGCAGCATCGAAATCTCGCGCGACCAGTGGTGGAAGACACCCTCGCATCTTTACGGCAACCATCAGGCGCAGGTGCGCTACGTGACCAAGCTCCGGTTCATGATCGGGCTGGCCAAGCGCATGAACGAGATGACCGGCAACGAGGCCAACCCGGCGGTGCAGGTCGTGATGGGCGAGCTCGCGGCGCTGGTGTCGGTCTACGAGTCCATGCTGCTGGCGCACGAGACCGCCGCCACGATCGACGACAACGGCGTGCTGTGGCCGGCGAAGACCACGCTCTATTCGGCGATGGCGCTGCAATCGGAGCTCAACGGCCGCATGCTCGAGATCGTCCGCGAGCTCGCCGGCTCGGCCATGATCACGCTGCCGTCCTCGGTGGAGGATTTCGCCAACCCGGAGACGGCGCGCGATGTCGAGCGCTACATGCGCTCGGCCTCGTCCGATGCCAGGACGCGGGTCGCCTTGATGCGACTCATCTGGGACTTCATCGGCTCGGAATTCGGCTCGCGCCACCAGCAATACGAAAAATTCTACGGCGGCGCGTCGTTTCTCGTGAAGCAGAACGTCTACCGCAGCTTCGATTTCAAGCGCGCCACCGCGCTGGTGGACGCGGCGTTGAATTTGCCGCCGATTGAAAACCCGTAGGGTGGGCTGAGGCGCCTGACGGACGGCGCGGCGCATGCATAGCGCAGCGCGCCGAAGCCCACCATAGTGCCGTGCGGCCCATGGTGGGCACGGCGCGGCGCGGTGTCATCAGTCGCAACGGCGAGGGCATCGGCCGCGCCTTTGCCCACCCTACGGATTCACTGCACCGCGTGCGGGACACGAGTCACCCACCCTTCTTCCCCAACCCCAGCTCCTCCCACCGGGCCTTCGCGGCCGCTTCGTCCTCCGGCGCCGGCCATACGGTCGGAGGAAAGCGGGCGCCGTCCAGATCCGGGTCGGGGTCGTAGTCGAGATTCATCGTGGCATCGATCAGCACCCGGTTCCATTTGCCGGTGCCGAACAGGGCGGCGTTGCGGTCGCGCCGGCGGGTCGAGGGATCGAGCCCCGCGCCGAAGGTCGACGGCATGATGATGACGTCGTCCTCGCCCGCATTGACGCGGTAGGCGATCGCCCAGTCGACCGCGGCGTAGTCGTGGATGTCGATGTCGTCGTCGACCACGGTGACGTGCTTGTAGCGCACGTGCGCGGCCGACGAGCCCCAGACCGCGTTGGCGGCCTGCTTCGCCTGGTTGCGGTAGCTCTGCTTCATCTGGATCAGCAGGTTGATGCCGGCGTGCACCGGCGGGCACCACACGTCGGTGACGCCGGGGACGCCGGCGCGGTCGAGCACGTTCCAGGCGGTCGCCGCGCGCATGATCGAGGAACACACCGCGTTCTCGGAGTAGCTGCCCGGCAGCGCGCCTTCGATCGTGCCGCGCAGGATCGGGTCGTTGCGGTGGGTGATGCAGGTGACGCGGATGGTCGGCTTGGGACTGCGGTCGCCCGCGACGTAGCCGGTGAATTCCGCGAACGGGCCTTCCATCACGTAGGTTGCGGGGTCGAGCCCGAGATAGCCCTCGATCACGATCTCGGCGGAAGCCGGCACGTAGAGGTCGACCGTCTCGCACTTGACGAGCTCGACCGGCGCGCCGCGGATCGCGCCCATCACGTCGTACTCGCACACACCCTTCGGCACCGGCGTGCCGGCGGTAAAGCCGAGCGAGGGCTCCCACCCGATCGCGACCGCAATCGGCATCTCGGCCGACCCGCCCTGCTGCCAGGCCGTGACGTGGTGGCCGATGTGCTGGGCGCGCCACATGAGGATCGGGATCCGGTCGCGGCCCGCCACCATGCCGCGGTAGATGCCGACGTTCATGATCCCGCTCTCGGGATCCTTGGTAACGACGCCGCCGTAGGTGAGGAGATAGCGGCCGCCGTCGAGCCGGTTCCAGTACGGCGTCGGGAATTGGTAGAGATCGACGTCGTTGCCGGTGACGATGTTTTCCTTGACCGGGCCGCTCTTGACGATCTTCGGCGGAACGCTGCCGGCAAGGACGGTGCGGCCGATCCGCACCAGCTCGCGCGGATGCGCGTCGGGGGGAAGCCCCAGCATCATCGCCACCCGCCGGTGGCTCGCGAGGCCGCCGGCAAAGACGCGGCCGCAGCGCCGGTCCGGCCGGTTGTAATCCTTGATGTTGTCGAACAGGAGCGCGGGACCGGTGCCGGGCCCTTGAGCCATGCGCACGATCGTGCCCAGCTCGATGTTCCAATCGACTTCCGCCGCGACCTCGTGCAGCTCGCCCGCCGCCTTCAGCGCCGCGATCCAGCCCCTGAGATCGTCGAACGCGACCGGCTTTCGTTCGATGGTCATGTCGTTCCCCGCACGCGATGGCTCCTTTCCATTGCATCGGCGGGTGAAAGACGCAAGGCGGCGGCGGCCTCATGCTGAGGAGCCCGCCTAGTGCCGCCGATTTGAAGTTCCTGCACCGGCGGCGGCAAACTCATTTTAGGAACTTCAAATCGAAAAGCGGCACTAGAATCATATGTTTGCTAGTGCCCCTTTTGCTTCCGAAGTTCGTGGTGCCGCAATGTATCACGAACTTCGGAAGCGGGGCACTAGCGGGCGTCTCGAAGCATGAGGCCGCCTCACGGCTTTTGCCCCTCTTACTCGAGCCGTCGCTAACCCATTCG
>WNGA01009792.1_pt1 | contig 12846 bp, 9 predicted proteins | sample 5400061 | NCBI WGS metagenome assembly WNGA01 (sample SAMN13153366, study PRJNA577476) | soil metagenome | isolation source: 100 cm soil or saprolite under grassland replicate 2 | place: USA:California | collected 2016-06-15
CGCGTCGTCGGACCGTTGGTGGTGGGCGGTTTGCGTCTTGCCGTCGGAGGTTACTCATGGTAGGCGCGCGAAGGCGCGGACCGGGATGGTGCCGAGTCCTTCGATGCGCAGCGGCACGGCGGTGAACCGGGCGCCGGTCGGTGGCAGCTGTTTGAGACCGGTCAGATGCTCGATGACGGGAATGCCTGCGGCGAGCAGCAGCGTGTGCGCAGGCCGTTCACGGTCGTCGGTGTCGTCGATGTTGAGTGCGTCGATACCGACCAGCGCCGCGCCGTTGGTGGCTAGCCATGCGGCGCCGGCGCGGGTGAGAAAGTGCCGCTCTTCGGCGTAAGCCGGTGTGCCGAACCGGGCGTCGTCTCCGGTGTGCAGCAGCACGGCGGTGCCGCCGACGTCCAGCGCGGCCAAGGCGCCGACGTCGATGCCGTGCTGCTGCACGCCGGCCATTCTGACGACGATCGCTGGCAGGTCGACGGTCTGTGCCAAGGGGATCGAGCTTAGGTCCGCGCCGTCGGGGTACCGGTGATAGGGCGCGTCGAGGTAGGTCGCGGTGTTGCCGACCAGGGTGAGCTGGTCGATGGTGAACTCGGTGCCGGGAGCGTAGCGCTCACGCGAGGCTTCCCTCGTCAGGTAGGGGGTGATGGTTGGTCCGGGAAGCCCCGGGTAGGTGATCATGCCCGGTCGGATCACGTGGCCGAGCTCGACGAGCCGCCCGCCTGTGGTCGCCGCGCCACGAGCGTGATCCGATGGTCCTCCCCGCGTGCCCTTGTGGGGCTCGGCGAACACCGCGACGTTGTTGAGCTCGACCGTGTCCGTCATCAGCAGGCCGAGCGAAGCGAGGAACAGCGCGGCGATTTCGGCTTCACCCACGTCGGGTGAGGGGACGTCCACCCGGAACCCATGAGCGGTCAGGTCACCGCCGTTGCTGAAGCTGATGGCGGCGTCGAAGGAGGCACGGTATTCAGTCATGAGGGCTCTCTTCGGGTGTGAGGGCCAGGGCCTCGGCAAAGTGCGGGCTTGTCTGACCTGGTGATGGTAGGGGTTAGTGAGCCGGTATGTGTCGCGTCTCGATACCTCGTCCGAGTTTGGAGTTGCTCATCAAGGCGTGTTCTTGGTCGGCCGCGCATCGAGCTCCGCCAACTGCCGCTGGAGGAGGCGGCGTTCGGCGTCGTCGTGGACCAGTGTCAGGGCTCGGTGATAGGCCTCGCGGGCCTGGTCGGTGCGACCCAGACGCCGCAGCAGCTCGCCGCGGGTGGCGTGCAGGTAGTGGTAGTCCTGCAGGGGCAGGCGGTCGACGATCTCCAGGGCCGCCTGGGGACCCTGCACCTGGGCGAGGGCGACGGCTCGGTTCAGCTCGACGACGGGCGAGCCGGTCAGGCGCGAGAGCTCACCATACAAAGCGGCGATCTGGGGCCAGTCGCGCGGCTCGTCGGCGTGCAGCGACGCGATCGCCGCCTGCAGCACGTAGGGATCACGGCCACCCAGCGCCAGGGCCCGGTCCAGCGCCTGGCGACCCTGGGCGATCTCGGCGGTGTCCAGCAGCGAATGGTCCTGGTCGGCCAGCAATACCAGCTCGCCGCCCCGGAAGCGCGCCTGCCGCCGGGCATCCAGCAGCAGCATCAGCGCCAGCAGACCGTGCACCTCCGGCTGGTCGGGCAGCAGCTCGGCCAGCGCTCGCCCGAGCAGGAGCGCTTCGGCCGCGAGGTCGCCTCGGCCGCCGTAGCCCTGGTTGAAGATCAGGTAGACAACCGCCAGCACGGCGTCCAGCCGGTCGGGCAGCAGGTGGTCGGGCGGCACCCGGAACGGGATCCCGGCGGCCTTGATCTTGCGCTTGGCCCGCACCAGCCGCTGGGCCATGGTCGGCTCGGGGACCAGGAAGGCGCGGGCGATCTCGCCGGTGCTCAGGCCGCCGAGCGTCCGCAGGGTGAGCGCGACCTGCGCCTCGAGCGGCAGCGCCGGGTGGCAGCAGGTGAAGATGAGCTCCAGCCGCTCGTCGGGAACCCTCGTCGCGTCCATGGTGTCCTCGGCTGCCTGCGGGACCTGCAGCAGGCGGGTCTTGGCGGCCAGGGTGCGGTCGCGGCGGATGCGGTTGATGGCGCGGTTGCGCGCGGTGGTCACCAGCCAGGCGCCCGGGTTGGCGGGGGCCCCGTGTTGGGGCCAACGCTGCGCGGCGATCGCGAAGGCCTCCTGGGTGGCTTCCTCGGCGAGGTCGAAGTCGCCGAGGAAGCCGATCAGCGCAGCCAGCACACGGCCCCACTGGTCGCGGAAGACCTGTTCGAGGGTGGTTACCAATACGTTTCGCTGGGGCGGATCTCGATGGCGCCGCCCAGGCGGGCCGCCGGGATCCGTGAGGCCAGTTCGATCGCCGCGTCCAGGTCGTCGGCCTCCAGGACGGCGTAGCCGCCAATTGCCTCCTTGAGCTCGACGAATGGGCCGTCGGTGGTCAGCGTCTTGCCGTCCTGCACCCGCACGGTGGTGGCGTTCTCGGGAAGCCCCAGCGGGACGCCGGGGGTGAGGCCGGGCGTCTTGTTGATCTCCGCCCACTCGGCATAGATCCGCTTCTGCTCGTCTTCCGGGCGCGGTGTGGTGAGACTGGTGCCGTGGTAGATCAGCAGCACGTACTGCATGGTTTCCTCCTTGTTGGGGATGGTCGCCGATAAGACAAACGGGGAGCCGCGAAATCGACAGGTCCCGCCAAGAAAGCGGACAGCCCTCTTGGTGCTGGACGATAGCGCGGTTGGTGCTTGCAGCTACCGGTCCCATCCGCCCGACCAACAGGCCGTGGGAGTCCGGCGTCCCGGCCAGGGTCTGGGCAAGTGCGGGCTGGTCGGTTTCACGGGCTGGTGATGCCCAGCAGGGGCAGGACCCGGGTGGCATCGCGGCCGTTGCGGCGCAGCTCGGCGGCAATGTTGTGGGCGCCGTGGAGGCGCAGGATGCCGATGGCGAGGTTGCGTAACCTTGCCATCGGGCTGCTGCGGCTGGGCGGGTACGACAATATCGCCCGCGGGGTGCGCTGGACGGGTCGCGACCGGACCGGTACCCGCGCGTTCGCCCTGCTCGGCGTCTGAGAACCGGTGCGCTACCTTGGTTGCTGGCCTACCAGCCAAAGCCTCGTAGCCACACCAGCGCCAAGACGCCGTCACCCAGCAGCTCAGCGCGCGGACGCCGATCGACCTGCGCAAGCCAGGTCACAAGGTTGCTGTCACGGTCGGCACCCACACCGCCCCGGACCCGCTCGATCGCCTCCAGCTCGGCATTGCCAAGCTGATACTCCTCAGCCGCCAGGCCAACCGCCAGCCGCACCCAGCGGGCAGCCCCTGCCGGCAGGTCCTGGTCGGCGTGGTAGACCACATGGTCGACCCACGTGTCACCAAAACCGGCGTCGGCGTCGGCGGGGACCAGCTCGCACACCACCTCATACAGCAAATAGTTCAACGCGGCGCTGGGCGGATGGCACTGCTCGAAGTCATCGAACCCGGCCTGGTCCATGCGGACAGCCAGCCCATCCAGTGCCGCCTGGTCGCCGGTGCCTGCCGCCCTGGCGGCCTGCTCGACCAACTCCACCGCACGGTCAAAGCGGGCCTGACTGGCCTGCTGGCGGCGGCGCTGGGCTGGCGTGACGGGCACGCCAAGCAGCGCTTGGAAGTCATCAATGCCAGACATGGTCGTAGCATGCCACCCGGACTAGCGGCCCGCCGCGCCATCCCCGCCACCGGGCACCCATGCCTACCGGGCAGACTCGGCTTCAACCCGTCAGCACCGCAACATCACGCACACACGATCATGCCGGGACCCTGCTTGCGGAGGTGAGTCAACGGAGCTTGGTTCGCTAAATCGAGATGGCGGCGCCATTTACCTTCCTTGACACTATTGCTGCTCGAGGGTCAGTTGTGCTCGTGGATGGGCATAGATCACATAGGCAAGCCACGTGGCGTCGCCCGCCTCGCGGGCTTTGACCCGTGCGGCGCTGGTCGCATCGGAGACTGACTCCCCATCCAGCAATGCCGTGTAGAGGGCTTCGGTGAAGGTCCGCGCGGGCACGTCGCCAACCGACCACAGGCTACTGATGAATGCGGCCGCTCCCACGCTGAGGAATGCCTCCGCGAACCCGCCGAGGGAGGTCAGCTGATGGCCTAGCCGGCCGGTCTGGCATGCGTTGAAGACGATGATCGGCCCGTTGCCTGTTCGCCCTCTGAGCTGCCCATACTGGCGGACGGTGGTGGCATTCAGGTACGCGGGGATGTAGTTCCCATTCTCGACCCGGCCGGTGAGCATCACCTGTGCGTTGGCGATGTCTTCGGACTCGGCAAATCCATGCCCGGCGAAATGCAGCAGATCGAAGGCGCCTCGCCGTGCGAGCAACTTGCGGATCGTGTTCTCGTCCGGGGTCACTGCGCTCGCCCCGAAATGCTCCTTGAGGAACTGCTGCTCGGCCTCGGCTTGGGGAAGCGCCCAATCAGGGTGCGGATAGCGCGGAATGACGAACCGTGCCCGGCCGGAACGTATCCGCAGTTGGTCTGGCGGCCAGGTGCCGTGCAGCCAGCGCACGGCACCAAGCTGCCCGAGGAATACCGTCTCCCTGGGGAGCGGGCCTCTGCTGCGAGGCTTGAGATGCACCAGCTCCCACGGGATGAACGGCTCGCTCGAGAGCACCATCACCTTGAGGCGTCTGCGGTGCTTCCACAGGAGGCGCTGCAGTTCCTCGGGAAGGAGTCGGTCGAACAGGTCACCGCCGAAGGCACGAAGCTCGGCCTCGAAGGCTTCGGTGTCGCCGGCCGCCGAGAGCCAGCGCCGCTCGATTTCGTGGTAGAGCTGGCGAACGTAGGCCTTGTGGTCCCCGGTGAGCGGCTGCGAGCGGTAAGTACCCAGCACCTTGAGGTCTTCGGCCTGGAAATCGTACTGGTAGACGGTGTCGTCGCCCTGTTTGGTCTCCTCGATGCGCAGCCAGTGGAGGCTGCTCGGCTCGTCCGGTGCTCCGGCGAGGTCGACGGCGCATTCCGCGGTCGTCTGTCGGCCCGGGGCGGCTGTCGCAAGCTGGTCGCTTGCGGCGATCATCGGCTTGAGGCGCAGCGTCACGAGCGGGGCGGGTCCCTGGCGCGCGATGACCACCACTTCACCCTCGCCCGCGTGCGTCGGGCGGATGTCGAAGTACAGCTCCACTCCCTGCGCAGGCAGCGGGACAGGGACTTCGGCCCGATCGTCGCCGACCACCTCGACATGGGCCTTGGGGATGACCTGGATAAGCACCGGCCTGTGCGGGCTGATGGGAGCCTGCCCGCGAGCCTCGACCTCGCCACTGCCGGCGGCGGCCAGGATCTCTGGCGACACCAGCACCGTCACCGTGACGACCGCTCCGGTGGTGGTCTGCGCGGGCATCGCGGCCCGGAAGTGGGCGACCTCGATGGGCGTCTCCGGCGGAGGCGGAGGCAGTGGCGAGGGCGACGGCGGTGCCGCTCGAGCTGAGGTGGTCCTCCGTTCATCTCGCCGCCGGACGCGGCCAGGGACTGGGACGGTCACCCTTGTCGCCGCCGTGGCAAGATCGCCCGCCGACGGCAGCGGCATCGGTTCTGCGATGACACCGACCGGCCGGTCTCCGTCGAACACCACGGACCGCACTGACGGATCGGGTGCGGGCCCCGTCGGGAGCGTGGTCGTCGGTTCTGCCAACTCCGCCTCCACGGCATCTGCCCATCCACCAATGAGCGCCGCCGCCCCGCCCCTAGACTCCTGCCAGCCTCGGGACTGGACGTCGGTGATGCTGCGGCGCCGTGAGGCCTGAGACTCATGGAGCCCAAGTGCCGCACCAAGGCGCATCGACTGGTGCTGCCCGGCGAGCCGTGAGATCAGCTCCCCAGGCCGGTAGGCGTACACGTCGTCCTCCCGGGACTGCTCTGGCCGGCGGACAACGACGTAATTCGACGACCTGGCGGCGATGCCGTTGATCGCGGGCCCAACCAGCTCGTTGGCTGTAAGAACGGTGATGTCGCCGTCGACCGCGACCGGGATCATCGGCCCGATGACAGCGCCAGGTGGCATTACGTCGAGAGTGCGCCGCCGCCCCTTGCGCGGGAGGGCCTCAGGGTCCACGGCGGACAACCCGAGCCAGCGCCCGATGGCCGTGCAGGTCTCCGGTCGAGTGAAATAGTTGGTGTGAAACACCTGGGGGTTGACGCCGAAATCCAGCGTGTCCTTGATGAACCCTCCGACCGCCGGGTCCACGGCCGTGATCGACGCGGTGTCGACCACCAGGTCGTTGGCTGCGCCGATGAGCTGGTCGATGAGTCCATCCTTGAGCGCCAGCACCAGGCGACGGGCCAGCTCCTTGGGCTCATGATCCCCGTTGCGGATCTGCCCCTCGAAGTCGGACAGCACCGCATACCACGCCGCACCGGCGGGTGCGGGCTGACCGGGTTGCGTCGCGTTGAGCGTCGTGACGAAGCTGCCGTCGGGTTCCATGGCGGCAAGGCCCGGCACGCCCTTCTCGCTGATCGCATGGGTCACCAGGTACTTGACGAACGCCCCGATCCCTTGGACCACACCGCTGGTGATCTCGGCCAGGAGCTGGATCTCTACCCCGGGAACCAGCGCGATCGCGCGGCGGGCCGCCACGACCAGGTTGGTGTAGAGGTCGACCAGGGCACGCCAGTTGTCGGGCTCGGCCAGCCGTGTCCCACGGTTGGTGACGGCGACGAACACGATGCGGTCGAACGTCGCATCCCAGCCAGCCGCGGGAAGCAGTTGCTCGATCAGGCTTCGGATGATCAGACCGCCCCGGCTGTAGGCGACCACGTCGAAGGTCGGCGGCATGGGAGCGGCATGGCGTCGCAGACGCTCCAGCAGATCAGTCGCGTTCTCGAGGGGGTCGACGCTCAAGGTGGGGTGGTCGAAGCCGATGACGGCGTCATAGCGGCTGCCCGCGCCGGCCAGCAGCGCCCTTCCCCAGGGATAGGCCCCCAGCGACCCGAAGCTCCCAACGGTGCTGGAGAACGTCCCGTGCGCGAACAGCAGGATCCGTGCCGGGCGATCCCGCGGAAGACGCAGCGCGGCGAGGTCGTCGATCCGCCGCCAGGCGCGAGGATCGGTGGAGTCCATGACCACCAGCCCGCGCGAGACCTTGCGCTCCAGGAAGGTCATGGCCTTCCCGACCACGATCCGGGCCGCGAACTTGAAGACGTACGCCCGCGCCACCCCGAACACCACGTCGCCGAGCAGGCCGCGCGACCCTGGTCTGGCCGCGGGAGCCGCACCTGCAGCGCTGACATCGATGGTGAACGTGAGCTCTCGACGAGCGGTGACGGCGCGGCGAGCACCACGTCGGGCGGCTGGTGCGGGCAGCTCCCGAGCCGCTGCCTGATCGGGAAGGTTCCAGGTATAGACGCCGTCCTGCTCGATGAGCACGACACCGTCCTCTCTGGCGTCCACATCGAGGGTGAGGCGCACCGTTTGCCTGGATGGCGTCCGGCGAGTTCTTGGCTCCCGCCCCGCCCGGGATGGCCTGGGCTCCGGCGCCGGCTCCAGGACGAGGTGGTCGACCAGCTCCAGCTCCTGTTGCCCGAGCGCTGCGATGAGCTCGTCACCTTCGATGGCGGAAGCCGTCGATGGAAGCGATATCGGTCCCGTTGGTCGCTGCCGCCCGGCACCCCGCTGCGCCTGCCCGGTGTCGGTTAGGGCAGGCTCGGAGACCCGATACGTCGGGGGCGCATCGACTTGTAGTGCCCCGTTGGCCCTTGTGACGACCGGCATGGCGCCCCTGCCCTTCGCGACGGCAATGAGCGAACGTAACACGCCCTCGAATGACGTCGATACCGTTGCAAACGGCTAAAACGCGCGATCGCGAGAACCGCGCCTCAATAATCCCCGCGGCTAAGGACATCGGCCGCCAGCGGCGGTTCTCTGCGAGGACGCGGCTGTCAGTATGGTTCAACCCTTCACCGACTCGAACCCTGCGTTGCCTCCCACATAGGTGCGGAACCCTGCCGGACGGTGGCTGGATTTCTCTCCACCTTCCCTCCGCCGGACGCAGGTCGCCCGGGACGGGGCGGATCGGGCGGGGACTGCCGAAGTCATCGTCCGTCCGTTTGTCCATGTCACGAGTGATGATCGAATGAGGTGGGGACTGCAAAATCGCTGGCATTATCGACGAGGGTTCGCCGAATCTCGCCGAATCTCGCCTTGCTACCTGACAACGTTCCGGTGGAGTCGGGTCATGTCCCACGGGTGTGGTGTACGGATGGCCACCGCCTGTCAGGGGATTTCGAGCTGGTTCATCTGGTGCTTCAGCCACGCCTTGTCCACGTGGAGCTCGGCGCGGATCCGCCGGATCGGCCAGTCCTGCTCGACCCTGCGCTGCGCCAGGTACGCCTGCAGGGTGCAAAGCCCAGCATGGCCAGTCGTGCCTGCCGCTTGGCCTGCCACCGCGCCTGGCGGCGCTTGGCCGCCCGGCGATGCCCAGCCGCCTGCCGCGGTGTCGGCTGCTGGCGTCGCAGGCCGTAGCGGTCCAGCCGCTCCCGCACCGTCCGCACGTGGGCGCCGAGTTCGCCGGCGACCTCGCCCAGCGGCCAGGCCCGCTCGGCCACTCGGTCGGCCAGGTAATCCTCGAGGGTTGCAAAGCCGAGCTGGGCCGCTTGTCGGGCCAGGCGCTGGTCGGTGAGGCGACGCCGATGCTTAGCGGTCATCACCGTCTGGGGTGGGCGCTGAATCCCCTCCTGGGTCAGCAGGCGGCGAACGACCGGGGTGGTGGTGGCAAGCTCGCTGGCCATGCGGGGCAGGGCAGCGTCCTGCTCGCATCGGGCCCGCAGGTAGCTGGCAAGGTCAACGAACCCAAGCGCGCGAGCACGCTGGTCCAGGCGGCACTGCTGGCGGTCGAGGACCGTGAAGCCGCCCCTGAGCGTCAGCTTGCCAGGCGATGGCGCAGGTGGGCGCGCTATACATGCGCCCGGGCTGCCGGGCGCCCCACCACTCCGGGACATGCGTTGCCCTCAACGACGATCACCAGCTACACCACGAAGTGCGACTTGACTGAAGTGACCTGCCATTGCGTGCGCCTTAGCGATAGGGGAGAGCCCGCAAGCATGGGCAACGCAGGATGGTGTCAACGGCGGCTGAATCCGCCCCTTGGCGACGAACCCGCGTGTTGACAGGGGGTCAGTATTCACGCGTCGCCGACAGATAACGGGGCGGCCCCATCGATGAGCAGCAGCCTGAAACCAGCAGGTCAGCCTGCGGAGTACCAGTGAGCTTCGATGCTACAGCCCTGTAGGTCCAGAAAGACCAGGTCGGTCGTCTGCCGGTTGGTGCGGCGGACCAGGTCGCCGAGCAAGCGCAGCAGCGCCGCGATGCCTTGGCGATAGGTGTTCAGCCTGCTCGAGCCTGCCCTGCCGACAATGAGTCGCGTTCCTATCGGGAGGTAGGGCGCCGTCGTCCTCCTTTTCGCGCTGCGACGCCAGAGCCCACTCGTCCAGCGCGGCTACCTCTGGCGACCTCCCGTGAATTCATTCGGATGACCGAGCCAGGGGGGCAAGGGCTGTCTTCTAGCGACTGGCATCCGCTGATCGTGGAGACATGGCTAAACCGCAACTCGTCGTATCCACGTCGACCGTGACGAATTATGACATCCCTCGCACCTCGATCGGCAAGTGTCACCGCCGTCTGCTGGAGTCGTTTTCGATCACGGGACCGGTAGTGAAGCCGGAGCCATATCGTGGCCAACGCGAGCAATGAAGCACCGATGGTCACTGGAGTGACCTTCCCCTCCATGAGGCCGAGGACTTGGTCAGCGATGGCACGCATCTCGCGGGGACCCCGGTGTCGAAGAGCTGCCTTGCCAGCGAGCGCCGCGATCGACCAGCTGCTCAGCATTCCAAGCCGTGCGCACCAAGCTCAGCCCCTTAGGTTGCAACCCATGATAGAGACTCTACAATGGGTCTCCAGGCCCAGCAAGCGATCGAGTCCAGACCAGAGGTTGGCGACCATTGGGGACCATGCTAGAGTTTCTAGCATGGGTACAGAGCCTCGAATCACTCTGCAGACCTTGGCCGTTCTTAAGGTCTTGCTCGACGAACCCCTCAAGGAGCGCTACGGGCTGGAGATCTCAAGGCAGGCGGGGCTGCCGACTGGGAGCATCTACCCGATTCTTGCCCGACTCGAGCAAGCTGGTTGGATCACAAGCGAGTGGGAAGACATCGACGAAGCCGTTCAGGGCCGGCGTCGGCGGCGCTACTACCGGTTAACTACAGCCGGTGCTCAGCGTGGCCGTGCTGCTTCTCACGATGTTCAGCGCCTGATCCCGACACCGTGGAGTCCGTCGTCCGGCCTTTTGGATGGGGAGGGGTCGACCTGAGCGGCCCTAGCACTAACTGGTGCTGCTCCAATGACCGCCGCAGATCGTGGTCATTTCAATTATGCAAACCGGATTCAGCGCCCCATGGACGAGACCGTACTTCTGGGGAACGACACTATGGACGTGACTAAGCTCACCCAAGCACCGGTCCGTTCCGCAGAGGAATCAGACGAGAGCGAAGACAGCTCTGTTGATGATGTTGTCGAATATTATCGAATGGCATGGGGCGCCGTCGAGGTAGATGGCGACGCTGAGGGAGTGGTGTCCGCGCGCAGACTCGCGGCCGCTGTCACGGCACTTAACGCCGCTAAGTCACCAGACGCAGTCGACATAGGTGAACAGGATACCGGCGCGGCAGGGACGGCAGAGCCAAAGGAAGAGAGGAAGCCGGACGGTCCATCTTCATTGCCCTGGAGTTCCTTGCTCAGTGTGCTCTCCTTAACTCGCAGAACCTCTTTACAACAATCCCGCCTAGCCGAGTTATTGGTCCGGCAAGCAGTTCGTCTTCTTCCGCAGAACCACCGGGATCGATACGAGGAAGAATGGCTAGCGGAGCTGGCGCAAGTCCAAGGGCGATTCCCCCCGCTTATGATGGCCCTCCGGATCCTCGCAGGGACCAGAAGTATGGCACGCGTCCTACGACGCCAATCCGTTCGGTCCCTGAACAGTACACTCCCGATACGAAGGTCCAAGGCAACAGGTATCAGCCTGACTGTTGCCGTTACCACTCTGGTTGGACTGTGTTATTTCTGTCTCGTCAATGGAATGCTAAACAGGCAGCGTGCGACTCTGGCCTTCCTCATCGCACTCTCTCTGGGGATCCTTACGTTCCGTGTGGCGCGGCGGAAGTGGCCATCCACTGGCAGTAATAATGGCAGAGTGTTCGATCAGCGCAAGACGCGGACATGGCAGAAGGCGTACTGGCAGTTGAATGCGGGTGTGATGTCAGTCAATGATGATCTGCGCCGAGTGTGGCAAAGGGCAGCGGGATTTGGGAAGCCTTTAAAGATCACAGTTGCACGGACCTTTGATGACTTGATGCTTGTGGTCAACTATATTGCGGGATCTACCCTAAATACTGTCAAGACTCACGTGTCTAGCGCTGTCTTCCGTAATCGAGTTGCTCAGCATGGTCGTCCTACTCGAAGGACCACCGAAGCTGAGGCGCGGCCGTCACCGACGAGTAGTTGGAGTAGTAGTAGAGGCCCGACCGCAACGAAAGCCACAAGAAGGTGAGAGGCACAGAAGCCCGTGATCCGGGCCTCATACAGCGAGCTGGTCCGGGTGGATGAGGCCGCCCAGTGCATCTTGCTTTTCCACGGATCGGTGTGTGCTCGCCGACGGGACGGAATCGAGCGGGCCAAGGGTCCAGCCTACGGTGTGGCCCGCCTCTGATTGGGTGACGCTGACCTGGACCCTCCGGTGTTGACGGTTCAGGTCGCTGGGGTTTGTAGGACATCGGGATCGGGTCGCCAGGCTGCGGCGACCTCGGCTGGGGTGCGGTAGGCCAGCCCAGAGTGGGGTCGCTGCTGATAGGTCTCGATATAGCTGGCGATCTGCTTTCTCGCCTGGTCAAGCGACTCCCACTCGGAGCGATGATCGGGACCGGGTGGGGATGGGAGGGGACCCGCGGGGTGACGGCGGTGCGACCTGTAAAATCGCTGCCATTGCCAACGAGGGTCAGGGGATGCCGAGCCGGTGCATCTTGTCCTTCAGCCATGCGGGACCCACCTGCAGTTCGGCGAGCATGCGCCGCAGTGACCAGCCCTGCTCGACCCGCCGCACCCGCAAATACTCCTCCACACTGGCGAACCCCAGCTCGGCCAGGCGGGCCTGCCGCTTGCCCGCCCAACACGCCGTCTGCCGCGCGATCGCCCGGTGGGGCCGGATGGTTGCCCGCTGGCGGGGCTGCCGGTGCTGGTCGAGCCGGTCACGCACGGTGGCCGGCTGGACGCCGAGTTCGCTGGCGATGCTGGTGGTTGGCCATCGCCGGGTGATCGCCCGGTCGGCAAGGTATGTCTGCAGCGATGGGAAGCCCAGCTCCCGGGCGCGGGCCGCCAGGTGCTGGTCGGTGCAGGTGCGGCGACGGCGGGCCGCGGTCACCTGGCGGGGTGACGGAGTGATGTCTGCCATGTCCAGCAGGTGGCGGACAACTGTAGTGGTGGTGGCAAGCTCGCTGGCCAGCTGCGCGGGACTGGCCTGCTGCTGGCAGCGTGCTTGGAGGTAGCTGTGAAGGTCGCTGTACCCCTGCGCGTGAGCCTGGCGCTGGAGGCGGCGCTGATCGCTGTCGAGGACCGTGAAGCCGCCCTTGAGGGTCAGCGTGCGAGGCGTTGGTGCTGGTGGTGGCGTTATACATGCGCCTGGCGTGCCGGGAGCGACCCAAGCGGGCAAGACCACGCTGCTGAACTGCCTGGCCAGCGCGATCCCGGCTCGTGAGCGCTTGGTGACGTGCGAGGAGGTCTTCGAACTGCGGATCGATCTGCCGGACGTGGTGGCGATGCAGACGCGGC
>WNGA01027104.1_pt1 | contig 12846 bp, 10 predicted proteins | sample 5400061 | NCBI WGS metagenome assembly WNGA01 (sample SAMN13153366, study PRJNA577476) | soil metagenome | isolation source: 100 cm soil or saprolite under grassland replicate 2 | place: USA:California | collected 2016-06-15
CTGGATCAAGGAGCCGGCAAAGATGGCTATATGGCCCTGCCCAAATCAGGAATCTCCAACAAGCGTCTGCTTCAATCGTTTCCGGCGGTGGCAAGGAGTCCGTGAGCGAGAGCCAGTAGCCGGCACCGTGCGTGCCGAAGTTCGACGCTATAACTCCGACTGTATTCGCCGACAGATTTGACGCCGGCTCATGCGGGGACACAGATCCTACCAAGCTGTAAGGAGACGAGTCTCTTCTCGACTAATCGGCAACGTAGAAAAACCGATGAAAACGAAAAACTCACGTTTCAATAGCTCAGTTGCTCGCTACTACCCGGCCGTTTACAGTTTCGCCAGCCGCTTGACTGATGATCCCCGCGAAGCGGTTGCGCTCACGCGCGACGCATTCCGCAGTTCTCAAAAACAGCTTCGGAATCTTCGCGATCAAACTGCGGTTGCCGCAACATTGATATCCGCAGTCATCCGGACGAGCCTTGCAGCCGCTTGATCTGGCCAGCACGATTGGGATTCTTACTCCCTGAAATTGGCTTCTCGGAAGGCCGGCAGTTTTGCGAAAAGAAACTGAAACGGAATTGGACTGCGCGCGGCCCACGCGTTCTCGTCGTGTTTCGCTTCAGGAAACGCCAGATAAAACAATTCCGATCCGGGACGGTATCCTTTCCATATGAGCCGATCTCTCATGCTGCGTGTGGGCTCGTAGTTGTCGGCTGGCCAGCCGCTATCGAGATAGATCCGGAGCTTCCTCTTCGGCTCGGCGAAGACCCGCTCCAAGAGATCGTCTCGGTAGGCGAACGTGCTCGAAAGGCACGCGACTTTGCCGAAGACGTCAGGCCACTGCCATCCGAGGTAAAACGAAACAACTCCTCCAAGCGATGAGCCCATAACCGCCGTGTCGGTCGCACCGGCTAGCGTGCGGTACTTCGCGTCGATCAATGGCTTGAGCGTGTCGACAAGAAACCGGCCGTAATCCGCGTAGCCGGGCAACGTGTACTCGGACATGCGCTCGTTAGGATAAATTCCCACTACGATCACTTCCTCAATCGCGTTCATCTTATCGAGCACGGTGAGCACGTCGTCCGTCCTCCAGCTATTTCCTACGAACGCCTCTTCCCTGAAGAAGAGGTTCTGCCCGTCGTGCATGTAGAGGACCGGGTATTTCTTAAGAGTGTTCTCGTGGTAGCCGGGAGGCAGGAACACGCGAAACCGGTGTTCGCGCCCGGAAGCACTGGCGAGCGGAGGCATCAGCTCGCAGACGCTACAGCGAGTGTCTTCTCTAAAGTATGGATGGACCTCGAGTGGCGCGCCCGAAGTCGCGACTGCGAGAAAATTTTCTCCACGCGACCATTGCCCGGTATTGTCTCGGAGGAGAACCGGTTTGAAATAGAAGTATGGGCGCTCCGTCTCGATCGTGAATTTGGAAACGCCGTCATTCTGGTCAACGGGCTCGACGTTGGTGTCCCAATTATCCTCCGTGCGAAGCACCATTCTCCCGTCATCTGCGGGATAGACGACGCGAATCGTTTGTTTGTGCATCGCCCGTCTCTCCGTGGTCATGATCGCATCGACACGACTTCATCACGCAAGGCCCGAGCGATCTCTTTGCGATTGCCAACGCGAATTTTTGAATGAGAAAATGAGCACCTGGAACGGATTTCGCGCTTGAAGAAAAGGTTAAGGAGATGAGGCGCCAAAGTCATGTCCCGCCAGTAGCAGATCTCATCGGCAACCGAACCATGGTCGAGCGAATAGGCGATAGCAGCAGTGCCGACCGAACAACGCAGTTGGACGGCGGATTCCAACAGGGATGACTTGAATGGCAATACGGTCGAGCCGTCGGAACTTGTCCCTTCAGGGAACAAGACGACGGGCAGACCGTCGGCGATTGTCGCGCGTATTCGATTTACAGCAAACGCGGTAGCCAGGGGACGCTGGCGATCGACAAAGATTGTGCCGGCTGCGTGTGCCAACCAGCCGAACAAGGGCCATCCGGCGACATCGCGTTTGGCGACGAAAATGCAAGGCCTGATCGAGCTGAGGACAATGATGTCAAGGTAACTCAGATGATTGCAAACGAGCAGACCAGATCGCGGCATTGCGCCGTGCGTGGTCACGCGAACACCGAGCACGTGACAGGCAAAGCGGCACCAACGATGAAGCCATTCGGTGCGCGCGGTGATACGGCGCTCTCGCCTGACGAATAGAATGACCGCCATGATTTCTGCGAGTGCGCACGCGGAGAAAAATACCACCGCGAAAGCGCGCCACGCAGCAAGCAAAGTTGTAGCCGGGATCGTTGGTCCCGGTCTTATGGCACGACCGATGCGGGCTACAGGAGCAGAAGAGGCGTTCATCTCAGGAAATGCGCGCGGACGATCGTCGGCAGCGCATGAAGATCGAGGAGGGTAAGAAAGTCGATTGTGCCAAACTCCCGATCCATTGCAGGCGGGCCACAGATTTTTGCGCCGATGGACAAGTACGCGCGCATGAGCTTCGGCGGCGGCGTGCATGATGCCGACACAAGATCGACATCTACTCCGAACGCTGCATGCGGCACAGTTCGCCACTTGGGCCTTGCGAGATGCTTGCCCCGCAACTGCTCATACATCGCCACGCCTTCCATCGGATCTTGCGATGTAAGCGAGTTGCATCCGATGAGAAAACGCGCGTTTCGCTCGCACGCGTAGCGCGCGATGCCGCGCCAGAGGAGATGCAATAAATTGAAATTGCGGTGCTCAGCATGCACGCATGCCCGGCCCAGCTCGATCATTTCACCGCGCAATGATTCATACGGCGTGAAATCAAATTCGCGTTCGCTGTAATAGCCGAGATTCGCTGCCGCCAGTTGACCGGTCTGCAAGCGATAGGTGCCGACAATGGTTCCCGTCGCGAGTTCCTCGACGACCAAATGATCACAAAATTCGTCGAACGGATCGACATCGAGCCCGGTGAAATGCGACTCCACCAAGCCCTCGTTCAGTTCGAGGTTGAAAACCTCAAACCGCAACCGCTGGGCGCGACGCACCTCTTCCGCGTTTTGCGCCAAGCGCACCACGTACTTTGGCCGCCTGGCTTTCGCCGCCTCGGTCGATTGTTTCGCTTTGGTCAGGACGTTCAATTGTGTTCTCCAATAATTTTACGGCCAGGGCTGTCCAGCCGGTTTGATGGCTTGCGCCGCAGCCACGGCCGGTTTCGCCGTGGAAGTATTCATGGAAAAGCACGAGATCGCGCCAGTGCGGATCGGTCGCATATTTCGCGATCTCGCCATGACATGGTCGCGCGCCGTCTTTGTCAGGCAGAAAGATACTGGATAGCCGCCGCGAAAGTTCTTCGGCCACTTGCTTGAGTGTCGCCATGTTGCCCGAACCGGTTGGGCATTCCACCTTGAATGATTCACCGTAAAAGAGGTGATAACGCTCGAGCGCTTCAACGATGAGAAAATTGATCGGGAACCAAATGGGTCCGCGCCAGTTCGAGTTTCCGCCGAAAAGGTAACTGTTCCCCTCGCCGGGCACATAATCGACGCGGTGTTCTTCATTGCCGGCGCGGAAGACGTACGGGTGATCGCGATGAACGCGCGAGACGGAACGAAGTCCATACGGCGAGAAAAATTCATTTTCGTCGAGCATGTAGCGCAACGCGCGTTGCAAACGCTCGCGTGTTGGGATCGCTAGCATACGGTTGCCAGTGAAGGGGCATACTTCGCAATAGGTGATCAACTGAGCCAGATCTTTGCGATAATTGAGAAACCACTCCATCCGTTTCTTGAATCCCGGCAGTTTGTTGATCTTTGCGGTCTCGAGATTTTCCACGGCGATCAACGGTAGCAATCCGACGAGCGACCGCGTCCGCAACGGAATCATTTGCCCCTCGACCTTGAGCTGATCGTAATAAAAGCCGTCTTCCTCGTTCCATAAACCGGTACCGCCGAGCGAATTCATCGCGTCGCTGATGCTGATGAAATGCTCGAAGAATTTCGAGGCCATGTCTTCGTAAACCGAATTCGTCTGCGCGAGTTCCAGCGCCATGGAAAGCATCGTGAGGCAATAAAATCCCATCCAAGCGGTGCCGTCCGCTTGCTGGAGAAATCCGCCAGTGGGCAGCGGCTTCGAACGATCGAATACGCCGATGTTATCGAGTCCGAGGAAGCCGCCGGAAAAGAGGTTGTTGCCTTCGGCGTCCTTGCGATTCACCCACCAGGTAAAGTTGAGCAGCAGCTTTTGGAACACGCTTTCAAGAAATGCGGTGTCGCGCTGGCCGCGTGGCCCAGTCATCTTGTAAACGCGCCAAGCCGACCATGCGTGCACGGGAGGATTCACATCGCCGAAGGCGAACTCATAAGCCGGAATTTGGCCATTGGGATGCATGTACCATTCGCGCAAAAAGAGATTGAGCTGCTTCTTGGCGAAATGCGGATCGATCTTTGAAAACGGAACCATGTGGAATGCGAGGTCCCACGCGGCGAACCAGGGATATTCCCATTTGTCCGGCATCGAGATGATGTCGCGGTTGAAGAGGTGCGCCCACTCGCGGTTGCGACCGAAGTTGCGCTCCGGGGGTGGCGGTGGTTGCGCGGGATCTCCAGCGAGCCAATCGCGAATCGCGTAATGATAAAACTGTTTGCTCCAGAGCAGCCCGGCATAGCCCTGACGAGCAACCTTTCTCGATTCCTCATCCGTCTCCGTTGGAACGATCGCGTTGTAAAACTCGTCCGCCTCTTTCATTCGCTGCGTGAATACGCTATCGAAATCTCCGAACGGCTTCGCCGGCGCCTCCTCTTTCGCGGAGAGGCGGAGCCTGACGACCTGCGACTGTCCCGGTTCGATCTCTAAGACATAATGCGTCGCAAACTTCGTCCCGGTTCGCCCTGGATTCACCGCATCCGTGCGGCTGTGCACGACGTACTCATGGAACGCGTCTTTCACAAAAGGCTGACCGTTTGGATAACCGTGAAGACGCGAAGAATTCGTTTCGTTTTCCGTGAACAGCGGCGTCGCTTTCCCTTCGTAAGCAAATTGATATTTGCCAAGGCGACCGTGCTTCGCCCGGACGATTCCATCGCCCTCCAACGTTAGTGATGGCCTGTCCGTGCACTCTTCCGCGATCTCGCCCCACGACCATGTGTTGCGGAACCAAAGTGTTGGCAGCAGATGTAACGTCGCCTTTTCTGGCCCGCGGTTCGCGACCGTTAGCCGAATCAGGATGTCGTTCTCGGAGCCCTTTGCATATTCGGCGGACAAATCGAAGTAGCGGTCTTCGTTAAAGACGCCTGTATCGATCAACTCGAGCTCCGGCGCCCCCAATCCGCGCCGGCGATTTTCATCAACCAGTCGTGTGTATGGATATTCCGCCTGCGGATATTTGTAGAGCGCTTTCATGTAGGAATGCGTCGGCGTGGAATCGAGATAGTAATAAAGCTCCTTCACGTCTTCGCCGTGGTTCCCTTCCGAGCCGGTAAGACCGAACAAGCGCTCTTTTAAAATCGGATCTTTGCCGTTCCAAAGCGCGACCGCGAAACAAAGCCGGCATTGCCGGTCCGCGATGCCGAGTAATCCGTCTTCCCCCCAGCGATAGGCGCGGCTCCGGGCGTGATCGTGCGGGAAATAATCCCAGCAATTCCCGTACGGCGAATAATCCTCACGCACGGTGGCCCATTGCCGTTCGGATAAATACGGGCCCCAGCGTTTCCAATTCTTTGTGCGATCTGCGTCTTCGTTGAGCCGCCGGTGCTCGGCGGTAGTCGAAACTTCCATATCAGTTCGTCGTTTCATGTGAGGATTCCTTACGCTGCGATACGATTCCGAACGGTTTCGCGAGGCCCGGTCATTTCGGGGTTGTTGATCTTGTCCGGAACTGAGAGCTGCTCGCGATTCCACGGCGCAGTCCGCGTCTCGGTCTGCGTATGCGCGAGAGCGCGTTGATCGAGATATTGCACGAAATCTTTGGAAAAGAAGACGTCGAGCGCCCAATCGATCGCCACGCGCACTTTCTTTTCTGTGCGCGGCAACTTGCTCCAGTAGATTCCGCGCCAGAGAAACCAGGCGAGAAATCCGGAGAAGTTGACGCCGAGAATCCGCGCCACTCCGGTTCGGCGACCGATCGCCGCCAGCAATCCGAGCGTTTTAAAACTGAATGGCTTCTTCGGTTCGCCGGAAACGCTTGCGACGATGTTCTGCGCGACAATTTTTCCTTCGCGCGAGGCGTGCTGCGCGGTCGGCGGACAATAGCCGCCAGTCGTGCGATCAGGCACGAGCGCGCAATCGCCAAGCGCCCATAGACCGTCAACGCCTTCCACTTCGAGGTTTGCATTCACTTTAATCCGACCGCGCTCTTTCGGGCAGGCGACGAGGTCCAGCGCCGGGTTCGGCGAGACGCCCGCTGTCCAGAGCAGCGTTGAACTTGTGATCCGCTCGCCGTTGCTCAGTTCTATCTCATGCGCGCGCGCAATTTTTTATCGGCATACCGGCCGAGCTTGTCTCCAAGCTCTGGCAAAATGAACTCGCCCGGATGCACGAGCACCAGACGAAGCATTTCCTCTTTCAGGTTCGGATAGAACGGAAGCGCATCGCGCAGGAAATCGTTGATACTCGCGATGGTTTCGACTCCGGCGAAGCCGCCGCCAGCAACGACAAAGGTCAACAGCGGCGGGCGTTCCGCCCGCGCGCATTCCGTATCAGCTTCCTCGAGATGCGCGATCAACCGGTTGCGAAGTTGAATCGCGTCGCCGAGCGATTTCATCGTGAGCGCGTGCTCGGCCACGCCGGGAAGATTGAAGAAGTTCGTCACCGACCCCAGCGCTAGAATCAGATGGTCGTATTCCAGCTCGTGCGAGTGCCGGTCGAACCCGTGTGAAACCGTCACGCGCTTTTTGCCAATGTCGATCTTGTCCACGTCACCACAGAAAAAGTTCACGTGGCGGATCATCTTGCGGACGGGATTGACGATGTTCGTCAAATCGAGATCGCTCGCCGCGATTTCGTGCAACATCGGTGTGAACAGAAAAAAGTTCTCGCGATTGACAACCGTGACTTCGAATTGCGGATCGCGACGCTTCTCAAATTCAAGCGCCGCGTAAAGTCCACCGAACCCGCCGCCGAGAATGAGGACACGTATCTTCTCCGCCATAATCGCTGATTTCCTAGGCAAGAACAGCCCGTTCTAGCCGAAGCAGTTCGCCTAGAGACCACGCTTGAAACGGGCAGCCGCGTGGAGTGTGCGGCGGCTCGGCATCGCAAATCTCTGAGATGTGACCGAGTCCAGCCTCGTTCAGATGCTGATAGATTGGTGAAAGAAATTTCGCGCGGGCTTCTGCTTTCGCTTGGAACGTGGAGCCCCGGACGCGGACCCACGCTTCGACAAATGGGCCGATCAGCCACGGCCAGACCGTGCCTTGATGGTAAATCGCATCGCGCTCGCGCGAGCCGCCCTGGTAGTGCGGCGCATAACCCGGCTCGCCTGGCGCGAGCGAGCGCAGACCCACTGGCGTAAGCAAAAGCATCTCGACCGCATCCACGACACGCCGCGCTTTGTCTGGTGATAACAGTGTGAGCGGCAACCCGCCGACAGCGAAGATCTGATTGGGACGGAATGTGAGGTCGACCGTGCCCGGTTGATGATCGCAATCGATAACGTCCGCCATATAAAGGGCGTGCTCGTTCCAGAATTTCTGTTCGAAAATAGCGCGGCCTTTGTCGAAGAGCGATTCCCAACGCGCGGAAAATTTCGCGCCAATTGCGAGCGCGTTCAGCCAGAGCGCCTGAATTTCCACTGGTTTGCCAATACGCGGTGTGATCTCGCGACCATCGACGCGCGCGTCCATCCACGTGAGCTGCTGACCGTGTTCGCCAGCTGAGAGCAATCCATCCCGATCGGCCCGGATGCCGAATCGAGTTCCTTCATTGAAACCAGCAAGAATCGCTTCTATCGCTGCCCGCAACTTCTTTGTGTGACAATCCTCGACGAGCGTTGGCTGTTTCTCACCGGCCAGAAGATAATCGTTCACCGCGATGATGTACCAAAGCGAAGCATCGACAGAATTGAATTCGGGCTCCTCGCCGGAATCGGGGAAGCGATTCGGCAACATGCCTTGGGAAACAACGCCCGCCCAGGCGAGCAAAATATCGCGCGCGTCTTCCAAGTGGCCGGTCGCGATGCAGAGGCCGCGAATCGCGATAAACGTGTCGCGGCCCCAATCGCCGAACCAGGGGTAGCCGGCTATGAGCGTTTTTCCTTTGCCGCGCTTGACGAGATAGGCGTCGGCGGCGCGTTCAAGTGGACTAGAGAAATATTCCCGGCGGGCCTGCTCGATCGTCCTGACCTGGGCATACCGCGCTTCGATGGATTCGATGTGGGTGGTCGCGTGTCCTTCAGCCGCAAGCATGAGCACCGCCGGTTTGTGAGAAAGTAAAAATTCGAATACGCCCGGCGACGCGAGATCTTCCGCTGCGTCGAGTCCGCGCGCCTGTTCTTCAGAGTAGAGAAAATTTCGATACCAGCTAGGCTCGTGCGCATATCGGCCGTTCGAATGCGCCATGACAGCCGGAACGCCGTCGTAAGATCGAAAGGTCACGCCTTCGCCATTCTGGTCGGCATCAAAACGGAATCCACCGTTCTCGTGATGCGTGGAATGAAAATCGCGACCGCTCAAAAACGGCCGCACTTTTAATTTAACATCGGCATCTCGATTCGAGACAAGTTTCCACGAAATGAAAACTGCCGATTCACCTTTCGGAACAAAGAGCTCCTGCTCGATGATTGTGTCATTGTAGATCTTGTAACGCCAGCGCGGCCACCGCTCGTATTCGAAGGATTCAATGCGCGTTGCGCCGTCAGGGTGGATCACGTCGGGCCCGTAGCGCTGCGATGAAAGCGCGACAGTCCCATTAGGAGTCTCGACCCAGGCATCAAAACCGTTCACCAGCACCATCCGACCAGCCGGTGGTGTGGTTGCAGTGAGAAGCAGCGCGTGGTAGCGGCGGCTGCGAATTCCGGAGACCGTGCCACTTGCGAATCCGCCGAGGCCGTCCGCCTCGATCCACTCGGCGGTGGAATCAATTGGATTCATGACGCGAAGTGGAATCGATGCGGAACAGCAAGATAACCAGTGCAGATAGGATCGCGATTGTCACAAGTTTAACCTCCAGTCTCAAAGCCGGGATAAAGTGTCATGCCGCCATCGACGAAAAGCGTTGCGCCCTGGATGTAATCCGATTCATCGCTGGCGAGCCAAACAGCAACGCGGCCGATTTCTTCCGGTTCGCCGATGCGTTTGTAGGGAATCAACTTGAGCAATTCATTGTAATGCTCGGGCGTGTCCCACGCCTGCATGTTGATCGGCGTGCGGATCGCACCCGGTGCGACGGAGTTCACACGAATCCGGAATGGCGCGACTTCCTGGGCCATGCTTTTCATCATCAGCATCACGCCGCCTTTCGACGCCGCGTAATTCACGTGGCCAGCCCACGGAATCACTTCATGGACTGAGCTGATGCAGATGATCTTTCCGGCACAGCACGAAATCTCGGGCCGGACACCGCGGCGTTTGAATTCTCGGATCGCTTCGCGGGAGCAGAGAAATTGTCCAGTCAGATTGACGCTGATGACTTTGTTCCATTGTGCGAGCGTCATCTGATCGACCGGTGCGTCCTGCTGGAGTCCAGCATTATTAATCAGGATGTCCACCGTCCCGAACTCGTGGCGAACCGCTTCGAACATCTTTGCGACGTCGTCTTCGTTCGAAATGTCGGCGCGATAAGCAAACGCAGTGTGGCCGTGGCCGTGCAGCTCATCGACCATCGCCTGCGCTTTATCTTCGCCAGCGACATAATTAATGCAAACATCGGCGCCGGCATGCCCGAGCGCGAGCGCGATGGATCGCCCAATGCCGGAGCTTGCACCGGTGACGATGGCTTTTTGCCCCTTCAGCAGTTTCCGATTTTCGGTCTTCGGCAAAACGGGTTTCGGCAAATTCATGAAATCCGGCGCATGAGGCATTTTCGGTTTGGGACGGGCGGGTGTTTGGACTGACATAGGAGATTGATTGTTGGTTTTGCAGATTCGTCGCGACGATCTGCGATTCCTTACAAACAACTGGTCAAGAGTTCAGTTGAGAGACATCCGGATTAGCATCGTTAGCTATCGTGCGTAGCGCACAATCGACGTTGCTGCTCGTCCCATTCGGAGTTCGGAACACTAATCGTTTTTTCGACCTAGCCCGAAGAACGCGCGTTCTGATCGGAAACACAATCGGCTCTGGAATACTTCGCCATCCCGGCGAAGTCGTCGGGCCGTCTGCCTTCGATGGAATACTTCCGACCACCCGCTCATTTCCTTTTCCGAGATGAACAAAAAAAGGCCCACTGAAAGCGTAGGCTAATTAACTCGTTTCGCTGGGGGGGCGCGGCGCGACTGCGTTTTGCCGCATTGCGGGCAGGTGTGGAATTCTTCGATCACGCCGCCAAGTCCGCTATCAAACGCCGATACGTCGTCGGGATGCGTCTCTTTTCGGACCTTATCAGCGTGATGATTCATCGGGACGCCGCAGTCGGGGCAAATCATTGGGTTGGTTTCAGCCATTTCCAACAATCTCAACGAAGCGGAACGTTCTCCCGGCCGTATCGCAGCGACACCAGACCCACATTACTTCCTTGAGGAATTCGTCAATCGAGGGAATAAAAAGCGGGCCGAACTGTGCCATCGGTTGGGGCATTCATCTGAAAGCTTGGTTGCATCCGGATTCGTCGATTCGCCCCGGGACTTCTTACACAAAAGGATCGTGTAAGGATTCGGCACTCGTGCCGACGAATTGGCGTATGAATAAAGGGCATTACGATTTCATCATCATCGGCAGCGGCGCAGGCGGCGGTACCCTCGCCTGGAAACTTGCGCCGAGCGGCAAGCGCATCCTCTTGATCGAGCGCGGGCCGTACGTACCTCGCGAGAAAGAGAACTGGAATCCCCGAGCGGTAAACGTGGAAGGAAGATATAACACAAAGGAACAGTGGCGCGGCGCGGATGGCAGCGTCCTGCATCCGCACACGAATTATTACGTCGGTGGGAACACGAAATTTTATGGCGCAGCTCTTTTCCGCCTACGCGAGCAAGATTTTGGCGAGATCAAGCATTACGGTGGCATTTCACCCGCGTGGCCGATTTCCTACGACGACATGGAGCCGTATTACTCGGCGGCCGAAGAGTTATATCACGTCCATGGCAAAGCCAGCGAAGATCCGACGGAGCCGCATCGGAGCAAACCTTTTCCCTACCCTGCTGTCAGCCACGAGCCGCGCATTCAGCAATTGAGCGACGATTTCGCGCGGCATGGTCTGAAACCATTTCACACCCCGCTCGGCGTTATGTTGAACGAAACCGATCGCCACAAGAGCCCATGCATCCGTTGCAACACTTGCGATGGATTCCCCTGCCTTGTGAATGCGAAGGCGGACGCGCAAATCTGCTGCGTCGATCCGGCGCTGGAATATCCGAACATCACGCTGATGACGGACACGAAAGTCACGCGCCTTGAGACAACTGCCTCGGGACGCGAAGTGACGAAGGTGTGCGTCGAGCGCAATGGTTCGATCGAAAGTTACGCGGCGGATGTAGTAGTCGTTGCCGGCGGCGCGATCAATTCAGCTGCGATATTGTTGCGTTCGGCCAACGACAAACATCCGAACGGCCTAGCCAACAGTTCCGGTGTCGTTGGGCGTCATTACATGGGCCACGTCAACTCGGTACTGATGGCGCTTTCGAAATGCCCGAACCCGACCGTCTTCCAAAAAACGCTTTCGGTGAACGATTTTTATTTCGCGACGAAGACATGGGAGTACCCGATGGGCCACATCTCATTCGTCGGAAAGCTCGACGGGGACACGCTGAAGGCGGGCGCGCCAAAAGTGGCGCCGAAGTGGACGCTCGATCTGATGGGCAAGCACTCGCTCGACTTCTGGCTCACTTCGGAAGATCTGCCCGACCCAAACAACCGGGTCACAATCAATCGCGACGGCGAAATTGTGCTGCAATACAAAGTGAATAACGAGGAAGGTCACAAACGGCTGACGAAAACGCTGGAAGCCCTCATGCAGGACCAAACAAAGTGCACAACATCCCACTCGCCGGCGTCGCGCACCAGAACGGTACGGTCCGCTTCGGCAACGATCCAAAAACGAGCGCGCTCGATCGCAACTGCAAAGCGCACGAGCTGGATAATCTCTACGTGGTCGATGCAAGCTTCTTTTGCTCGAGTGGCGCGGTCAATCCCGGGCTCACCATCATAGCGAACGCGTTGCGCGTCGGCGATCACTTGCTTGAGCGAATGAACGCCCGGCGCGAGGAACCAGAAATGATGGCAATGGCCTAAGCTGTAGCCGGCGCGCTGAGCCCGGCCGCGGTTAGAAATCAGCGTCAGCGCCGTAATTTCAAACAGCTAGAGAGACGCCTTGAACCAGGTTGCAAAATTCACAGACGGAATTGTCGCACAACGCGCGAAAACGCCGGCAAATCGAGCGCTTCTTGTCGGCATCAGCGGCATCGATGCCAGCGGCAAAGGCTTTATCACTGAAAAGATTGCGCAACGGTTGCAAGAGGCCGGCTGGCGTGTCGCTATAATTAATGCAGACGATTGGCTGAACCTGCCTGAGATCTGCTTGAATCGGCGCAGCCCGGGAGAGCATTTCTATGAGCACGCCATGCGCTTCGATAAAATGTTCGATCAATTGATCATGCCGTTAAAAGAAAACCGCGCAGTCAGTTTTGTTGCGGACTGTGCCGACGCAAAAGGAAACAGGCGTAAGCACAGCTACGAGTTCCGCAAGATCGACATCGTTTTGCTGGAGGGAATTTTTCTTTTCA
>WNGA01009793.1_pt1 | contig 12845 bp, 15 predicted proteins | sample 5400061 | NCBI WGS metagenome assembly WNGA01 (sample SAMN13153366, study PRJNA577476) | soil metagenome | isolation source: 100 cm soil or saprolite under grassland replicate 2 | place: USA:California | collected 2016-06-15
TCTGGAAGCTCTGCTCGCGCGACTGGTACTTGACCACGTCGCCGATCGACACGACGCCGACGACGTCGTCCTCCTCGACGACGGGCAGGTGCCGGATCCGCCGGTCGGTCATCACCGCCATGCACTCCTCGATGGTCGTCTGAGGCGTGACGTAGACAAGCGGGGAGGACATGATCTCGCCCACCTGCGTCTCGCGGCTCGTGCGGCCCTCCAGCGTGATCTTCCTGAGGTAGTCACGCTCCGTCAGGATCCCGACGATCTGGCCGCCGTCGGTGACCAGAATCGAGCCCACGTTCGCCTCCACCATCCGCTTGATCGCGTCGAAGACCGTCTCGGTCGCCTCGATCTGGAGGACCTCGTTGCCCTTGCCCCTCAGGATGTCCGAGACGCGAGCCATGTCTTCTCCTCTCGACGGCAGCTGCTGGAAGGCTCGAGCCAGAGCCGAGCCGCGGTAGACGAGTACCCTGACGGAAATCGCTGTCCACCGCAAGACACGGGAATAGACGTGGCGAGCACGGCGTTTTACCCTTCGAGTGGCGTACGGCTGCGCGACCTCACGGTCCGGCCAGCGCCGCGTCCCACCACGAAAGGAGCAGCACCTGAGCATCACGACTGATTTTCTGAGCGCGTTTCTCGACGACGCAGAGGAGCGCGGCTCGATCGAAGAGGCCGATCTCGAGACATTCGCTCTCGAGCACGACCTCGACCTTGACGACGTTCGCCGCGAGCTCGCGGTGCGCGAGGTCGTGGTCCGGGCCGACGAGGACGAGGACGAGCCGGACCTCGATCTGACCGTTTCGGACGTGCCCACGGACTCCCTCACGCTCTTCATGAACGAGATCGGGCGTCATTCGCTGCTGACCGCCGCTGACGAGGTCGCGCTGGCCAAGCGCGTCGAGCGCGGCGATCTCGCGGCGAAGGAGCGGATGATCAACTCGAACCTCCGCCTTGTCGTCTCGGTCGCGAAGCGTTACCAGGGGCACGGCGTGCCGCTGGGCGACCTGATCCAGGACGGCGTGATCGGCCTCAACCGCGCCGTCGAGAAGTTCGACTGGCGCCGCGGCTTCAAGTTCTCGACCTACGCGACCTGGTGGATCCGCCAGGCAGTCCAGCGTTCGGTTGCCAACCAGGCGCGGACGATCCGCGTTCCGGTTCACGTGCACGAGCGGCGCCAGAAGCTGGGCCGCGCCGGACAGAAGCTGCAGCTCGAGCTGGGCCGTGACGCCACGCACGAGGAGCTCGCGGACGCGACGGGCCTCTCGCTCGAGCACGTCGAGGAGGCTTTGGCCGTCGCGGACGCCTCGGTCTCGCTGAACCAGACGATCGGCTCGGACGGCGACAACGAGCTCTCCGACCTCTTCGCGGACGGCGACGCCGCCGACCCGGAGGAGGAGGCGGAGACCTCGTTCCGCAACTCTCGTGTGCGCACGGCGGTGGCGCGGCTTCCGGAGCGCGAGCGCCGGATCGTCGAGCTGCGCTTCGGGCTCGCCGACGGGCAGGTCTGGGGCCTCGAGGCGATCGGCCGCGAGCTCGGCGTCACGCGCGAGCGCGTCCGCCAGCTCGAGCGGAGCGCGCTGGAGACGCTCCAGGGGACGCTCGACGGTGTCGTCGCCGACCCGGACGACTTGGCCGAAGCGGCCTAGAGACCGAAAGCCCGACCGAGCCGCGGGAGCGGCGTCCCTCGTTTGCAGTAGCTCGAACGAGGCTTGTTCCTCCCATAACGCCGGGGCCGCGCCGATACGGGTCTCGTGGGAGAGATCCGGTACACGCGCGGGCCCCGGCCGGTCCCGCGCCGGCTCGGCCGTCTGGCCGTCGTCTGCGTCGCCGCGCTCATGGCGCTGGCCACCGGGCGTGCCGGGACGGCCGCGCAGGGTCCCGAAGGCTTCGCCCAGCCCCGCTCCGCCGGATCGGCCCCGACAGCCGTCCACGCGATCTCCTCGGGTCAAGGGAGCTGGGACCGTTTCCTCGCGAGCGAGGCGACGTGCCCCGGCGGCGACTCGATGTCGGCGCCGGCCGCGGCTCAGATGAAGACGATGACGTGCCTGGTCAACTACGCGCGAGCGGCAAAGGGTCTTCGCAGACTTCGTGTCTCGCCGCTCCTGTCCGTCGCTGCCCGGCGGAAGGCAGAGGAGATCCAGCGCTGTCACGTCTTCGATCACGCGCCCTGTGGCGGCAAGTTCGATGACGTCGCCGTTCGGGCGGGGTACTCCGGCAGCCTGGGCGAGAACCTCCTGCTCGGGGAGGGGTACTACGGCGCGCCTCGGTCGGCGCTTGCGGAGTGGCTGACCTCGGCGGGCCACCGCGCGATCCTGTTCTCGTCGCACTGGCGTGTGCAGTCCGCATACGTCGCGCACGTCGCCGAGCTCGACGACCTCCACGACGCGACCTTGTGGATCACGCAGTTCGGCGACCGCTGAGTCTTTGCCGTTTGCGGCTCAGCCGGTGCCCTGAACGCAGAACGAGTTCCCCTCGGGGTCCTGCATCACGGTGAAGCGCTCGGTCCAGGGGCCAACCGCCTGCGTCTTCCGCTCCTTGATCGTTGCGCCGAGCCCGAGAAGCCGCTCGACGGCGGCGTCTGGATCGTCGAACGCGATGTCGAGGTGGATCGGGATCGAGGTCGTCGGCGTCTTCTCGCCCTTGACGAAGAACAGGCGGGTCCCACGGCCCTCGGGATCGATCGCGGCGTCGCGGGAGGTCATGTCGAACCCCGACTCGCGTAGCTGCTCGTAGATCTCCTCCGGCAGCTCGTGCCGGACGTAGCCGAGCGCCGCGATCCAGAAGTCCGCGAGTCGCTTCGGGTCGCGGCACGTGAAGGTGATGTTGGCGATGCGGGTGCTCAACGCTGTCAAACGATGCCGATCCGGACTCTGTACCCGAACCGAAACGGCAGCACGCGGTCGCCGAGCACGGCGCGCACCGTCTCCTCGAAGGCGGAATAGCCGAGCTCGCGCTCGACCTCCTCGTCTCCGTCCGTGAACGGGAGCCCGATCGAGTACGCGAGGCCGATCAGCCGGTTCGCGTCGCCTTCGTCGATCGAGTGGAGGACGATCTCGCGCGTGTAACGGAAGCGACCGCTGCCCGCGATCCGCTCCAGATGCGTGTGCTTCGGCCACTTGTCAGATCCGGAGTACGTTCCGCGGGCGATGCGGAAGGCTCGCCGCCGCTCCACCAACGCTCGGAACGCCTCTTCGGCACGCCAGTCGCACACGGGCACGACGTCGTAGTCGTACGCCGCGAACGCACCGCCCGGTCTCAGCACGCGCGCGGCCTCCGCGAGCGTCGGTTCCGGCTCCATCCAGTGGAACGACTGCGAACAGGTAATGAGATCGGCGGAGGCGTCGTCGAGGCCGGTGTCGTCGGCGAAGCCGAGCCGGTATTCGACGTTCGCGGCAGTGGTGGCGGCTCGCGCGCGCGCGAGCATCGCCAGGTTGGGTTCGATGCCCACGACCTGGTCGGCGTGTGCTGCCCAGGCACGCGCCGACAGCCCTGTCCCTGTCCCGAGGTCGGCAACGAGGGCGGCGCGCTCGACGCCCGCGACCTGGAGCAGCGTTTCCAGCAGCGCCTGCGGCGGGCGGGGACGGAAGCGGTCGTAGTGCGCGGCGAAACCCTCGCGGTCGTACCCGGACCACTGGATCAGCTCCTCCGAGAAGCGCACCGTCGAACTATCTCTTTTCGGGAGGCGAGACGTGTGGGCCGAAGGCGGCGGTACCATCGCGCGCGTGTCCCGCCGGCTCGGCACACCTGTTGCGGCGCTCGTCGCGCTCGCGCTCGCCGGCTGCGGGGGAGGGTCGTCCGGCGACGGCGGCGCCGCCCAGGCGCCGACCCCTGCGTCGCCCGGCATCAGCGCCACGACCGCGCCGGAGCCGGAGCCGCTCGCGCCGAGCGGCCTTGCGGCCGAGAGGAAGCCGGCGAAGCCGTTCACGATCACGGTCACCGCCACGGGCCATCGCCCCGTCGCGGGCGAGGACTGGACGTTCACCGTCAATGCTCGGAACGCCGACGGGACACCCACGGACGGCACCGTGCGCGCCTACCTGCTGCAGGACGGCAAGCTCTACGACACGATCGGGTGGTTCGTCTTCCAGGGCACGTACCACAAGACGATCCAGTTTCCGCTCGAGCGCAAGGATCTGCCGCTCGTCTTCCGCGCGCAGGTGGAGGCCAACAGCGGCCTCCAGAACGCGAAGGACTACCCGATCGTCGTGCAGTAGAGAATCGTCGTGCAGCAGAGAAAGGGGCCCGCCCGAGCGGGCCCCTCGGCCTACGACTTGCGCGCGGTGGCGCGGCCCCCCTTGCGGCCCGCCGCCTTCTTCTGAGCCGTGGTCCCGCCCTGCGAGGAGCTGGAGCGCGAGCTCGAGGAGTGGGACTGCTTGCCACCTCGGCTGGACGCGCCGGGAGAGTTCGCGATCTTTGCCGCGCGCTCCTTCGACATCCCCTTCTCCTTGAGGGCCTCGTACTGCTTCTCGTTCTTGACGTTCGCACGTTTGTTGGGCACGACGGGGCTCCTTTCTACTTGGAGATCTCCTCGACGAGCTCGCCCGTCTTCGTGTCGTCCGCCGTCAGCGCGACGTCCGCCTGCGCGAGGATGCCGACGAGCTTGCCGTCCTCCTCGACGACCGGCAGGCGCCGAACCTTGTGCTGCGCCATCAGCCGGAGCGCCTCGTCGAGATCCTGCTGCGGATCGATGGTGACGACGTTGGTCGACGCGATCTCGCGAACGGTCGTCGACCTGGGATCCTTGCCTTCGGCCACGACCTTGATTGCAATGTCGCGATCCGTCAGGACGCCGATCAACTGGTCGCCCTCGACGATCGGCGCGATGCCGACGTCCTCGTCCTTGAGCATCTTCGCCGCGTAGGCGATGTCCTTGTCGGCGTCGATCGTGCACGGGTTCGACGTCATCACGTCGCGGATGATCTTCCCCATGGGGATTCCTCCTCGTTAGGTTCTCCTCATGGCGTTTCCCGCCCGCAAAGCGGTCAAAACGATTCGCGCGCTCGCGCTGTCGTTTCCGGAGGCGTATGAGGATGCGCCATGGGGATTTCCGGTCTTCAAAGTGGCAGACAACAAGTTGTTCGCCTTGCTCCAGGACGAGGGTGCGGCTCCAGAGCTGACGCTGAAGCTCGGGGCCGAGGAGCGCGAGATCGCCTTGCTCCACCCGTGGGTGCGCGTGGCCGCCTATGTCGGGCGTTACGGCTGGGTGACGGCGAAGATCGAGGACGCTGACGCGCTCGAGACGGCGCTCGAGTGGCTGCGCGAGTCGTACTACCTGAAGGCGCCCGCGAGCCTGCGCGACGCAGCGTTCGCCGAGTGAAGATCCGTCGCCTCTGGCCCGGAGACGAGCGCGTGGTCGACCAGTTGGCGACGAGGCGGCGTCCCGGACGGGCGCGGGAGCTGCTCGCGGACGATCGAACGCTGTTCTTCGTGGCCTTCGACACCGACGAGCCGGTCGCGTTCGTGCTCGCGTACGAGCTGATCCGCCGGCACGGAGACGACTCGATCATCTTCGTGTACGAAGTCGATGTCGAAGAGCCGTACCGGGGGCGCGGGATCGCGACGGCCCTCATGCGCGAGCTGGAGCAGGAGGCGCGGGCGCGCGACATCCGCGAGGGGTTCGTGCTCACCGACCGCGACAACGAGCCGGCGATGCGTCTGTACGAATCGGTCGGCGGCGTCGATCCGACTGAAACCTTGATGTGGGAATTCCGGTACGTGGACAACTGACGGCGGTTCGTCCGGCGACGGCCGAGGACGTCGACCTGCTCGTCACGTGGCACGCCGATCCCGACGTCTCCCGTTACTGGGATGACGAGACGTTCACGGACGACGAGATGCGCGCCCGGCTCGAGCGACCGGACGTCGACGCCTTCGTCGTCGAGGCGGACGGAAAGCCGATCGGCTACCTCCAGGCGTGGTGGGAGGAGGAGGACGACTCAAAGCGCGGAGGAATCGACATGTTCCTCATCCCGTCGGCGCGCGGCCGCGGCCTGGGCCCGGACGCAGCACGCGCGCTCGTGCGGCACCTGCGCGAGGACCGCGGCTGGGCGCAGGTCACCGTTGATCCGTACTCGTGGAACGACGCGGCGATTCGCGCCTGGCGCAAGGCCGGCTTCGTCGAGGTCGAGGAGCGGCCGGCCGACGACGGGCACAGCGCGTCATGGCTGCTGATGGTCTGGCGTCCTCTGAGACAGTCCCCTGGGACTTGACTGCCGTGGCCGTGTGTCGCGGCGCCGTGTCCCAGGGACTGTCCCTTGGACGTGACTGTCCGTGGCCGTGTGTCGCGGCGCCGTGTCCCAGGGACTGTCCCTTGGACGTGACTGTCTGTGGCCGTGTGTCGCGGCGCCGTGTCCCAGGGACTGTCCCTTGGACGTCACTGCCGTGGCCATGTGTTGGGGCGCCTGTCCCAGGGACTGTCGCTTGAACGTGACTGCTAGTCGGCTTCCGGAACGTCCTCGGCGTCGCCATTCTCCTCCGGGTCGGGCGCCGGAGGCTCGTCGAGCTCTTCGTTCCGATCGTCGTCGCGGGGAGTCTCGGTCGTTTCGGTCATGCCGTCCGGCGTACCCAGACGTCCAGGCGGTACGCCTCGAGCGGCTCGGCCTTGCCAGCTCGAAGCCCGCGTTCTTGCCGAGCAGCACTCCGGGTGTGGCGAGCGCGTGCAGGCCGAGGAAGCCCGCGCTCGAGAGACAGGTGAGCGAGATGAGGAAGAGCCGCGCGTCACGCCCGCGGCCGCCGGCGGTGCTCACGGCCGAGCCGAGGGCGACGCTCGCGGCCGCGGTGGTCAGGACGATCCAGAAATGCGCCGGATGGCTCTCCCAGATTCGATCGAGGCGCGGTCGCCAGCGCCCGCAACGTATGGCAGCTAGGCTGTGAGTGTGATGTTCCGGGACACGCTCCGCTGACAGCTGCTTCTTCGCGCCGTCCCGGCGCACGTCCGCGTCCCGACTATTCTCCTCGCCCGTGAACGTCGTCCTGCCCGACGGGTCGAAGCTCGAGCTGCCGGACGGCGCGACCGGCCTCGACGCCGCGCGGGCGATCGGGCCAAAACTCGCCGAACAGGCGGTGCTCGTCCGGTCGAACGGCCGCGTCCAGGATCTGCGCCGGCCGCTCGAGGACGGGCAGGAGCTGCAGATCCTCACGACGCGCGACAAGGACGACCCGGACGCGCTCGCGGTGCTGCGCCACTCGTCCGCACACCTGCTCGCGGAGGCGGTGCGACGGCTCTATCCCGGCGTCAAGATCGCGATCGGACCGCCGATCGAGAACGGCTTCTACTACGACTTCGAGTTTCCGGAGCCGGTCCACGAGGAGGACCTCGAGCGGATCGAGGCCGAGATCATGCGCGAGGTCGCCGAGGGACGCGAGTGGTCGCGCGAGGAGGTCTCACGCGACGAGGCGCGCGAGCGCTTCGAGCAGGAGGGCGAGCCCTACAAGGTCGAGCTGGTCGAGACCGCGGAAGGCGACATCTCGCTGTACACGCAGTCCGCAAACGGCCGTGGCGAGTTCACCGACCTCTGCCGCGGGCCGCACCTCCAGAACTCGAAACCGATCAAGGCGGTGAAGCTGACCAGCCTGGCCGGGGCCTACTGGCGAGGCGACGAGCACAACAAGCAGCTCACGCGGATCTACGGGACCGCGTTCTACTCACAGGCCGATCTCGACGCGTACCTCGCCAAGCTCGAGGAGGCGAAGCGCCGCGACCATCGCCGCATTGGTCCGCAGCTGGACCTCTTCCACCTCGACGAGCACGCGCCCGGAATGCCGTTCTGGCACCCCAAGGGGATGGTGATCTGGAACACGCTCGAAGACCTCCGTCGACGAGAGAACGGGCGTCGCGGATACGTCGAGGTGAAGACGCCGCTGATGTACGACACCGACGTCTGGCGCACGTCCGGCCACTGGGAGAAGTTCCGGGACGAGATGTTCCTCGTGCCCTACGGCGAGGACCGGACGCTGGGCCTCAAGCCGATGAACTGCCCCGGCCACATGCTGCTATTCGGGAGCGACCTCCGCAGCTACCGGGATCTTCCGCTGCGGTATGCGGAGAGCTCGACCCTGCACCGCGACGAGCGCGCCGGCGTCCTCCACGGGCTGCTCCGGGTGCAGCACATCACGCAGGACGACGCGCACATCTTCTGCACGGCCGACCAGATCGAGGACGAGATCTTCGGGTGCCTCGACTACGCCGCATACCTCTACGACCTCTTCGGGATGGAGGCGGAGTTCGAGCTTTCGACGCGGCCTGACAACAAGCTCGGCACCGACGAGGATTGGGACTTCACCGAGGCCGCGTTGCGCGCGGCACTCGACCGGCGCGCAATCGACTACAGGGTCAGCGAGGGCGAGGGCGCGTTCTACGGCCCGAAGATCGACCTTCACATGACCGACGTCCTCGGGCGCTCCTGGCAGATGGGGACGATCCAGCTCGATGCCCAGATGCCGGTGCGGTTCGGCCTCATCTACATCGGGCCTGACAACACCGAGCACACGCCGTACGTGATCCACCGGGCTCTGCTCGGCTCGTTGGAGCGGTTCATGGGGATCCTCATCGAGCACTACGCCGGCGCGTTCCCGTTCTGGCTCGCGCCGGTGCAGGTGCGCGTGATCCCGGTCGGGCTCGACCATCACGAGGCGGCGCGCGCCCTCGCCGGCAAGCTCTCCGATTACCGCGTCGAGGTGGACGCGTCCGACGAGACGGTGGGGAAACGGATCCGGAACGCGGAGGTCGCGAAGATCCCGTACGTGATCGTGTGGGGCGACAAGGAGTCCGACAACGCGATCGCCGTGCGCGAGCACGGCGGCGCGCAGAAGACGGTCGGGCTCGACGAGCTTCACGCCGAGTTGTCCGCGCTCGTCTGACGCCCCGCTGGGCGCGCGTAGGCCGACGGAACAGTATGAGTAATACGGGCCGTCGGTTGGAGGGCGGCCAGCGGGGCGAGCTGCTCGCGGAGGTCGGCTTCGCCGGCCGGGAGCGAGCAGCGATCAGGCGGGCGCGGGGCCGCGCTCGCGTGAGGTTGAAGGAGCGGCTGCTAAGCTGAGTGCCTGACCAAGCAGGAGCGGACCCGCTTCCTCACCTCCGGGGCACGAGCCCTTTGGGGGTTCAACCGAGTCGTCGTGACGAGGATTGGGGCCGCTGCTTGCAGCGGTCTTTTGTCGTCTGAGATAGGAGGAACAATCGGTTTGGTGAGAGCTTCTTGAGGCCACGGCGTCGCGCCCCCGAGCCTGTCCGCCCTGTCGTCCCGCAAGCCCGGATCAACGATGGCATCCGCGTCCCGCGGGTGCGCCTCGTCGACGAGGACGGTGGCCAGGTCGGAATCAAAGACACGAAGGAAGCGCTCGAGTACGCGTACTCGAAGAACCTCGACCTCGTCGAGGTCGCCGCGCAGGCGGATCCGCCCGTGGCGCGCGTCATGGATTACGGCAAGTACCGGTACGAGCAGGAGCAGAAGGCCAAGCTCGCGCGGAAACACCAGATTCAGGTCAACGTCAAGGAGATCAAGCTCAGGCCGAAGATCGGGCTGCACGACTACAACACCAAGAAGGGCCACGTGCTGCGCTTTCTCAACCATCGCGCGAAGGTCAAGGTTACGATCATGTTCCGCGGGCGCGAGCAGTACCACCCGGAACGCGGACGCGACCTGCTGATGCGGCTGGCGGAGGACGTCAAGGAAGTCGGCGTGGTCGAGTCGCCGCCGCTCCAGGACGGACGCAACATGGTGATGGTGCTGGGCCCGACGAAGAACGCAGGAGTGAAGAGCGATGCCAAAGACGAAGACACACAGCGGAGCGAAGAAGCGGTTCAAGATCACGGGGACGGGCAAGTTGCTCCGGCGCCGCGCGAACCGGACTACCCCTCCGGGCCACCTGGTGAAGAGGAAGCCAGGGAAGCGGAAGCGCGCCCGGCAGGACAGGCCGGTCGCGCATAGCGATCAGAAGACGGCGAGGAAGATGCTCAGGGGTTGGCGCTGATGCCGAGGGTAAAGCGCTCGGTCCACGCGCGCAAGAAGCGCCGCAAGGTCCTCGAGCAGGCGAAGGGGTACTGGGGGCTCAAGAAGTCCTCGTACCGCTACGCGAAGGAGCAGGTCGACCGCTCGCTCGTGTACGCGTACCGCGACCGGAAGGTCAGGAAGCGCAACTTCCGGCAGTTGTGGATCATCCGCATCAACGCAGCCGCACGGCAGAACGGGCTCTCGTACAACCAGTTCATGTCGGGGCTGCGCAGGGCCGAGATCGGTCTCGACCGCAAGGTCCTGGCCGAGCTCGCGGTGAGCGACCCGAAGGCGTTCGGCGCGCTGGCGGAGCGCGCCAAGTCGGCGCTCGAAGCCTGAGCACGCTCGCGCAGCAGCGCGAAGTCTTCGAAGCTCAAGCCGAGCACTGCGAGACGCGGTCGCCGCTGTACGCGCGGCTGCTACGCGCCTGGGTCGACGATCCCGATGTTGCGGCGATCGTCGGCGCGGAGCCGACGTGGGAAGCACCGCTGCGGCTGCTCGGAGGGATGCACTACCTCGTGCTCGGCGGCGAGGCGTCGTGGGACGACTCACCGGCCGAGCACGCTGAGTTCCTGTTCGAGTTCGTCCGGACGCAGGGCGTGCAGACGAACGAGGTGCAGCGTGCATGGGTGCTCGTGCCGTTGTTCTGCCGGGTCGCGGAGCGGACGTCAGCGCGGGAGATCGATCTCGTAGAGCTCGGTCCGAGCGCCGGGTTGCTGCTTGTCTGGGATCGCTACCGCTGCGACTACACGGCGCGGTCGGTCGGGCCGCGTGACGCCGCCGTCGTTCTGCACGGCGAGGAGCGGCGCCCGGTGCGCGGCTCGCTGCTCGAGCACGTGCCGCGTGTTCGCCGGCGAGTAGGAATCGACCGCGACCCGATCGACGTCACTGATCCCGACCGAGCGCGATTGTTGAAGTCCTTCGTCTGGGCCGATCAGACCGACCGGCTCGAGCGGCTCGACCTCGCGATCGAGACGCTGCGCGAGGACCCGCCGGAGTTGCTCCACGCGGACTTCGTCGACGCTTTGCCGGACGTGCTCGGCGCTCGGTCTCCGGACGTGCTGACGGTCGTCTTCCAGACCGCCGCGCTCGGCTACGTCGAGCCAGACCGCCGCGAACGGGTGCGGGACGCGCTCGCCGAGGCCGGCCAGATCCTGCCGCTCGTGTTCGTCTCTGCCGGCAACCCGCGGATCGGGGTGGAGGACTGGGGCCTGCGGATCGTCTACTGGCCGGGCGGCGACCGCGAGTTCGCGGGTCACGCGGAGTATCACGGCCGCTGGCTCGATTTCGAGCTTTGATCACCTCGGCGTCGAATCCCCGCCTGAAGCTCGTGCGCCGCCTGCTCGAATCGCGTCGGCAGCGTGAGAAAGAGGGGCTGTTCGTGTGCGAGGGAGAGGATCTCGTCGCCGCGGCCGACGCGGCCGGCGTCGAGCCCGTCGATCTTTTGCGTGCGGGAGAGGACGTCGAGCCGGAGTTGCTCGTGCGCGTCACGACGATGGGGCATCCGCCGCGCGTGCTCGGCGTCTACCGGCGGGAGGCGCTGCCCCACGGGTTCGAGCGCCGCTTCGGGCTGGCTCTCTGGCACGTCGCCGACCCCGGCAACGTCGGCACGCTTCTGCGCGCGGCCGACGCCTTCGGCGCCTTCGTCGCGCTTTCCGCGGGCTGCGCCGACGTGACGAACCCTCGCGCGCTGCGCGCTTCCGCGGGAGCCGTGTTCCGCGTGCCGACGGGCCGCTTCGACGACGCGCCGCGGCCGTGGGTCGCGCTCGTCGCCCACGGTGGCAGGCCGCTGCAGGAGCTGGAGAGCGGAGATCGTTCGACGTTCGTGGTCGGCTCCGAGCGCATGGGGCTCCCGGACGACGTCGTGGATTTGTGCGACGAGACTGCGACGATCCCGCTCGCCGGCGACGCCGAGTCCCTGAACGTCGCGATGGCGGGCGCGCTGGCCCTCTACGAGGTAAGCCGGTCTGTGTAGCCGATCGCCTGCAGGCGCAGGCGGAATTGCCGCAGGACCTCCTCCCACATCGCCGCCGGGTGCGCGCCGTAGCCATCGACGAATTCGCCCGCCACGCCTGGCGCCACGTTCTCGAGCATTCCCGCGCCGAGCGCCTGAAAGCCATCTACAACCTCGCGGATCACCGCAGCAGCGCGCTCGCCGTCGGGTCCGTTGGCGGCAAGTCGGTGGCGCGCGTACAGCACGCCGATTCCGAGATGCCGCCGCTCATCGCGGACGGCCAGCCGCTGCGCCTCGACGAGACCGGGGAAGGGTCCCAGGCGGTCGAGCTGAGTCGCGACGAACCCCTGGTTGGCCCGGCCGATCGAGCCCTCGGCGATCACGTGGTAGGCGAGGACAGCGCGCAGGAAGGTGTCTTCGTCCCGGTTCGACTCCAGCTCCCTCACGACGCCGTCGAGTGTGTCGTAGAGCGCCTCCGCGACCGGATCGAGCATCGCGTCTGCGGATGGCTTGACCTCTGCGATGCCGCCCTTGAAGCCAAAGACCTCCGAGTAGACGCGAAGCACGGACTCGATGTGCCGGTACTCGTCGGCGACCTGCGTCGCGAGGAGCAGGCGCACGTCGTAGTCGGGCGCCGCGAGCAGGAACGGAGCGAGCAGCTCGGCGACGTTGAACTCCGCGTGGAAGCGGTGCGCGTAGACCCAGACGAGCCGCTCGCGCGTGTCCGCGTCCAGCCCCGCGAAGGTTGCCGCGTCGATGGAGAAGTCGATCGAGAACGGCGACCATTGATGGCGCTCCCAGTGCTCGTACAGCGCTGCGAACGACCGTCGTCGCTCCCCGAGCATCGGAGTGCTCACGGCCGGGCCGCCCGTGTCGCTACCCACGGCGGGGGAGGCTATCGAGCG
>WNGA01009795.1_pt1 | contig 12843 bp, 11 predicted proteins | sample 5400061 | NCBI WGS metagenome assembly WNGA01 (sample SAMN13153366, study PRJNA577476) | soil metagenome | isolation source: 100 cm soil or saprolite under grassland replicate 2 | place: USA:California | collected 2016-06-15
CCTGTCTCGCGACGCGTACGGGTTCGCGTGGACTGGAGGTGAGTCGTGCCGGGTCCAGCACCGAAGTTCGATCCTGCCCGACGTAATGTCCGGGCCGGTGGCCTCCTCAAATTGCCTTCTGAGGGTCGCAAGGGTGACGTACCGATGTGGCCGCTGCCTGGTCAGATGACGGCGGCCGAGCGGAAGGCGTGGGCGCAGTTGTGGGTGACACCGCAGGCGGTGGCGTGGGAGCGACTGGGCTGGCTGCGGACGATTGCCCGGTACTGCCGGGTGATGGTGGAGTCGGAGAAGCGGGATGCTCCGATGAAGGCGCTCGCTGAGGCGCGGCAGCTTGAGGATCGTCTGGGGTTGACGCCGAAGGCGATGCGGATGCTGCTGTGGGAGATCGTCTCCGATGAGGTGGCTGAGCAGCGGCAGGACCCGTCGGATGTCAGGTCCCGTATCAAGGCGGTCTGATGCCGTGGCGCGGGCCTGACGAGAACAATGCTTATCCGACTCTGGGTTATGACGTCGGTGAGTGGATTGAGACGCATTGCGTCATCCCGGATGGGTATCGGCAGGGTGAGCCGTTCACGTTGACGGATGAGATGTGGCGGTTCCTTCTCCGCTACTACCGGATCGGGTTCGACGACGATTTGGCCCCGGATGGGCTGTTGTGGTTTTACGGGGCGCAGTTCCGTAGAAGCCAGAAGTATGGGAAGGACCCGTTCGGCGCCGCGATCCTGTTAGCAGAGGCGTTCGGCCCGGCCCGGTTCGATGGTTGGGATGCTGGCGGGCAGCCGGTGGGCGCCCCGTATCCGACGCCGTACATGCCGTGTCTGGGGACGTCGGAGGAGCAGACCGACAACACGTATCGGCCGCTGTTGGAGATGGTGCGCCGCGGGCCGCTGGTTGACTTGCCTGGGGTCGATGCGGGTGAGACTCGGATCAAGTTGCCGAATGGTGGGGAGATCGAGCCGGTGACGGCGTCGGCGCGCGCCCGTTTGGGTCAGCGGATGACGTTCGCGACTTTGACGGAGACTCATCTGTGGGCTGGGCCGTTGTATCGGCGGCTGGCGGGTGCGGTGAAGCGGAACATCGCCGGCATGGACGGTCGTTGGTTAGAGCTCACGAATGCGTGGGACCCGACGGAGAACTCTGAGGCGCAGATCACCTCTCAGACCCGTAATCCGCGAGTGCTGGTTGACACGGTGGAGCCGCACCGGGTCGAGGATCTTGAAGACGACGAGGCGTTGTACCGGGAGCTGTTGCGACAGTATGGGGACAGCGCGCGGGAGCGCGGCGGCTGGGTGAACATCCGCGGCCGGATCATGCACGAGGTTCGGTCGAAAGCGCATTTTGAGGCGGATCGGCGCCGGTTCTTCCTGAACGAGATCGTGGTTGGCGATTTGGTGTTCGTGCACCCGGAGCGGTGGGATCGGCAGGCACGTCCGGGCGAGGCGCTGGCCCCGAGGGAGCCGGTGGCACTCGGCTTCGACGGGTCGAAGTATCGCGATGCGACGGCGCTGATCGCGAGCCGGATGTCGGATGCGAGACTGTTCACGATGCGGGTGTGGGAGCGGCCGGCGGACGCCGGGCGTGACTGGAAGGTCCCGTCAGCTGATGTGGATCGGGTGCTGCGGGACGTGTTTGACGCGTATTCAGTGACGGTGATGTTTGCTGACCCGTACCGTTGGCAGGATTATTTGGACGCTTGGTCGGCGCAGTGGCCGGATCGGGTCGTGGAGTTCCCGACGAATGTCGAACAACGGATGGACAGGGCTATCGAGCGGTTCACGACGTCGTTCGAGGCGGGCGAGATCACCCATGACGGGTCTGACGGGTCTGCGGTGCTGACTGATCACGTGAGGAATACGGTGATCGTCAAGGGTGCGCGGAAGAAGCCGCGGCCGGGTGAGGATGAGACGTTGGCCACGCATTATCTGAAGATGGCGAAGCGTGGCGAGGGGATGCTTATTGACGCGGCTGTGGCTGCTGTCCTGGCGCATGAGGCGCGTGCGCACGCGATCGAGCATGGTTTGGTGGTCGAGCCGCAACCGTTCTTCGGCGTGTGGCGGTGACCGCGGTGACCGTGGCTGCTGTCCTTGTAATGGTCGGCTTGGTAGGTCTTTCGGTGTTCGGGTGGCTTGTGTGGCCACCGCTGGTGGTGCTCCCGATCAGCGTGGCGTGCCTTGCGGCGGGGTTGCTGATCGACTGGGAGGCGCCGCGTGGCAAGTCTGCTCCGTCGCATCGCCCGCCGCAGTGAGGTCGAGAAGCGGTTCAGCGTCGACCAGTGGCTCACCGACTATCTGATTCCGTCGCAGTTTTCCTACGGCGGGACCACGTACCCGCTGGGTTTGAATCAGACGTTGGCGGGGGAACGGGTCCAGCGGGTCGCAGGAACGCTGCCGGGGTATGCGGCGGCGTTGCGGTCGTGTCCGCCAGCGTTCGCGGCGCAGATGGTGCGGGCGTTGGTGTTGTCGCAGGCCCGGTTTACGTGGCGGAACCTGCCGTCGTCGGCGACCCCGCGGCGGACGTTCGGTAACCGGGAGTTGTCGCTGTTGGAACGGCCGTGGCCGCATGCGACGACGGGTGACCTGTTGTCGACGATGGAGTGGCATTCGGGTTTGGCGGGGAACTCTTATGTGGCGCGGCGCCCGGATCGGTTGCAGGTGTTGCGCCCCGACTGGTGCGGGCTGGTGTTCGGGTCGGAGCAGGAGCCGGAGGACGCGGCGACCGCGTTGGATGGGGAGCTGCTCGGGCTGGTGTACCAGAACGGCGGGTTCGCGTCGCCCCGTAACACACCCCGGACGTTGCTGCCGGGCGAGTTCGCGCACTGGTCGCAGATCCCGGACCCGGAGTGCCCGGGGATGGGGCAGTCGTGGGTGACGGCGGCATTGGCGGACATTCAGAGTGACCAGGCGGCGACGCAGCACAAGTTCAAGTTCTTCGTCAACGGGGCTCCCCAGCCATATGATGCTGGTGTGCTGACACCAGACGGTTGGGTTGAGATGGGTTCCATCAAGGCCGGAGACAGGGTCTTCGGGTCTGACGGAAAGCCCAAGACGGTCCTGGCCGTCTACCCGCAGGGCATCCAGGACATCTACCGGGTCACGTTCTCCAGCGGCGGGTCCACCGAGTGCACCGCAGACCATCTGTGGACGGTCGCCAACGCCTACGACCGCAAGCGCGGAGTCACTCGCACAGCCACGCTGGCCGAGCTCGTAGCGAATGGGATCCGCTACAACAGCGGCCCCCGCAAGTGGTCGGTGCCCCTGGCCGATCCCATGGAGTTCGACGACCCAGGCGACCTGCCGATTCACCCCTACCTGCTGGGGTCGCTGCTCGGAGACGGCAGCTTCCGCAGTAATGGCAAGGGCAGCGGCGGGGTATCCATGTCTGCCCACCGCGATGATGTGGACGAACAGCAGGCCACCCTGTCCCCGCTACTGCCGGAAGGCGTGACGATCGTCCGCCGCAACATGAGTGGATGGTCCGAGTTCTACTTCCGCGGAGTCGTTGGAGCTGGCACGACATGCCGGGTAGATGGTTGCACCAGACCATTCCGGGCGTTCGGTCTTTGTTCGATGCACTACCAGCGGCCGGACGTTCCGCGGGGGCAGGAGAGCCGAACCAACCCCCTGACCAGGCTGGTCAAGGCGCTTGGCATATGGGATGTCCCAGGGCACGAGAAGTCGATCCCCGAGGTGTACCTCCGAGCATCTGTTACCCAGCGGGTCGCGCTGCTCCAGGGCTTGGTCGACACCGACGGCAGCGTTCAGCGCGCCCAGCCGAACACGGTTCAGTTTGATAGCACCAGCGAGCGGCTGGCCCGGCAGGTTGCCGAGTTGGTCGGAAGTCTCGGCGGCATCGCGTCGGTTAGGGCGCATCGATTGGCGACGGCTAGAGCGCGCGTTCAGTGGCGGGTGTCGTTCAGTCGGCTTCCGGAGTGGATTACGCCATGTCGCCTTGCTCGTAAGGCAGTCGTCTACAACCCGAACCCGCGCGGTGGCAGGTGGCGCTATATCCAGAAGGTTGAGCATGTCGGCCGGAAGCCGGCGCAGTGCATCGGTATCGACTCTGAAGATCACTTGTATGTCACTGATGATTTCATCTTGACGCACAACACGCCGAACATGGTGGTCAAAGGCATCCCGGCGTTGAGCATCGAGGAGTTCACGAAGTATGTGGACATGCTGGAGGACCGGCACACTGGTTTGGCGAACGCGTACCGGACCCTGTATTTGACGGCTGGCGCGGATGCGACGGTGGTTGGGTCGGATCTGCGGCAGCTGGATTTCAAGGCGACGCAGGGCGCCGGGGAGACGCGGATCGCATTCCTCGGCCGGGTGCCGGCCCCGCTGCTGGGCATTTCGGAGGGTCTGGCGGGATCGTCGCTGAACGCGGGTAACTTTGGGATGGCGCGGCGCATCTTCGCGGACTCGTGGATCTACCCGTCGCTGCAGGACGTGTCGGCGTCGCTGGAGTCGATCCTGACGCGGCCCCGGAACCCGCGCACTGGTGAGGAAGACGCCGAGTTGTGGTTCGACACGGTGGACATGCCGTTGCTGCGGGAGGACGCGAAGGACGCCGCGGAGATCGAGTCGATCAAGGCGTTGACGATTGGTGGGTTGGTGAAGGAGGGGTTCACCCCGGAGTCGTCGATCGCCGCGGTGATGGGGCAGAACATGTCTCTCCTGAGTCATTCGGGGCTCGTGTCGGTGCAGTTGCAGCCACCGGGTGCGTCTGCGTTGCCGAACGGGTCGAAACCGGCGGCGCTGCCTGCGGGGAAGGCGTCGTAGTGCCCTGGTCGGTGATGAAAGGTCACGGCTGTTCAGGTGCGAAAACCGTGGGCTGTCGTCAAAACCACTACCGGTGAGAAGGTCGCTTGCCACGCCACGAAGAGTGATGCGCAGGCGCAGGTGAAACTGCTGTACGCCAAGGAGGCGAAGATGGCCGGTTCTGTGTTCGCCCCCGACATTGACGTGGTGCGGGCGCTCAATGTCGCCCCCGAACTCCGTGCGGCAGCCAAGGACGACAGCCTGGGCATCCTCGCCGGGCATTTCTCTACGTTCGACACGTGGTACGAGGTGCATTCGCTGTGGGAGGGTGACTTCCTGGAGCGGGTCGCGCCAGGCGCGTTCACGCAAACCATCGCAGAGGACCGTGCCACGATGCGGGTCCTGTTCGATCACGGTCACGATGCGAGTGTCGGGAGCAAGGTGCTCGGCCCGATCGAGGATCTGCGTGAAGACGACACTGGTCCCTACTACGAGGTGCCGTTGTTCGACACGGCCTACAACCGGGACCTCCTTCCGGGTTTGAAGGCCGGCGTGTACGGTGCCAGTTTCCGGATGCGGGTACTCGCCGACTCATGGGATGACGAACCGGGAACGTCGGATCGCAACCCGAAGGGTATCCCGGAGCGGACGATCACCCGGACGAAGACGATGGAGTTCGGTCCGGTGACGTTCCCCGCGAACCCTGAGGCGACCGCCGGTGTGCGCAGCGCCACCGACGAGTTCTATGAGCGGCTGCGGCAGCGTGACACGGGCGCCTACGAGGCCGTCTGCCGCGCCGCCGGCCGGCGACCAACAGATTTCACCGGGCGGCTCGGCGCGCGGAGCGCGGGTGGCGGTGAGCACGAAGACGCGGGGCCAGGCAACGGCGTCGTGTCACAGACCGCATTCGACGATGACATCCGTCAGGGTGTCCTCCGCGCGCTAGGAGCGCTGTAATGCCCGAAGAGACCAAGAAGGAAGAGCGGCAGTATTCGCTCGAAGACCTTCGGGGTAGGACCCCGGAGGAGATCGCCAACATCATCGCCGTCACCAAGGCGCAGATCCGCGAGTTGCACCAGACCGAGAACGGTGAACTTCGCCAACTCGACGACGCGGAGAAGAAGGCGCTGCAGCACCTCCTCGCCGTGCATGACCGGGCCGAGGAGATGTACGAGGAGCACCGGGCCATCAACGAGGTGCTTCGCCGGCAACCGAAGTCGATCGAGTATGGCCGTCTGGGCGGGCAGCCCGACGACCCGTACTCCGATGTGCGTCGCCTTCACAACCCGGAGGCCCGGGACCGCGCGCTGCGGGTCCTCGACGACCGCGAGTCGACGATGCACCTGACCGCAGACCAGAAGGATCATGTCGCGCGGTCGCTGCGCCGGGACACGACCCTCGCCCGCCGCATCCTCGTCACCGAGAACGAGGACTATCGGAACGCGTGGATGAAGCTGGTCACGGACCCGCACCCGTTCCTCACCCAGGAAGAATCCCGCGCCATGCAGGCGTGGTCCGAGTTCCGGGCGATGGGCGAGGTCACGACCACCGCAGGCGGGTTCGGAATTCCCGTGTTCATCGACCCGTCGATCATCATGACAGCGCAGGGCAGCGGGAACCCGTTCCTGACCCTGGCCCGGCAGGTCACCATCAACACGAATACGTGGAAGGGCGTCTCATCGGCTGGTGTGACGTGGGCGTTCCAAACGGAGGCCGCCCCGGCGACGGACAACTCGCCGACCCTGGCGCAGCCGAGCGTGTCGGTGCACATGGCCCGCGGGTTCATCCCCTACTCGATCGAGGTCGGCTCGGACTACCCGCAGTTCGCGTCGGAGATGTCGACGCTGCTCGCGGAAGGCTACGACGAGCTGCTGGTCGACAAGTTCACCCGCGGCTCCGGCACCGGCGAGCCGAAAGGCATCCTGACCGCCATCTCGGCGACCGCTGGTTCGAGGGTGACGGTCACCACTGCCGGCACGATCGGCGCACCTGACCCGTACAAGTTATGGCAGGCCCTGCCGCAGCGGTTCCGGCGGAACGCGGCGTGGCTCATGTCGGTGGGCGTGAACAACGCGATCCGGCAGATCGGCGCGGCGAACGTGTTCCACGGCTACACCGTGAACCTGCCCGAGGGCTGGGCCGACCAGTTGTTCAACTCGGCCGTGTACGAGTCGCCGTACATGCCGAACACGACCACGTGGACGACCACTGCTGAGGGGCAGGCGATCGTCGGCGACTGGAACAACTTCGTGATCGCCCGCAACGGGGGCATGTCGGTGGAGCTGGTGCCGACGCTGTTCTCGCAGTTGACGGCGGGCACCGGGGTGGGCATGCCCACTGGACAGCGCGGGTGGTTCGCATATGCACGTATAGGCTCAGATGTCGCAAATGCCGGGGCATTTCGCCTGCTCGTGCACGGGTAGTAGCAAACTCGATAGAATGGTGAGGTCGGAGAGGGTGAACTCTCCGACCTCTGTCAAACACCTCTCGGAAGGTGCCCGACATGGATCAGGCTACTTGCGCTGTCGATGGCTGCGAGGCACCAGTCTCAGCAAGAGACTGGTGCAGCCGTCACTACACATACTGGCGACGACATGGGGAGACCGGCCCGGTCGAGAGGTGTCGTCGGGAGCCCAGCCAGATGTGCCTAGTGGATGGCTGCGATAGGCCGAATAAGGTGAACCGCTACTGCGGTATGCACGACTACCGGTTCAAGCAGCACGGTGACCCCGGGCAGGTTGCGCCAATGCGGCCGAGCATGGCACAACCCAAGCCATCGAATCTCTGTTCCGTAGAGGGATGTGAACGGGTCGTGCGTGGGAGTGCTGGCGGGTTCTGCAAACTCCACTACGAGCGGATGCGCCGAACCGGTGAGGTAGGCCCAGTGTTGACGATGACCGCACCCAAGGGGAGCGGCACAATCGACAACAACGGCTATCGGCGGATTAAGACTGGTGGCGGCAGGTACCAACTGGAGCATCGCCTGGTCATGGAGCAGACCCTTGGGCGTTCCTTGTATCCATTTGAGAACGTTCACCACGTGAACGGCATCAAGACTGATAATCGTCCCGAGAACCTTGAGTTGTGGGTCACGACGCAGCCCGCAGGCCAACGCCTGGAAGATCTCGTCTCATGGGTGGTTGAGCACTATCCAGCGCTTGTCGAGTCGGAGCTTCGAACCCGCCTGGTCGTGTAGGAGGCCCCGTGAAGACGTCGGACGTTCCGCATCTGAGGGAGACCAACATGCCCGAATCGAAGACGACCTCGTCTGAGCATGAGCCTGAGCCGGCGTCGAAGCATAAGGCGTCCGCCCCGCTGGGCCGGGCCGGCGAGTCGTCCGATCCGGCGGTTCATTCGCTGCTCGCCGATCTGGAGACGTATGAGCGGGTGGGCGACAAGGACGGCGCGAAGAAGACCGTGGCTCGTTTGCGCGAGCTCGGGGTTGGTGTGTGACCTGCCGTGGATGTTGTGTTTGCGACGACGACGGCGATGTTGACGTTGTCGGACGGTTCGTCGGTGCTGGTGGGGAAGGGTACGCATTGGTCGGTGGATGACCCGCTGGTGAGGCAGAACCCGGGGGTGTTCGCGGCGGACCCGCGGTACGGCTTGTCGTGGACGGGGGAACCGCCGGTGGAGATGTCTGAGCCGCCGGTGGAGCAGGTGACAGCGGCGCCCGGGGAGAAGCGGAACGTCAAGCGTGGCTGACGAGGCGGAGTTGTCAGACGCGGATGAGCCGGAGGTCGAGCCGGACGCGGTAACTGTCGCCTACGTGTACTCCAAGACCGTCACCTACTCGTGGCACCACTCGGTCATCCAGATGCTCGGCTGGGACATAGAGCATGACGCCCGGGTGATGCGGGGCGGCTGGATCGCGTGGAAGTACGGCACAGATGGGCTCGTTGACGCCCGGAACAAGGCTGTGAAGGTGTTCCTTGAGGAGCACCGTGCCGAGTGGCTGTTCTGGGTGGACACGGACATGGGGTTCGCATCGGACACGGTGGATCGGCTGTTGGAGGCCGCCGACCCGGTGGAGCGGCCGATCGTCGGGGGCCTGGCGTTCTCGCAGCGGGAAGAGACATCGGACAGGATGGGCGGGTGGCGGTGCCGGGCCACGCCGACGGTGTTCGACTGGCTCAAGTTGGACGACGGGCAGATGGGGTTCGCGGTCCGCTGGGATTATCCGCGGGACACGGTGGTGCGCTGCGCCGGCACCGGCTCGGCGTGCATCTTGATTCATCGCAGCGTGTTCGAGCGGTTGGAGGAGAAGTACGGGCCGGTCTGGTACGACCGGGTGCCGAACACGACGATGGGTCAGGTCGTGTCGGAGGACCTGTCGTTCTGCCTCCGCGCGGGGGCGATGAACATCCCGGTGCACGTGCACACGGGTGTGAAGACTACGCACGAGAAGACGGTGTGGCTGGCCGAGGACGACTATTTTGCGGAGGTCGCCCTGTCGAAGATGGCTCCTGCTGTAGCCGCCCCACCGGCGACGGAGCGGGTCGCGGTGATCGTCCCGGTGATGCGGCGCCCGCGGAACGCGGCCCCGTTCATGGCGTCACTGCGAGCATCCACGGGGCTGGCGGATGTGTACGTGGTCGCGGACGCCGGGGACCGGGAGACGATCGACGCGTGGAAGCAAGCCGGGGCGCAAGTCGTCGTTTCTGCTGTCCCCGAGTGGGATGGGGCTGGGACCTTCGCACAGAAGGTGAACCTCGGGTATCAGACCACGAGCCAGCCGTGGCTGTTCCTTGTCGGTGATGATGTGCGGTTCCATTCCGGTTGGCTGGATCACGCGCAGGCCGCCGCCCGCGATGGTTTCGACGTGGTCGGCACGAATGACCTCGGGAACCCGCGGGTCACTAGCGGGGAGCACGCCACGCACCTGCTGATCCGCCGCTCGTACGTGGACGAGCAGGGCGCTTCGTGGGACGGCCCAAAGGTCGTCGCCCACGAATCGTATGCTCACTGGTACGTGGATGATGAGATAGTCGCGGTGGCGAAGCAGCGCGGCGCCTGGGTGATGGCCCCCGGGTCGATCGTCGAGCACATGCATCCCGCGTGGGGGAAGGCTAAAACGGATGACGTGTACGAGCTCGGCCAGTCCCACGCCGAGGCGGACCGAGCGCTGTTCGAGGTAAGACTCGCCGAGCACATCGACGTCGAGAAGGGATGACATTGCCAACCATCGTGGCAACGGGCAGCACGACGAGTGTCGGGGTGAGCGGCAATGCAAGTCCAGTCAGCTCCAGCGCACCGGTCAGTAACACGGCCAATCTCTCTACGGCCCAAGTCGGCAACGGTGCATCGACCAACGTCGTCGACCGGGGCGGTTCGGTCGGACCCGTTCTGCTGCGCCTGACGACTGCCATCGGCGCGACCCCGACATGCACCTATGCGGTCGAAGGGTCTGCGGACGGGACGACCTTTTTCCCCATCCAGTACGCCGATTCGGCGTCTCCGCAGACGCTGGTCGTGACCACATTCGCGATCACGACTGCCGTCACCGTGCACAAGCTCATCCCGGCGAACATCCCGGTCCGGTATCTGCGGGTGACCTACTCCGCCAACACGAACGTGACCAACACGCTAGATGCCTTCATCTACTAGCCATGCATAACGAGGCGCACGCGTGGGTGGCCCGTTACGCCACGGACGACCAGGTGACGGTGCTCGACCTCGGGGGAAGGTTCATCAACGGCAGCCCGCGCGGCCTGTTCCCCAACGCTGTCGCCTACAGGGTCCTCGACATTGCGGCCGGTGAGAACGTCGATGTCGTCGCGGACGCCGCGTCGTGGACCCCTGATCGGGAGTACGACGTCGTGTTGTGCTGTGAAACTTTCGAGCACACGCCGGTGTGGCCGGCGATCGTGGCGACAGCGTTCAAGGCATGCGCGCCGGGTGGCCTGTTCGTTGCGACCACGGCGGCCCCCGGCCGCCCGGTGCATTCCGGGGTGGACGGCGGACCGTCGCTGCATCCGGGGGAGCACTATGCGAACATCCAGCCGGGGCGTTTGCGGCAGGTGTTGGAGCAGGTTGGGTGGCGGGACATCGTCATCGACCGGCAGCCAAGCCCGTCGGATGTGCGCTGCGCCGCGACTCGCTGAACCTCCCCTCATTCTGGGTGGGGCGTCCGCATAGCTGACCGGTCGCCCCGCCCTCACCACGTTCGTCTGTCGTCGAGCTGATCGGATGTTCATGCGTCGTCGTCTGCTCGTGTTTACTGTCGCCGTCGTGTTGGCGGTCGGCGGGACAGCTGTTGCGCTGAGTTTCGCGTCGGCGGCGGACACCCCGGTGACCTTGATGGGCGCCGGTGACATCGTGGACTCCGGCGACATCATGCTGAACGCGACGGCCACCGGTGACCTGATCAGGGCCGGGAACCCGAACTATGTGTTCACGGCGGGGGACAACGCGTACCCGGACGGTTCGGCGTCGGACTACACGACGAAGTACGACCCGACGTGGGGGTCGTTCAAGGTGAAGACCCGTCCGGCGCCGGGTAACCACGAGTATCACGCGAACCCGCCCGCTGGGTACCTGGGCTACTTCGGGCAGTCCGCGGTGACGCAGGGCAACGACCCGGCGCAGGCGTGGTATGCGTGGGACGTGGGGAACGGGTGGCGGGCGTACGCGTTGAACACGGAGGTGTCCACGTCGGCCGGCAGCGCTCAGGAGACGTGGCTGGCCGCGGATCTGGCGGCGCACCCGGGCATGCATTACCTGGCGTACACGCATCACCCGCGGTACGTGTCCGGTTCGGTGCATGGGGATTCGTCCAGCGCGTGCCCGCTGTGGGCGGACCTGCAGGCGGTTGGCGCGGACCTGCTGCTGGTCGGGCATGAGCATCACTATGAGCGGTTCGCGAAGATGGACTGCGCTGGGAATGCGGCGGCTGCGGGTATCCGCCAGATCGTGGTGGGGACGGGCGGGAACCAGTTGTACGCCCCCGGCTCCCCGGTCCACGCGGGGTCACAGTTCGTGGACGGTGTCGACTTCGGTGTCATCAAGCTGACGCTGCACGAGAACTCGTATGACTGGCAGTTCCTGGGTTCGGGCCGATGCTGGAACGGGTCCACGTCGGTGGACTGTCCAGCTAATACGGGCGCGGTGCTCGACTCTGGCACGGAGGCCACCAACACGACCGCGAGCCCCACGCCGACCCCGACGGTCACGCCGACGCCAACCCCCACGCCAACCCCCACGCCGACGCCGACCCCGACGCCTACGCCTACGCCGACGACCCCTGCGGCGTTCCCCGCGTCCCGCAGCAAGTACGTGTGGCCGTTCACTCGAGACTCGATCTGGAACACGCCGGTCGGGTCGAAGGCCGTGTACGCGCCGGCCGGTCTGCAAGCCTCGGGCAGCGCCGGTACGCAGCCGGACGAGGAGTTCTTGGGCCTCAACCCGTCCGATCCGTTGAAGACGCTCACGGCCGCGGATGACGGCGCGCTGGGGCAGGTGCGGGTGCCGCCTGGGATGGCGTGGGACGGGTCGTGGAACGGCGGCGCCGCGTTCCTGCGCTCCGACAATGACAGCGTGTGGCAGGGTCAGCCGTTGACGTTGGCGGCCGGGGGCAACCCGTCGTGGGCGATGACGCAGCCGCACTACGACGACTTCGCCTACCTGGACAAGGCGTACCCAGTGTCGTTGTCGCAGGATGACGGCCGGTTGGGGGCGCATGGCGGTTCCGGGCTGTCCACCGTCGGCGGGACTCTGCGCCCGGGTGAGCTGACCAACAATGATCCGATCCGGCACGCGTTGAAGATGAACATCGACTGCGCGCAGTACTGCTTCTACGCGGGCGTCGGGCAGTCGCATCGCTGGCCGGCGGTGACTGAGGACGACCCGGTGTCGGCGACGAGGTACGGCGGCACGAATCCGAAGCTGAAGATGGGTGCGCTGCTCGCTCTGCCGCCCACGTTCAACGTGTCCGCTTTGGCCACCGCGCAGGCCCGGAAGGTCGCGCAGGCGTTGAAGGACTACGGCGCGTACGTGGTCGACGAGACGGGTGGGGACTACTACGCGTTCTCGGTGGACGCGGCTGCGCTCGACGAGTGGCATGGGGGCGCTGTCCCGGCGGGCG
>WNGA01041132.1_pt1 | contig 12843 bp, 11 predicted proteins | sample 5400061 | NCBI WGS metagenome assembly WNGA01 (sample SAMN13153366, study PRJNA577476) | soil metagenome | isolation source: 100 cm soil or saprolite under grassland replicate 2 | place: USA:California | collected 2016-06-15
CCGATGAGGAACTGCACGGTGCGCCGTTCTACCGGCCTGCTGACGACAGCCCTGAAATTCGCTACATGCAGGAGCGCCGCAAGCAACTGGGCGGCTACATGCCCGAGCGCAAGGTCCGCTCCAAGCCGATCAAACAGGTTTCTGAGTCTCATTTTGACGAGTTCTACAAGGGGACTGAGGGCCGCGAAGTTTCAACGACGATGGTGTTCGTGCGACTGCTGGCGAAACTGTTGCGCGATCCGGAGATTGGCAAGCTGATCGTGCCCATTATTCCGGATGAAGCACGCACTTTCGGTATGGAAGCGCTTTTCCGCCAAGTGGGAATTTATTCCAGCGTCGGCCAGCTTTACGAGCCGGTGGATATGGACACACTCCTCTATTACAAAGAGGCGAAGGACGGCCAGATTCTGGAGGAAGGCATTACCGAGGCGGGATCGATCAGCTCGTTTATCGCGGCTGGAACCGCATACTCGAATCACGGGATCAACACGATCCCTTTTTTCATTTACTACTCGATGTTTGGATTTCAGCGCATCGGTGACCTGATATGGGCTGCGGCCGACATGCGCACGCGCGGCTTCCTGCTCGGCGGCACCGCGGGGCGAACGACCCTGGCCGGCGAAGGCTTGCAACATCAGGACGGCCACAGTCATGTACTAGCGCTCAGTGTCCCGAATCTCTTGGCGTATGATCCCGCGTTTGCCTTCGAAATTGCCGTCGTCATTCAAGAAGGAATCCGCCGAATGTACGTAAACCAGGAATCCATCTTCTATTATTTGACGGTAGGAAACGAGCCGCTTCCCATGCCGCCAATGCCGGACGGCAGCAACGTGCGCGAAGGAATTTTGAAAGGGATGTACCTTTTTAAGCCAACCCTCAAGAAAGACTCCAAATTGCGGGCGCAACTCTTTGGCAGCGGAGCGATTATGTTCGAAGTGCTCAAGGCCCAGGAGATGCTTGAGAAATATGGCGTGGCGGCGGATGTGTGGAGCGTGCCCAGCTACAAAGAACTCTATCGGGATGGCAATGATTGTGAACGCTGGAACATGCTGCATCCTCAAGAGCCGTCAAGGGTGCCGTTCGTTACTCAGCGTCTGAAGGATGCGCAAGGGGTTCTGGTCGCGGCGTCGGACTACATGAAGGTCCTGCCGGAATCGATTTCGCAGTGGATGCCGCGTCCGCTCATCTCGCTCGGCACTGATGGCTTTGGGCGTAGTGAGGGCCGGGCATCGTTGCGCGACTTCTTCGAAGTGGACGCCAAACATATTGTGCTCGCCACGTTGCATGCGTTGGCGCGAGAGAAAAAGATCGAATCCAAAACTGTCAATCAAGCAATCAAAGAACTCGGAATCAATCCCGAGAAAGCGAATCCGGCAATCAGCTGAGTAGCCACTAGCTTCTAGCTGTTAGCTTTTTAGCAAGCAAAACCTAAGGTCGGGCAAGCAAAGCCCGGCCGGTTGCTAATCAGCCAGAAGCTAGCAGCTAGTCGTTCGAAGCTGGACCGGCAGTCGAGGCGACTTAGGGAGAAACTTTGCGTGACGGAATTTAAGCTACCCGAACTCGGCGAAAACATTCATCAAGGCGACCTGGTGCGGCTGATGGTCTCGCCTGGGAAATCTGTTTCCGAAGGCGAACCTGTGATGGAGCTTGAGACCGATAAGGCCGTAGTGGAAGTGCCTTCTTCAGTCAGCGGAGTGGTAAAAGACGTTCGCGTCAAAGAGGGCGAAAAAATCCAAGTTGGCCAAGTAATCTTCACGGTTGACAATGGTGCTGGAGGCAAGCGAGCGGAGGCTCGGGCCGCCAGTGCTCCAACTGCGGACAGCAAACCCGAGCAGAAATCAAATTCCCAAGCTTCGGCGCCCGTTGCCACGCAAACAAAGCCTGCAGAGAAGCCGCCGGCTGCATTCTCTAGCACTCCAGTTGTCCCGTCTGAAACCGCAGAAGTTACGGAATTCAAGCTTCCGGAGCTTGGAGAAAATATCCATCAAGGCGATTTGGTGCGACTCATGATTTCTCCCGGAGCGCAGGTCTCTGAAGGCCAGCCGGTGATGGAGTTGGAGACCGACAAGGCTGTTGTCGAAGTGCCTTCGTCACTGAGTGGGATTGTGAAAGACGTCCTGGTAGCACAGGGCGAGAAGATTGAAGTGGGGCAAGTTGTGTTTACGCTAGAGCCAGGTGCTATTTCTCGCGCGGGTTCGCAACAGCCCTCCCGTACCGATGGATCGCACGAGCACGAGCGAATGACATTTCAGGCGGCGATGCAATCTGAGGGAAGAACCGAGGAACAAGTTCTGCCCCCGGATCAGCCGAGATCCGCTCCTGTCGCCACTTTCAGCATGCCCCTCGACCTCGACAGGGCCGCCGGAGTGGAGCATCGCGGGCCGGTTCCGGCAGCGCCGCACGTACGTCGTCTCGCCCGCGAACTGGGCGTGGACATTCATAGCGTTCCGGGGACTGGCCCGGGGGGACGAATCAGTGAAGACGATGTGAAACTCTACACAAAAGTATTGCTGGCGTCTGCTATTTCCGGCACCGGCACGCGGGCAGCCACTCACATCAAGCAGCCTGCGCTGCCTGATTTCAGCAAGTGGGGAAAGATCGAGCGCGTCTCCATGCGCGGCGTGCGACGTAAAACCGCCGAGCACATGTGGGAGGCGTGGAGCTCAATTCCCCACGTTACGCAAAATGACAAGGCCGATATCACTGAACTTGAACAATTGCGCACTCGCTTCGGACCCAAAGCCCAAGAAGCTGGCGGCAAGATGACCGTAACTGCGATCGCACTGAAAGTGTGCGCGTCCGCTTTGAAGATTTTTCCGCAGTTCAATGCCAGCATTGATATGGAGAAGGAAGAGATCGTCTATAAGCAGTTCATCAACATCGGAGTCGCTGTGGACACCGATCGCGGGCTGCTGGTGCCAGTGATTCGCGATGTCGACAAGAAGAATATCGTAGAGTTGGCGGCGGAACTGACTGGGCTTTCCAAGAAGGCGCGGGACAAGAAATTGGCGCCTGCTGACATGGAGGGTGGGACCTTCACCATTACCAACCTAGGTGGGATTGGTGGCACCGGATTCTCTCCCATCGTGAATTATCCCGAAGTCGCGATCCTGGGACTGTCACGGTCCAGCATGGAACCAGTTTGGATGAACGGAAAATTTGAGCCCCGCCAGGTGCTGCCACTTTCACTTTCTTACGATCACCGGCTGATTGATGGAGCCGATGCTGCCCGCTTTCTGCGCTGGATTGCTGAGGCCTTCGAGCAGCCGTTCTTGTTGTCGGTACAGGGATAAGGAGCTTAGAAAACCATAAACCACGAAGGACACGAAGGTTCACGAAGGAAAGCAACAACCAGCCAATGTTTTCCTTCGTGAACCTTCGTGTCCTTCATGGTTGAAGAATTTTGGGCGTCGATCTATGAGCTCATCAATGCTGAATGTCGGAGTACTGGGCGGCGGTCCCGGTGGTTACGCCGCTGCCTTCCTGGCCGCAGATCTGGGCATGAAAGTTACTCTGATCGACCGCGAGACGAATCCCGGAGGCGTGTGCCTCTACCGCGGATGCATCCCTTCCAAAGCGCTGCTGCATGTTGCCAAGCTGATTGACGAATCACGCCACGCCAAGAATTGGGGAATTGAATTCGGAGAGCCAAAGATTGATCTTGTGCGGCTGCGGTCGTTCAAAGAAGGCGTCGTCAACAAACTCACCGGCGGTCTGGGGCAGATATCAAAGCTGAGAAAAGTCCAGTACGTACGCGGGGAGGCGAGCTTCGAAAATTCTAACATCGTGCGTGTCGCGAAAAATGGCGCTGGTGAGGAAAAACTAACTTTCGACCGGATCATTATCGCGACGGGGTCCCGACCGGCAGTTATTCCCAGCCTGAAGCTCGACAGTCCACGCATGCTGGATTCGACATCGGCGCTGGACCTGAAAGATGTGCCCGGCACGCTGCTGGTCATCGGCGGCGGATACATTGGGCTTGAACTGGGCACAGTCTATGCCGCTCTCGGATCGAAAGTTTCGGTTGTCGAAATGACGGCGGGGCTGCTCCCGGGCGCTGATCGCGATCTGGTTCTCCCGCTGCACAAGCGTTTGGAGAAAAGCTTCGCTTCGATTCTGCTGAACACAACTGTCACCGCCTTAAAAGAAGAGGCGAACGGAATCCGCGTATGCTTCGATGGCAAAGACGTTAAAGAACGCGAAAAGACTTTCGACAAGGTGCTGGTGTCTGTTGGCCGCAAGGCAAACTCGGAAATTTCTGGGCTCGATCGCACGCAGGTCCGTGTGGGGTCGCGAGGGTTTATTCAAGTGAACAAACATTTGCAGACGGACGATCCAGCGATTTACGCCATCGGCGATGTCGTCGGAGAACCGATGCTCGCGCACAAAGCTTCGCACGAGGGACGAACCGCCGTTGAGCACATCGCTGGGCACAAGGTGGCATTTGAGCCGAACGCCATTCCCGCGGTCGTTTTCACCGATCCCGAAATCGCCTGGACAGGACTGACCGAGACTCAAGCGGAGAAAGAAGGCCGCGAAATCAAAGTTGCAAAATTCCCCTGGGCCGCCTCCGGCAGAGCGATGACCATCGATCGCACCGAAGGTATGACCAAGCTCATTCTGGATCCAGCAAGCGAGCGCGTGTTAGGAGTCGGCATCGTCGGGGCCGGTGCAGGAGAACTCATTGCTGAGGGCACGCTGGCGATTGAGATGGCCGCCCTCGCGAAAGATGTGGCGCTGACCATCCATCCCCTCGGCCGAGGTGTTTTTTGGAACCAGCACCGATTTGTACCGGCCTAAGCGATAGCTCTCCCAACCTCAAGTGCATTAACCACGAAGGACACGAAGGTTCACGAAGGAAGCAAAAAAGCCAATTTGGCAGACTTGCAATGGTCCTACAGAGCCGTGATTCTGATGGTCTGTAAGTTTGCTTTCTTCGTGAACCTTCGTGTCCTTCGTGGTTAATGCACTTGAACCATCTCTCACAATCGCCACTCGGAAACTTTCTGCGATACTCGCAGGCAGGAGGAACAATTGAACGACTACCTATTGTCCATCGTGCTTGGCATTATTGAAGGGTTGACCGAATTTCTGCCTGTCAGTTCTACGGCACATCTGCGCATTGCCGAATCGCTGTTTCACATCAATCTCACTGATGGATATTGGAAGATGTACACGATCATGATCCAGTTGGGAGCGATCCTGTGCCTCCCGATTTATTTTCGCTCGCGAATTGCAAAATTCTTGAGTACGTTTCCGCAGGGCGAAAATGGGAACCGAACCGCACTGACGCATCCACTTGGACTGGCGGCGATTGCGTTCGTGGTGACTGCCGTTCCCGCTTTCCTACTGACCAAAGTGATTGGCAAGCATCTTGAAAGTCTGTACATCATGGGCACTTCCCTGTTGGTGGGTGGCGTTGTGATGTGGATCGTTGACGGCATGAACGCTCGCTCGGAAGCACTGGGACCGGACGCCCCAGGCGGCCGCATTCACACCTGGCGCATGGAGGCGATGAGCCTGGGCCAGGCCATTTGGATTGGAGCGTGCCAAATTCTGTCAGCGCTATTCCCGGGGACCTCGAGGTCAATGTCCACCATCGCCGCGGGACAAATTGCGGGGATGTCGCGGGCTGCGGCGCTGGAGTTTTCGTTCTTTCTTTCCATCCCAACGATGGTCGCCGCAACCGGCTACGACCTGCTGAAATCCCTGCGTGGCAAAGGCGTGAACCCGATCGGCGTCTCACAAATTGATGCTCACGGCTGGATTGTGCTGGCGATTGGATTTGTAGTTTCTTTTCTCGTTGCGTACGCTGCCGTTGCATGGTTCATGGCATGGGTGCGCAAGCGTGGATTTGCCCTTTTCGCGATGTATCGAATCGTTCTAGGTGGGCTGGTGCTGGCGTTTGTGGCAAGAATGGGATGAAGAAAAACTTAAACCACAGAGGACACGGAGAGCACAGAGTAAACCGGCATGACCCTGGAGCTAACGGCTAAAGCTAAGAGCTAATAGCGGACTTTTTCAACTCCTCCATTACGCTTTGGATCAACTCTTTTGCATCAGTCAAACTCTTCATCACAATCTGGACATCCAGCACCGGGCGTCCCGGCCAGCGCTGGCTCTGGCAGTAAACTCCGTGCTGGCCGACCAGCGCCATGGCGTCAGTAATCACGTCCATAGTCACAGCGAGCCGACCGCGAGGGACACCCATCATGGTCTCAAAATGATCGAGCTCTTCACGTTTTTCTTCGAATACTGGCATGCAGAGATTGTAAAGGAGCACTCGGCAGTCAGCGGTCTGGGTTCTGCCGGACGTTCCTGGCTTTTGCTCGCGGACCTGCCACAGGATTGCTAACTTTTCGTCTTCGGAGATAGTCTAATGCGGAGCACTCAGACGAGCAGGAACGGTAAATCGGATCTTAGGTGGGATTTGGCTGAGTGCTGAATGCTGAATGCTGAGTTCTAATTCCAAGGAGAACCTCGTGCTAAAGAAATCCGCTGTCGCAGTTCTGTTCGCCGTTACTTGCTCTGTCCTCTCTTCTGCGCAGGATGACAAGAGTAAGCGACCCAGCCCGCCAGCCCAGGCGCAGTGCAAGTTTTCCGACGGGAAAACCATTACCGTGGATTACTCCAGCCCGCGAGCGAAAGGGCGCAAGGTTTTCGGCGATCTTGTCCCCTACGGCGAGATCTGGCGCACCGGCGCTAATGAAGCAAGCACATTTGTGACCACCGCAAGCGTCAGTGCCGAGGGCAAGACCGTTCCGGCGGGAAGTTACACAATTTTCACCCTCCCTGCCGCTGACAAGTGGACATTGATTATCAATAAACACACGGGCGAGTGGGGAGTGCCTTACAAGTACGAATCCGAAGAGCTCGCACGAGTGCCGATGGCGGTCTCGAAGACTTCTGCTCCGGTTGAGAATCTCACGATCGGCTTTGACCAGTCCGACACAGGCTTCGGTGCAATTCACTGAAAAGAAGTAAAAGCTTTTAACCGCACGGGACGCACAGTTTCGCAAAGTTCGCCAAGAAAAGCTTTCCGCGCATGGAGTCTTTCTTTGCGCGCTTTGCGGACCTTTCGCGAACTTTGCGGTTAAAGGCTTTTTGCACTTACTACTCACAAGTTCTCCGCTAAGAAAATCACAGCTCTGGCGTTCTCTGGATGGGTTTACAATTTTCGTGAATTTACACCGGGAGGTGTTTCATGCCCGTGTATGACTATCGCTGTAGTGACTGCCACAAGACCTTCGAACAGACCCTCACCCTACACGAACACGACAAGCGCCAAGTCCGCTGCCCGCATTGTGGCGGCAAGAACATACAACAGGAAGCCGCGGCATTCTACGCCGTGACTTCGAAGAAGAGCGCGTAACAGATCAGGCCTCGGGCTTTGGACTTTGGGAATCCGGCTTCCAGCGGAGTATCGGTTTTCTGGCAGCAGCGGTTTCATCGAGTCGCGCGACACGGGTTGAGTGTGGCGCGGTACGGACGACCTCTGCGTCTTCTTCGACCTCTTCGGCGATTGATTTCATGGCCTCCAGGAACAGGTCGAGTTCTTCTTTCGATTCGCTCTCCGTCGGCTCAATCATCAACGCGCCGGGTACGATTAACGGGAACGCTGTCGTGTAAGGGTGGAAGCCATAATCGATCAGGCGTTTGGCGATGTCCATAGTACGGACGCCTTTCTTCGCCTGAAGTTTGTCGCTAAAAACGACTTCGTGCATGCTGGCGCTTGAGTAGGGCAGATCGTAAAGGCCTTCCAGTCCCTTGCGAATGTAGTTCGCGTTCAACACCGCATCTTCTGTAGTTTGTCGCAGCCCGTCCGGCCCATTCGCCAGAATATAAGCCAGCGCGCGAACGAACATCCCGAAGTTTCCGTAGAAAGACCTGACCCTTCCAACGGACTGCGCACGATCGTAGTTAAAACCCAGAGTGCCATCCGGTTTTGAGATCAGGACCGGCTTCGGCAAAAACGGTTCGAGAATCTTCTTGATTGCTACCGGGCCGGAACCGGGGCCACCACCGCCGTGCGGAGTGGAAAAAGTCTTATGCAGGTTCAGATGCATGACATCCACCCCGAAGTCTCCGGGACGGACTTTTCCGACCAGGGCATTCATGTTGGCGCCATCCATGTAGAGCAGTCCGCCCTTGGCGTGCAGTAGGTCGGCGATTTTGTGGATTGTCCACCATTCCCGCGGAATTTGATTTTAGGTTCTCTATCGAGTAGCCGACGGTGGCAGCGGTGGCGGGATTTGTACCATGAGCTGAATCCGGAATCAGAACTTTCTTACGAGGACTTCCCTTTGACTCGTGATGAGCGCGCACCATCAGCAGACCAGTCAGCTCTCCGTGGGCGCCGGCTGCGGGCTGCAGGGTGATGGCCTCCATGCCTGTGATTTCCAGTAGGCAGTCGCTGAGCGTCTTGATGATTCGCAACGCGCCTTGTGAAATTTTCTCCGGCTGATAAGGATGCCCGTTGGCTAGCCCTTCGAGACGCGAAACGACCTCATTCACGCGCGGGTTGTACTTCATGGTGCACGACCCCAAGGGATACATGCCGAGATCAATCGCGTAATTCCAGGTCGAGAGTCGGGTGAAATGACGGATGATTTCAATTTCGCTAACTTCGGGCATATTGCCTAAATCTTTTCGTTCCGCTGATCCGAGCAGTTTGCTGGTATCCACTTCGGGCACGTCGAGCGGGGGCAGCTTCCATGCGGCTTTGCCGGGAGATGACTTCTCGAAGATCAATCCTTCATTTTGGTTGACGTGGCGGGTGGCTTTGCGCGTCATGTGTTTCTGCATCAGCGGGTCACCTCTTCCACGGTTTCTGCTTTGGCAGTTTTCACCGAACGCTCGCTTTCGGCGAGAAATCCGGCCGCCGTATCAATAACGCTTCGAGTGCTGAGCTCGGTACAGCACCACAAACTGGCATTCCCCAGCTCGGGATAGAACTTCTTCAGCGGAAGTCCGCCGACGATTTTGTGTCCGAGCAGACGAGAGTTGATAGCGTAAGGATCTTCGCTGGTCTGGATAACGAACTCGTTGAATCGCGGGCCGCCCGAGAACAACATTTTTGCGTGTTTACCGAACTGTTGGGTCGCATACGCTGTTTTCACCAAGTTGTGCCGGGCCAGTTCTTTCAGACCAGCTTTTCCGTAGATCGTCATGAAGATGTTCGCCATCAGAGCAATCAGCGCCTGATTGGTGCAGATGTTGGAAGTCGCCTTTTCGCGCCGAATGTGCTGCTCGCGGGTGGCCAGCGTGAGAACGAATCCGCGCTTTCCGCTCCGGTCCGTAGTCTGGCCGACAAGGCGTCCTGGCATTTGGCGGACAAATTGTTCGCGAGTGGCAATCACTCCGCAGTAAGGGCCCCCGAAGGTGAGAGGCACGCCGAAAGACTGCGCTTCCATGGCGATCACGTCGGCTGAGCGCGGCGGCTCGACGATGCCCAGAGAGACCGCTTCGGCAATGGAGACCACCAGCATGGCCCCCTTGCGGTGCGCAATTTCAGCGACTGCTTCGACGTCTTCAATGGTGCCGAAGAAATTGGGCGATTGAATCAGGATGCAGGCTGTACCTTCCGTGATCGCGCGTTCCAGTTCACGAAGGTTAATGCGACCGCTTTCTTCGTACAAAACTGTCGCTAGTTGTATTCCCTGATGCAATGCGTAAGTCGCAAGCACCTCGCGGTATTCCGGATGCACGCCGGCGGCAACGGCCACCGAGCGACGCCCGGTCAAACGGACCGCCATCATTACGGCTTCCGTGGCCGCGGTTGAACCGTCGTACATGGAGGCGTTGGCTACTTCCATGCCGGTCAACTCGCAGATCATTGTCTGAAATTCGAAGATGGATTGCAGTGTTCCTTGCGAGATTTCCGCCTGATAAGGAGTGTAGGCGGTGAGAAACTCGCCGCGCGAGATCAGTGAATCGATGATCACTGGACGATAGTGGTAGTAAGCTCCGGCACCCAGAAACGTTGCATGACAGTCGCCATTTTCGCGCGAGCGCTCGCGGAACCAGTCCACAATTTCCGATTCCGCCATCTGGCGCGGAACGTTGAGATCGCGGTTGAGACGGTACTCAGGCGGAATCGGCGCGAAGAGATCATCGATGGACCGCGCGCCAATATCCTTGAGCATGGCTTCGCGGTCAGTTGGCGATTTAGGCAAATAGCGCATAGCAAAGTATTAGATGAAGCAAAGAGAATGCAAGAACCTTAACCACGAAGGACACGAAGGATCACAAAGGAAATCCTAACCGCTTTTCCTTCGTGATCCTTCGTGTCCTTCGTCGTTAGTGATTTTCAGTGTCCGCCTTCCTCAGCGACGAACTTTTCATAGTCGGCGGCCGAGAGCAGCGAGTCCAGCTCACCGGGATTCTTTATCGTGAGTTTCAGCATCCAGGCACTGTGTGCATCTTTATTTATTTTTTCCGGAGCGGTTGCCAGTTCCCCATTGACGTCAGTCACCATGCCCGACGCCGGGGCGTACAAATCCGACACTGCTTTAACGGACTCGACACTGCCGAACGTCTTCCCTGCTGTGATTTCGGTACCTACTTTCGGCAGATCGACGAAGACGATGTCCCCGAGCGACTCCTGCGCGTAATGGGTGATGCCGATTGTCGCAGTGTTGCCGTCGGCTTTGATCCATTCGTGCTCTTTCGTGTATTTGAAATCGGATGGGTAGGGCATGCTCGTGTCTTGCTCCTGGCCGTCGTTGTACCGTCCCCGAGGGGACTCTGTTTCATATCTAGGCTACCCAGGGCTTACGCCCTGGGCTAAGTTATTATGACCCGCTGGGGCTGTATGCAGGCTAACCGGTCCGCGCCTTCTTCTCATGCAGCCGATGCTGTGCGTTCTCCTTTTGACCTGCATCCTCTGGCTAGAGCTTCTTTGGCTTCTTGTAAAACGGCGTTGGCACGGTTTTTGCTTTCACGCCTTGCCCGCGAATCTCCACTTGCAGCTCTGTTCCTTCCGAGGACAGTTGCGGCGGCACATATGCCAGAGCGATGTTTTTCTTTAAGAACGGCGCATAAGACCCGCTGGTCACATATCCAATTTCATGACCAGTCCTGTCCAAAGCCTTGTAGCCGTCGCGGGCAATTCCGCGTTCGATCATCTCCAGGCCAACGAGCGCTCGCTTTAATTCCTCCGTTCGAGCTTTTTCCAGTGCATGGCGGCCGATGAACTCGGGTTTTTCCATTTTGCAGAAACGGTCGAGCCCGGCTTGCCACACATTGATGGTATCGGAAATTTCGTGTCCATAAAGCGGAAGCTTGGCTTCCAGGCGAAGAGTATTGCGCGCGCCGAGCCCGCACGGCACCGCGCCTAATTCTTTCCCTGCGGCGAGCACTTCATTCCAGACTCGCGCGCTGGTCTCTTCATCACTCGGAATGTAGATCTCAAATCCGTCTTCGCCGGTATATCCGGTGCGCGCGACCAAAGTATTCTTCAGCCCGCAAACCGTGCCACGGGTCACCCAGTAAAACTTCACCGAGCCAAGATCCGCATCTGTGAGTTTCTGCAGAACGTCAACACCTTTCGGCCCTTGAATCGCAATCTGCGTGAAGTCATCGGACAGATTACGCACCTGGCAATCAAACTGACGCGTGTTGTCCCGCACCCAGTTGAAGTCCTTTTCCCGCGTGCCCGCATTGATCACCAAAAGATATTCTTGTTCACCCGGGCGGTGCACAATGACGTCATCTACAAACGTCCCCTGCGGATAGAGGAGCGCGGAATATTGTGCCTGTCCAATCGCTAGCCGGGAGGCGTCATTCATCGAAATATGCTGGACTGCCGCGAGCGCTTGCGGGCCGGCAAGCTGAATGTCCCCCATGTGGCTGACATCGAATACGCCGGCTCTTGTACGAACAGCCATGTGCTCGGCGATGATCCCGCCCCCGGTTGAAGCAGGGTACTCGACCGGCATGTCCCAACCGTTGAACTCAACCATCTTGGCGCCCAATTTGCGGTGGGCGGAGTTGAGTGCGGTTTTGCGGACAGCGGGAATCGTTTCAGTCGGAGACAATACGAACCTCAATCGTCGGCGGTAGCTGGGCCGCCGAACATGAAACTCAAGAGCCTACCACGCGATGGAGTTAGGTTCAACCGAGGGCTACGACGGTACTGTGGTACCCGGAAGCACCATTTAAGCCAATCGGTCTCCTCCAGAGATCATGCTAGGCTCCTGATAGCGCTCGCTTCGCGCTGGAGGAAAGATGCGGAACTTTTTCGTTGCGGCACTGCTGCTAGTGGCCGGAAGGACTATTGCAATCGGGCAGGAGCCGAAAAACGAGATCAGTGGGACCATCGGACGGACCATCATCAGCGACCAGGGCGTCCCGAACACCAATTTTTTCGACAACACGGTGCACTTTGGAAAGGGAACGTCCTTTGAAATTAACTATGCGCGCATCCTGAAGCGCTACGGCGTGTGGAATCTCGCGCTTGAGGTCCCTGCAATTTTCAATCCCGATGAAGACCTGAACTACGGCCTCAACCAGGTCCCAATCGATTACAGCTCATTCTTTATCACCCCAGCGGCGCGTGTGAACCTGATACCAGACCTCGCCATTTCTCCCTGGGTGAGTTTCGGCGGCGGAATTGGTCACTTTGTGGCTAGCAAGGACTTGGTCTTCTTCGGTACAAACCCGGGACACCGAGTCAAGACAACTGGTGTCCTGCAGGGTGGAGTAGGCTTTGACGTGCGCCTGCCGAAGCTAACTCACATCAAATTTCGTTTTGAGGCCCGGGATGATTACAGTGGAGTGCCTCCGATCAATGTCAACACTGGCAGGAGCCGTCAACATAACTATTATGTGGGCGGCGGAGCG
>WNGA01015431.1_pt1 | contig 12842 bp, 10 predicted proteins | sample 5400061 | NCBI WGS metagenome assembly WNGA01 (sample SAMN13153366, study PRJNA577476) | soil metagenome | isolation source: 100 cm soil or saprolite under grassland replicate 2 | place: USA:California | collected 2016-06-15
CTACGCCGGGCGCATCCCCTTTGAGGTTGAGCGGGTCGACGCCGCCAGCGCGCCTCAAACGCGCACACAGGTGATGCTCAACGTCGGCGATCCCAGCCGCGCTTTCTCCGTCGCCGCGATCCCCAATGCGGGCGTCGGTCTGGCTCGCCTCGAATTCATTATCAACAATCACATCGGCATTCACCCGATGGCGCTTGCGCGCTATCCGAAACTGAAAGACCCGCAGGCGGTCAAGGAGATCGCAGCGCGCATCGGCGAAGAGGACCCGCGCGAGTTCTTCATCCGGCGTCTCAGCGAAGGCGTCAGCCGCATCGCCGCCGCCTTCTACCCGAAGCCCGTCATCGTCCGAACCAGCGATTTCAAAACCAACGAGTATGCCCGGCTTCTCGGCGGGCGCGAGTTCGAGCCTGATGAAGAGAACCCGATGCTCGGCTTCCGGGGCGCGTCACGCTACTACGACCCACGCTACGCCGAGGGCTTCGCCCTGGAATGCGCGGCGCTCGCCCGCGTGCGGCGCGAGATGGGGCTGGCGAACGTCAAAGTGATGATCCCCTTCTGCCGCACGGTCGACGAAGGCAGGCGCGTGATCGAAGCGATGGCGGCCAACGGCTTGAAGCAGGGCCAGGACGGCCTCGAAGTCTATGCGATGTGTGAGCTGCCGTCGAACGTCGTGTCGGCGGATGAATTTCTGAAGGTCTTCGACGGCTATTCCATCGGCTCGAACGATCTGACGCAGCTCGTACTCGGACTAGATCGGGATTCGGGAACGGTCGCTCACCTGTTCGACGAGCGTAACGCGGCGGTGCGGCAGATGATCGCGCGCGCGATCGAAGCTGCCCACGGCGCCGGCAAACCAATCGGCATATGCGGCCAGGCGCCGTCCGATTACCCGGACTTCGCCGCCTGGTTGGTCAAAGAGGGGATCAACTCGATCTCGCTCAACCCGGACACGGCCGTCAAGACCGCCTTCGTCATCGCTGAAGAAGAAGCGGCGCAAGCTCAGGCGGCCGCCGCCTGATTATGGGAGTGAAACCAATGGAACGAAACACTACGACAAACACATTTCGACTCGGCTCGATTTTCGGCGTCACGATCGCGGTCCACTTCACGTGGTTCGTGATCTTCGCGTTGATCACGTTCTCGATGACCGGGACCTTCGCCGCGAGCTTTCCGGGACTGCCTCAGACGGCTCATTTGTTGATTGGCCTCGCCGCGAGCCTTCTGTTTTTCGGCTCGGTGCTCTTTCACGAGATGGCGCATTCGCTGATGGCCATTCGCAGCGGAAAGCCCGTCCGCTCGATCACGCTCTTCATCTTCGGCGGAGTGTCGGAGATCGGGAAAGAGGCGGATCGGCCCGGCGAGGAGATCAGGATCGCGTTGATCGGGCCGGTTTCGAGTTATTTTCTCGCCGCATTCTTCGGGGGCGTATGGCTGCTGAGCCGGGGGCGCGCGCCGGTCATCGGCGAGGTGAGCCAATGGCTGGCGACGGTCAACTTGATTCTCGGCACGTTCAACCTGTTGCCCGGCATTCCTCTGGACGGAGGTCGCGTGTTGCGCGGGATCGTGTGGAGTGTGACGGGAGATAAAGACCGGGCGACGCGGGTAGCCGTCGGCGCGGGCCGCACAATCGGCTACCTGATGATCCTGGGCGGCGTCTTCGTGGCATTTCAGTTGCACAATTTGTTCAACGGCGTGTGGCTGGGATTTCTCGGATGGTTCCTGGTCCACGCCGCCGAGATGGAATGGCAGCGGGTCACGGTCGGGCGCGCTATCGCCGGCGTCACCGCCTCCGAGGTAATGAGCCGTGATTGTCCTTCCGTCCCTGGCGACACGAGCCTCGCCGAGTTCGTCGAGCAGTTCCTGCTTCACAGCGGGCGGCGGTGTTACGTGGTCGGCGAAAGTGAAGCGCCGCGCGGGATCATCACGCTCAACGACGTGCTCTCCGTCTCACGCGATGAATGGGGCCGGACGTCGGTGCAGGCGGCGATGCGGCGGGCGGATCAAATCTATTCGGTCTCGCCCGACGCGGAGCTTGAAGACGCGCTGAGGTTGATGGATGAAAAGAATATCGCCCAGGTTCCGGTGATGCTCGACGGACGGCTGCTGGGCATAATCGGCCGCGACCACCTGATCCGCCTGATTCTCAATCGCGCGGCGCTGGCGAAATCGTGAAGAAGGAAGAGCGATGAAAATTTTAATAGCAGTAGACGGTTCGGAATGCAGCGATGTCGCTGTTGAGGAAGTGGCGAAGCGGCCGTGGCCCGCGGACAGCGAGGTGCGAATTATTTCCGTGGCTGAAACCTTGTCGCTGGAGGAATTGGAGTTGCCGCCACGCTACCGCGAAGATATTGAGGTAGCGGCGCTGCATCGCGCTGAGACAATTATCGAGCGCGCGAAAGCCAGGCTCAGCGATAGCGACGCCAGGTTTTTGCCGATCATCTCGACTGTCGTAATTGATTCGCCCAAAGACGCCATTGTCGAGGAGGCCGAGCGTTGGGGCGCTGACTTGATCGTCGTCGGCTCGCACGGTTACCGGGGGCCTGAGCGCGCGCTGTTGGGATCGGTCTCGCAGGCGGTCGCCACGCAGGCCAAGTGTTCCGTCGAGATCGCGCGTCGCCGCCACGTAGACTACGACGAGGAATGCTGAAGCAGACATTTCGCGTCATCGGCCTTTACGGCTTGATGGCTACTTTGAGCGCTCCGTCAAGCCGTTCGCCAAAGACCCGATACCTTTCCTTGATCTCGTCGAGCGAGAATGTGTGGGTCAGCAGCGGCGTGAAATCCACTCGCCCGCCTTTGACCACTTCCATCAGCCGTCGCATACGCTCCTTGCCGCCGGGGCAGAGCGTAGTCGTGATTCGGTAGTCGCCGAGCCCTGCGGCAAAGGCGTCGTATGGAACCTGGAGTTTGCCCGAATAGACCCCGAGACTGGACAGCGTGCCGCCGGGCCTCAGGCAGCGGAGCGCATTCTCAAATGTCTCCTGCGTGCCTAGAGCTTCAATCGCAACGTCAGCGCCGCCGCCCGTCAATCGCTTTACCTTTTCCACGACATCGACCTCAAGGTGGTTAAGCGTAACGTCTGCGCCCAGTCGCCGCGACATGTTCAGTCGAGTCTCGTCACCGTCCACTCCGATGATCAGTGACGCGCCCATCAGTTTGGCCCCCGCTGTCGCACACAGGCCGATCGGCCCTTGCGCGAAGACGACCACCGCATCCCCGATCCGTACGTTGCCCGATTCAGCGCCGCTGAAGCCGGTAGAAGCAATGTCGGCCAGTAACACCACCTGCTCGTCGGTCAGTTCATCCGGTATCTTCGCCAGGTTCGCTTGCGCGTGCGGCACGAGCAGATATTCCGCCTGTGCGCCGTTAATGGTGTTGCCGAAGCGCCAGCCGCCGATAGCTTCATAGCCCTCGCCGTGACCGCATTGGGACAGTTGCCCGGAAAGGCAGGCGCGGCACTGGCCGCAGGGCGTGATCGCCCCGACCAGCACACGGTCCTTCAATCACACCGACTGGCTCATGCCCGATGATTAGCCCGGGGTTGACCGAATACTCCCCGCGAACGATATGAAGGTCAGTGCCGCAGATCGTGGTGAGAGTGACGCGAATTACTGCTTCTCCAACACCGGCATGCGGGCGCGGGACCTCGTCAACTCTAATGTCGTTCACTCCATGAAAAACAAGCGCCTTCATTTTCTCCATTTAATTTCACTCCTTCATAAGAGAATGCGTTCAACTTCCCCTTCTTTACACTGCCACGCTTGAGGGACCGCAACAACGGCCCCCCGAATTTTTTGCGGTAATCAAAGATAGAAACGGCGCCGGCTGTTTCAACTGACCTTCTCTGGCATCCGGTATTCGCCGAAATACCGCTCAATAAGCGTGCATGTGAAACGCGAAAAAGGTCGCCACACCGGCCAATAAGGCGATCAAAATTATCCACAAATGAACCCGCTCGAATTTGATGACTGGTTGCTTCATTCCCATCTATACCCCCTCGATAACTTCGTTGATGCCGCGCCGTGGCGCGGGCATGGCCGGTTGCTTCGCATAACCGCAGCGAAATCCGAACACGGCCTGCAAGTCGCTGTCCTTCACGATCCGGGCAAGCTGGTACTCGGTTCTACTTATATGGCCTTCGAAGCAATCGTGGTCGGCCATCTCCATCATCTGGTTGAGCGGATGCATCGCGACGCCCTGCAGCGTGGCTTCCAGGTGAAGACGCTGCCAGAGCCGCCCGGCCTCCAGCAGTTGCACTTTGTCATCGCGGTTTCGCACTGCGATCACTCCGAACCTCGGCGCGGTCGCGCAGTGCTGGCTCTCGGTCGCTTCGAGCCACTTCTTGCCGAAATCGCCCAGCCAGGATTCAGGGAGCGAGAGCGCGATACGCGTCTGCCATTCCGGCATTCCTAATCCGATCACAGACAGCCCGTCACGCTTCCCGTTCACTTCTTCGAGCGAGTAACGGAACCAGTGATGACTATCATTGAGGAGCTTCTGGTCGGCGATGTATTTTGCAGTCGCTTCAATCGTTCCTTCGGCGAAAAGCTTTCCCTCAGGGTCGCTCGCGGAGAACGACAACAAGGTCGCGTTCCTGCTCAACTCCTGCTTGTTGAACGTCTCGATGACCGCCGGCGCCAGATCCCGCTCGCGGTCATATGCCGAACGATTCGTGTGTCGTTCGCCGATCGCGCGGTAATGCGGGACTTCCGCAGCGCTTCCCGGTTTCAATTCGACCCGCGCGACCAAAGATTGTTTACCGCCGCTCGGAAACAAGACCAGGCGCGGCTCGTAGCCCCGACCTCGCGCGGCGACCATCAAATTTTCAAGCGCGCAGCCGAGCCCGATGTACATCTCCCGCAGGAACGGATCGATGCTCCGCAAGCCGCGCGACCTATTGGCGTACAGATCGATCCGCCGCTCATCGACGAGGAACAGCCAGGGCTGAGAGTTGTGCGGGTTGCTCGCGAGAATTGCGGCGGAGACCAGAGCCGACGGCCCCTGGAAACGATTGTTTCGCCAGTCCTCCCAGGGATCGAAGGCCGTCCCCTCGTAGATCTTTCCGAACGAGCCGCGATCCCATGCGCGCCACGCTAATCCGCCGGCGGTGAAGATCAACAACCCGCCGCCGCCGATGGCCGCTTTCTGAAGAAAACTACGGCGATTGACTCGCTCTTCCATATTCGCCTCCCTTTCACTGAACTGATCGCGTCAGCCGGTTTAGATTCCTACAGGTTGCAACTGGCGGGCCGAACGCAATTGATAACCGCTCAGGGCCAAAAGCGCGAATTACGAGGAAGATTTCCGAAATCGGCGGGACGAACAGCGTGATTTCACCCAACTCTCCTCCCGACACTGAGAATCTTTACCCAGTCTCAAGTCAGGGTTTCGGCAAGCGTTCAGTGGACTGATCATACATACTGGGAGCTATCATGTGCGCCAGGAGCGATGAAAATGACACGACCTTTTCATTCCATTTACACGCACAAATTCATCCGCGCGGCGGTCTGCACTCCATTCGTCCGTGTGGCGGATCCCCAGTTCAATCTCGAACGGACGCTAGGGCTAGCGCGCAGCGCGTCGGACTTGAATGCGGCGGTAGCGCTCTTCCCCGAACTCGGTATTTCCGCCTATTCCAATGAAGACCTCTTCCACCAAGACGCGCTGCTCGACGCCACGGAGGCTGCGCTCGCCCGCCTCGTCGCCGAAAGCCGCGACCTCTCTCCGGCGCTGATCATCGGCGCCCCTTTGCGTTTTGAAGGTAAGCTCTTCAACTGCGCGGTCACCATCTACCGCGGGCGGGCGCTGGGCATCACGCCCAAGACATACCTGCCGAATTACCGGGAGTTTTACGAGAAGCGACAGTTCACCTCGGGACTCAACGCCGTCGGCCGTGATGTGATGTTCCTGGGCGAAGTCGTCCCCTTCGGCGCCGACCTGATCTTCGAGGCTACGAACGTGGAAGACTTCTCTCTGCACGTGGAGATATGCGAAGACTTATGGGCGCCTATCCCGCCCAGCTCATACGCCGCGATGGCCGGGGCGACCATGCTGGCCAACCTTTCCGCCAGCAACATCACGATCGGCAAGGCCGATTACCGCCGGCTTCTTTGCGCGTCGCAATCAGGAAGGTGCGTCGCGGCCTACCTCTATTCGGCGGCGGGGCCAGGTGAATCAACCACCGACCTCGCCTGGGACGGCCACGCCATCATCTACGAGAACAACGATCTGTTGTCCGAGTCGAATCGCTTCTCCTCCGAAGAGCAGATCATCGTCGCCGACATTGACCTCGAGCGCCTAGCCCAAGACCGCATGCGAATGACGAGCTTTAACGACGGGATCGGCTGCGCTGCTGACCGCGTGCGACAGATGCGGCGCGTCGGATTTCAATTCCGGATACCCGAAGGGGAAATACCTCTGACGCGCCGGGTCGAACGCTTCCCTTATGTTCCGAGCGACCCGGCGGCTCGCGACGCCCGCTGCTTCGAGGCGTACAACATACAAGTGCATGGCCTGATGAAGCGGCTGCGGAGCGCGGGAATCGAGCGTGTCGTCATCGGAATCTCCGGCGGGCTCGATTCGACTCAGGCGCTGATCGTCGCGGCCAAGACTATGGATCGTCTCGGGCTGCCGCGCCAAAACATCCTAGCTTACACGATGCCCGGCTTTGCCACGAGCCACACGACGCTCGCCAACGCCCATGGCCTGATGCGCGCCCTGGGCGTTACCGCCTCCGAGATGGACATCAAACCCTCCTGCCTACAAATGTTGCGCGACATCGGCCACCCGTTCGCCCGGGGAGAGCAGGTCTATGACGTGACGTTCGAGAACGTGCAGGCCGGTGAGCGCACATCTCATTTATTCCGTTTGGCCAATCTTCATAACGCGATGGTGATCGGGACGAGTGATTTGAGCGAGTTGGCGCTCGGCTGGACGACCTACGGCGTGGGCGACCACATGTCGCACTACAACGTGAACGCCTCCGTGCCCAAGACTCTCATCCAATACCTGATCGGCTGGGTCATCGCCACGGCACAATTCGACGGGGAGACGGACGCGGTGTTGCAATCGATCATCGACACGGAGATTTCGCCGGAGCTGATACCGGACGCCGGCGCCCAGGAAGGCCCGGGCCAAAGCACCGAAGAGAAGATCGGCCCTTACGAACTGCAGGACTTCAACCTTTACTACATCAGCCGGTTCGGTTTCCGCCCGAGCAAGGTCGCATTCCTTTGTCACAGCGCGTGGGCGGACAAGGCGCGGGGCGATTGGCCCGACGTGTTGCCCGTCGAGAGGCGTAATCAATACGACCTGGCCACAATAAAGAAGTGGCTGGAGGTCTTCCTCTACCGTTTCTTCAAAACGAGCCAGTTCAAGCGCTCCTGCCTCCCCAAGGGGCCAAAAGTCGGTTCAGGCGGCTCGCTATCGCCACGCGGAGATTGGCGCGCGCCGAGTGATTCCGAGGCCGTCGTCTGGTTAGATGAGTTGCGGCGCAACGTGCCGGATTAGCCGTGTGATTGGGCGCCCACGCCAACCGAAGATCGGATGGCCTGTTTCAACACGTCGGCAAAAGCCGCGCTATAGTCGGGATTGCCACCGCGCGAGAGCGCCAGCCACGGACTTGTCACCGCCGAGCGAAGCGTCTTCACGCTGCCGACTTTCTCGAACTCTTCCGCCGGAATGCCGAGCGCAGCCAGATGTTCATCCAGACAACTTATTCTCTGCGATTCTTTGGGGCCATACTGATCGAAGGTCAGGGCGGTGCTCGAAATGATAAAGTTGTGGCGCTGGATCACACTCTCCGGGTTGAACTTCAATTCGTCATAGATCGCCTGATTGATGCGGTTCATTTCTGTCAGGCTTTTGTTTCCCGCCCTGTTTACCACGAAGCAGAAGATATTCGTGTCAGGCGGCAGGGTGAGAATTCTCAGGATGATTCCCTCTCGCTCAAGTTCTGGCGCCAGTTCCTGGCCAAGGCGATAACACAATTCCTGCGCGCTGCGGATGCTGGCGCCGATGAGCAATCCGTAACCGCTTTGATTGAGTGGGACGACGCGGTGCGCGAACCAGCAGGCCGCCGCCGCCGCGCCCGGCTTGGAGCCTTCCAGGATGTGCCGGCCAATGAACGGGCGGTCTTGTCTCTCTTCGCCATCAAAAATGTATGGCGCTTCGGTCGTGATCAACTCTTTCACTTCTTCACGACGGAAAACTATCGCGCCGCAGGAGTACGGGACGTAGCCGAGCTTGTGCGGATCAATCGTCACCGAGTCGGCGTGATGAACGGCGCTGAAGCTTTGGAAGACCTCGTCCGACGGCCAGGTCTGTGTGATCTCGCGGATCGCGCTTGGAGTTTTGACCGGCCTTCCCTGTCCGTCGAAGAAGAGGGTTCTGATGTAACCGCCCCAGGCCGCGTCGCAGTGGTGATAAAACGCCAGCCCCTGTTTTCGCATCCCTGCCTGAAGCTCGACCAGGCGATGAATCTGGTCAACCGCCCCTTCTTCCGTAGAGCCAAGGACCGAAACCAGCGCCAGAACCGGCCTGCGCTCGATTGCGCAACGCAGGAGTATTTCCCTCAAAGCGCCTACGTCGGTTCGGAAGTGGCCGTCGACCGGGATCATTTTGATCTGTTCCTTGCCCAATCCGAGAGCTTCAATGACCTTCTGCATCGAGTAGTGCGCCGTCGCGGGAACAAGCGCCAGAGGGGCTGCGACCTTTTCGTCTCTCAACTCAGAGAAGAAGCGTTGAAATCCTTTGCCCGAGATGCTGTAAGCCGAAAGTAATCGGTCAACCTGCTTCTTGATCTCGGCCTGCGGCAAATCGGCCCTGCGCCGGGCGTGAGCGGTGTACAGACGCGAGCGCAGATTCAAGGCCTCATCGGTGTCGAGGTTGAGGAGCGGCCAGTTGTCATCCGCGATCACGAGATTGATCGTCTCGTCCGTCGGGAGCGTGACCGGCAACTCTTCGATCGCCAAAGCGCGCGCCGCGTCGCGGGCCGCTATTGGAAAGAACTTCAGGTTTCGGGCTACCCACAGCGCCTCGAAGTTGGCAATCGTCCCGCCGGAGGTGATGTGCCCCCAGGTCTCGCCCGAGTATCCCATCAGCCTGGCCAGTTGACTCGCCACTTCCATCTCGTACCGCGTGGTGATGGGCGAAGCTTCCAGGGTGACGTTGTTCGGGTTGTGGAGCATGGCGGCGAAGTAGGCGGCGATGGCGGGCAGGAGCTGGTCGCCCAGCATGTGCCCGATGTAGCGCGGGCTGTAGAACGGGATGTCTCGCTTGAGGTTGGCCAGGAGCGCCAGGAACTCCTGCCTGACGAGCGCCTGCGAATCCTGGAACGCGTCCTCCCTTTTGCATTTCTCGGTGATGATGATGTCGTCTTCGGGGTGGAAATTGCGCCGCCAGAAGACGCAGTCGCGCAGCGCCTCCAGGACCAGGCGCTCAAGCATGTCGGCGTTCTCGGCCTTCGGTCCCAGGAACCAGGAGTAGAGTTTCGTCCCGTCCATATTCATAAGAGTACTTTCGCCCGCCCGTGGCCGGCGATTGATGTAAGGCGGCGGCGCGCCAGCTTGATCAGCTCATCGTGGCTGCATGGCATAGCGCGATATTTCGGCAACACGCCTGTCAGAGGGGCTGCCGCGATCCTGCTCTGTTCCACCAGCACAGGAATCTCCGAATGCTCCTTGCTCGCGCGAAGATTTCCGAGCAGCGGCTCCAGCAGCGCCGGGCCGACATCGACCACTGCCAGGTCGTGCCTGTCGCCGATGACATATCCCCACTCTTCGGGAAACACGGCGCTGGCGATCTCGACCTCCTGCGAATTGAAGCCGGCCTGCAAATGCGGAATACGCTCCGCCGAGTCGCTGATGATTAAAATGCGGGGCCGGCTCACGGCTTCCGGCTCACGACCTTGTCGCTTCAACTTGATGGCCTGATCGAGAGCGAAGCGCAGTTCTTCCAGGTTGATCGGCTTGCCGATGAAATCGTCTGCGCCGCCTCGCAGAGCCGCGACCGCGTTTTCGAACAGCGTCTCAGCCGTGATCATGATCACGGCCACTCGCGGGCCGCGGCGCTTGATCTCGCGCAGCAAGTCGAGGCCGGAGCTGTCGGGCAGGTTGATGTCTAGCAACACCGCAGCGGGTTGCTCGGTAACAAGGGCCGCCAGCGTCGCCGCTCCCGTCTCGGCTTCGACCGTCTCGTAATCCCAGCCGCGCAGAGCCTCGGCGAGCACCCACCGAACCGTCGGCTCGTCGTCTACGATCAACACTTTGTTCCAGGACTGATTATTCATATTCGATCAAGAGTTCCTTCAACATTCTCTCAAGCGGATAAATGGCAATAACCGTGCCGATTGGATTTACCGCAATAATGCAGGCCGAAAACGTCATCAGCCGTTTCAATCAGCCAGACACTGCGTGTTTTTGCGCAGTAAGGTGAGTAACTTTCCGCAATGGCGTGGTTCATTCAGAACGACGAGGAGAACGCGAATACGCGGAAATAACGGAGATCGCGGAATAGCTGAAATGGCCTGCGAGTTGCAACGCCACAACAATCGAAGGGAGTGACCAATTATGATGAAAGTATTACTTGCGACAGACGGTTCGGATCAAGCGACGACCGCGTTCCGCACGGCGTCGCGCCTGCTACGGCGTGAAGACAGTGAGTTCGATCTGCTTTGCGTCGCGCCGGAATTTTACTTCCCGAAGGGGCAAGCCGGAAAAACGGCGAGGAAGACCGGGCGAATGGTCGAAGCCTATGACCGGCGGATTCGAGAGGAGGCCCGCCAACATTTGACTCACGCCAAAGCCATGTTGGACGCGCTCGGTGTTGAAGCCGGGACGCGGGTGGAAGTCGGATCTCCGGCGCGCGTGATCACGCGGCTGGCCGCAGAATATGACGTCACCGTCATCGGGGCGCACGATCAATACACGCGCAGCAAACCGGGACTCGGGCCGGTCGCGAGCCGCGTCGTCGCGTCGTCGCCTGGCGCTGTCTTGATAGGCCGGGAGCTCGGCGAGGAAGGCAGGCAATGGAGGATCCTGGCGGCAGTCGACGGATCGCTCGCTTCCGAACGGGCGTTGGAGGTTATGGCCTCATCGCTTCAAATCGAAGAGGCGGAAATCACCCTGCTGAGTGTGGCGGAGACGCCGTGGGTTCACCTGGGACTCGACCGCGAGTGGTTCGAATATCCGCCTGATTTCACCGACTTCGACGGACCTCCCTCGGACCGCTCCTTCAAGGATGAGATTCAGCGCGAGGCGACCAGCGTTGTTGAGTTCGCACGGCGGCAGATGGAAAGACATGGCCTTTCGGCGACCTTGATGATCACCGAAGGTGATCCCGCGCTTGAGATTCTGAGCGAAGCCGAAAGAGGCATATACGACTTGATCGTGATCGGCGCGACCGGCGAGGACGATCTGAAGCACGATCTTTTAGGCAGCGTCTCGACAAAAGTCACGCAGGCCGCCCTTTGTTCAACGCTCGTCGTGAAGTTTTGAAATGATCAGGCCGATTCGCACATTCACAGTCTCGCCTTCCCTGCCCCCGGAGTTGGAGCGGCAGCGCTCCCTGGTCTACAACCTGCGCTGGGCTTGGAATCACGACGCGATCGAATTGTTCCGCTGGGACCGCGACCTGTGGGAACAATCGGGCCACAACCCGGCGCTGATGCTCGGGACGATTGATCAAGGGACGCTGCAAGCTGCGGCCTCGGACGAGGGGTTTCTGGCGCATCTTAATCGCGTCTCGAACGATTTCGACGCTTACCAGAAGAGCGAATCGACCTGGTTCCGTAAACATCACGATGGAACCAACAACCTCCTGGTCGCTTATTTCTCGGCCGAATTTGGCGTCACAGATTGTCTTTCGATTTTCGCCGGCGGTTTGGGAATTCTCGCCGGGGATCATCTGAAATCAGCGAGCGATCTTGGCGTGCCACTCGTCGCCGTCGGATTGCTCTATCAGCAGGGATACTTTCGCCAATACCTGAACGAAGCCGGGTGGCAGCAGGAGGAGTACAAGGACAACGATTTTCACAACCTGCCGCTGACTCTCGAACGCGACCGTGACGGCGAGCCTTTGGTCATCGAAGTCGAGTATCCCGGTCGCAAGGTCGCCGCGCAAATCTGGCGCGCGCAGGTGGGCCGCGTCGCGCTCTACCTGCTCGACACGAACATCAAGCAAAACAACGCTCCCGATCAGGACATCACCGATCAGCTTTACGGCGGCGACGCCGAGATGCGACTGAAGCAGGAGATGATGCTGGGCATCGGCGGCTGTCGCGCGCTCGAATCGTTGGGCATTCAGCCGAGATTCGGCCCGCGCGCGCCCACAACGATTGGTCGGCAGGCTCTTCGCGCCATCGCGGCCCCAGGTAGCGGTCGTAAAGCTCGTCCATCTCCTGTGAGATCCACGATTGAAAATGCACGCCGTTGGTGACATGGCCGATGGGTATCTCATCTTCAGGCACATCAGGCCACAACGAGCGCCACATCCGTCGCGTAACCTGCCCGTGCAAGCGGCTAACACCGTTGCTCGATTGTGCCAGCCGCAAGGCGAGCGTGGTCATGCAGAACGGCTCGGCGTCGTCATTCGGATCCTTTCTTCCCAGCGCGAGAAAATCGCGGAACTGTAGGCCAAGACCATTTGCGTATTCGCCGAAGTAACGCTCCATCAAATCGGGCCGGAAGTAATCATGACCTGCGGCCACGGGAGTGTGCGTGGTGAAGATCAATCCGGCCGAGGCGGCTTCGCGCGCTTCGGCAAACGAGAGATGGTTTACCTTCATCAATCGCCGGATGCGTTCGAGCGCGAGGAAGGCCGAATGTCCCTCGTTCATGTGGTAA
>WNGA01009796.1_pt1 | contig 12840 bp, 8 predicted proteins | sample 5400061 | NCBI WGS metagenome assembly WNGA01 (sample SAMN13153366, study PRJNA577476) | soil metagenome | isolation source: 100 cm soil or saprolite under grassland replicate 2 | place: USA:California | collected 2016-06-15
CCCAGACCAACAGAAGCACAAGTGCTACACTCAAACTCACTAGCGTGGAGAAATGGCTATCGGCGTACAGGGCACGCATGGAGCGTGTGAACGGGATGGCCACGGTGAACGCTATCCTTTGTTGCCTCGCCTCGCCTCCCCTCCCCTCACCTAAGGGCTGGTCAGGGGAGGACTTTCAGGCCACTATCACGTCTCATTCCACGGAGACCGGTAACCAGGCTACCCCAACATTGAGGGCACCAATACGCCTGCGGGTTCGGGCACACAAGGTTAGCACACTTCCTACTGGCGACGACATGGTTTCTGCCATCGAGTTGCTTGGCGTCTCCAGGGCGTCTGTGGCGGTGCAGACATCATCGCCTCATACGACATCCTGGGCTGGCATCAGGTCTCGCACTGGAAGCCGTTCATGCCTGCTTTTACTTTGCTCTTGACCTTCATGTGTCTCGCCTCCTTTCAGGTGCTGGATGAGCATTCCTACGGACATGCCACAGCAATGCTTGCGTGTCACTATACTACACGTACATCGCCCCCAAACCGCCTCTCCACTGCGAGCTTGCTCTCATTCCGAGAAGGCTCCGTGATGGCCGTTCACTTGGCATGTGGCTGTGCCTCTTGCATTCCAGTTAATTCCATGGACAGGGTGTCCAACAACGCTTCGGCGCTCGTAAAACCACAACGTTGGCCGGTGGCAGGGATGTCCAGGGCATAACGCATCACAGTTTCATCGTCTCGCTTTGTGCGCTCTTGCCAACACCGGACGATGTAGACACGCGTGAAAAGCGGCACGCGTACTGCGTTGGTTGGGCTCTCTGTCTTGGCGAACCACGGCTTCTTGGCCGTGGTTCGCCACCTAGTCAAGGCGCCAAACCCGGCACCACACAAGACGCAGACAAGAAGCGCATCGACTAATGGCACCACAGCAGCTCTCCTCTGGGTAAGAGGCCCCAGCATTCAGTGGTCGCCGGTGTTCACTTGCATCGTGGCCCCCATGCCCCGTATCCTCACTCCGGCGGATTACGTGGATATTCTTATAGGAATACGATTACGTATTCTATTTTACTATAAGTTTAGATCACCATCGCCTCACCACCGCCTTAAAAGCGTCTTAACACTCACCTAATAACCGACGTTGACGACCTTGGCGTCGTCCTTCTATCACCACCACGGTAGCTGTTCAAAGCGCACGAATTCTTGCTCCAGGTGCCATTGCATGCGGGCTCTGTCGTTGGCCTGGAGGAACGCGTTACAGGGGGCTGACGGCTCGGCACTCCCAAGCGGATCGTTGGCGCAAGGAGCGACAACGCGCACCGGCGCAGTCGACTGCCAGAGGCTGGCGCCAGCGAGAAAGCTGTAGGTCAGGCTATTGCGGGCGAGGGTTTTGAGGTCCCGATAACCCAGCCCATAGGTAGTGGCAGCGCGCCAGTATTCGTGGCTGAGGTCGATGCGAGAGACGCCTTCATCATCTGTGGCCAGGGTCACCGGTACACCGGCACGCCAGTAGTCCAGGAAGGGATGCATCGCATCTTTCACACCGAGAATAACGTCATTGCTGGTCAGGCAGATTTCTACCAGCACCCCCTGGTGCCTCATGGTGGCCATGAGCGCCAGCGCGTCGTCTTCGTAGCTGATGTCGACGCCATGGCCGATACGCTGGGCTTTGGCTATGTGCACAGCCTGACGGATGTGGAACCGGAGCTGTTCTGGTGGCACCAAGCCCAACGTCAGTTCCCCAGCGTGCAGGGCGATATGCACACCAGGATATTGCGCTGCGAGAAAGCCCAGCATCTCCATATGCAAAGTATAGTCATGTAGCGCTGTAGGATGGTCTTCGGGTGCCACAAGATTTAACCCCACCACACGCGGGTCGGTCTGGGCGAGTTCAAAGGCATACACGAGCTGAGCGTACACCTGGGCTGGTAGGCCTGTGCGGGTGGTCTGCTGCAGATACCGTCGGGTCACGGCACAACCCAGCTGCGGCTGGGCGCTCTGGCATTGTAGGACCTCGTGCACGCGCGCTTCGAGCATGTCGAGTTCGGCACGGCCTTGGGTCACCTCTTGGCGCAGACCAGCGGCCAAGAGGGCGTCGCGCGTCGCGGCAAAATCACCATGAAAGTCGACTTGACTGCCGAGGGCACGCACGGCGGAGCCACGGAGTGTCAACATGGCTTCCACATACACGACAGATTGCGTTGCGGCGCGTGTGACTATCTCCGCGACCTGGTCGCCCTGGCTGCCACCGCCGAACTTCGCAAAGGCAGCGAAAAACTGGTCGTGGCCAGAGCGACCAGAGAACGCCAGATTGCGTGTCGACAGGGCATTGACCATGGCGTTGTAGAGCACATTGTCAAGGGAGGCCTGACGGATCGGTACCTTGCCGTCCGACGCATTGCAGGGCTTGTCGGTGATCGCCCCTGTGGTGCGCGCCACGCACATGTCCTGCTCTGTGGCCCAGGCAATGTAACTCTCTGCGTACACTGCCCCAGCGGCATGCGTATGGATATCTCCGCCTTTGGGCATACGCTGGATAAACGTGCGCAGCAAAGGAGGACGGTCACGATGGGCTTCGAACCAGGTCGCACCGCGTTGCGTCGCAACCGTATCAGGACTGCGGTCCGTTTCCACTGCCGGCGCCACACTACTGACACCTGCACAGCCCGCGAGGAACAGCACGAATGCTATAGAGGCAAAGAAATACCGCAGCATCAACATGACTGGCCTTCCTCGATGCATGACAAGGGAGCTGCCGAGTATACGTCTACCCCCGTGCGTTGGCAATTGCCCCTTGCTTCCCCTGTAGAAAATTATACTCGCAACAGACAGTATCAGGATACAGGGACACGACCCCCTGCTCAATGTGGTGATGACGCTCGTTGGGACCATTTTGGGGCGTTTCTCTGGCGATTTTCGGACGATGGATTTATTATAGTAATTGGCACGTATTGGCCCTGACTGAGGAAGGCACCCGTCACATGCCGAAACGGGAATGACCTTGCCACAACGGAGTGGCTGATAATGTGACTAGGGGGCGCTATCACAAGCGCTGCGCGGTTCATCATCCTCGCGTCGAGGTGCCTACGGATGTTATTGCTCACAACGCTTGTGCTGGTGGGGTCTGGACTGGCTGCGAGTACACCAGCTGTCAAAAAAATGCGTCTGCGCAAGTCGACGTGTCGCACCTGGCTCTCTGAGAGACCGATGGACCGCGACCGGGGCAAGCGCCAACCCGGGTCGCTGCTCCTCGACGGCATTCAGAAGAAGCTCGAACCACTGTTTGGTCAAACGCGCAGCCGACAACTGCGAGCCATGCTCCCGGCAACTGGTGCGGAGGAAACGAGCGCTCTTGAGAAAGCGGCCTATCGGGAATTAGGACTTTCCCTGCTGAACACGGTCTGCGCCGCAGTGGGGGTTGTGCTTTTCTATCCGATCCTGCTGCTCACCACTCCGGTGGTCGTCTATCTGTGGCGTGATGCCTTCACAGGCGCCTATAAGGCCCTGTTCAAGGACCATCGAGTGACCGTGGATGTCCTCTATTCGCTCACGACGATCCTGATGATTACGACTAATTATCTCTTTTTGATGACTACCGTTGCTGCCCTTTACTGCCTCAGCCGCGTCATGTTGATCAAAACACAGGACCATGCCCGGGCTAATTTGTCGAGTACGTTCGGCTTCGAACAGCGCCATGTATGGCTGGTGAAAGACGATGTCGAAGTCGCCATGCCGCTCGAGCAGTTAGAGATAGGGGATATAGTGGCGGCCCACGCGGGCGACATCATCCCTGTGGATGGATATGTCACGGAAGGCACCGCTTTAGTTGATCAGCATATGCTAACTGGAGAGGCGCAACCGGTGGAAAAGACCGCAGGGGATTACGTCTTTGCCACGACCATCCTGCTCACCGGCAAAATCTCCATCCGTGTTGACAAAACCGGCCGAGATACGACAGCGGGCCAAATTGTTGACATTTTGCACCAGACGGTGGACTATCGGACAGCCTTGGTGTCGCGTGGGCAAGTCTTAAACGATCGGTTAGCGTTGCCGGTGCTGCTCCTGGGGGGGCTCGCGCTGCTCACGGTCGGACCCGCGGGTGCCATGGCCGTCTTCAATGCCAACATGTTCATGAGCATCCTGATCGTGGGACCGCTGTGCATGCTCAACTTTCTGAATCGCACTGCCCAGAATAATATGTTAGTGAAAGACGGGCGCGCCCTCGAACAGTTGTCGCACGTGGATACCGTGGTGTTTGACAAGACGGGGACCTTGACCCGGGAACAGCCCTATGTTGGCAAGGTCCATACCTTTGGTGAGTACGATGAAGACGATATTCTCGCCTATGCGGCGGCGGCGGAAGACCGCCAAACGCACCCCATAGCGAAAGCCATCCTGGACGCAGCCCGGGCGCACCAGCTGCTGCTTCCCGAAATGGATCAGGCCGAGTATAAAGTCGGGTATGGCATCAGCGTGGTGATTGATTATGCCACGGTGCATGTGGGCAGCATGCGCTTCATGGCCATGGAAGACATCCCCCTGCCGTCAGACCTGGAACGTGTTTTAGCCCACGCGCAAAACGAGGGCAACTCTGTCGTGATGGTGGCGATTAATCGCCGACTGGTTGGGGCTATCGAGCTCCAGGCCACGATACGATCAGAAGCCAAAGGCGTGATTGCTCAGCTGCGGCGACGCGGGATCACCACCTTCTGTATCATCTCGGGGGATCATGAGACGCCGACGAAACGGCTGGCGCAAACGTTGGGGATGGACAGTTACTTTGCCGAAACCCTGCCCCAGGACAAGGCCGTAATCATCGAGCAGTTACAGGCGCAGGGGAAAGTCGTGTGCTATGTCGGTGATGGGATTAACGATGCCATCGCCTTAAAGAAAGCGCAGGTCTCGATCTCCCTACGGGGCGCGTCCACCGCGGCGACCGACACGGCCCAGGTGGTGTTGCTGGATGAGGGGCTGGGGCGCCTTGGGGACCTCTTCGACATCGCGGCTGATTTCAACAAGACGCTGACGACCTCGTTTGTCCTTTCCATTGCCCCGGGTGGGCTCAATATCTTTGGCGCCTTCTTCCTCCATTTTGGCTTCATACACTCCGTTATCTGCAACCAGATCGGGTTTTGGGCCAGCGTCGGTAACTCCATGCGGCCTGCACTTCAGACGTCAGTATCCAAGGCCGATGGCCTGACGGAGAGCCAGCGTCCCATGACAGAAGCCCCGAGGTTGGTACAAAGGCTCAAGGCGGAATATGCATCATGATCGCGGAAAAAACGATCATAGAATGGTAGTGCTTCAAAGCAGTCGATCACCACTTTTGAACACTATCCTTCAGCGCACAGGCCGACGGCCACGGCAAGCATCACAGGTGTAACGCGGTGGACTTGGCCGCGGCCGGCTCATTTTTCCAGCCACCAGTGCTCGTGTTTGAGCATGACCTGTAGGGTAGCTGCAGGAACAAACGGGCCAGCCTCGGTCCTGACCTTGTCACTCACGACGTAATACGAGGGCGCCCACAGCAACTGTATGTAGGGGTCCTCTACGGTGAATAGGAATTCCTCCATCTGCCGGAGGATCTGCCGGCGCTTGGCTCGGTCTACCTCACGGGATTGCTGGTCGAACATCTGGAGAAACTCGGGGTGCTTCCAGCGTGTGTAGTTTCTGGCTCCCGGCCCATAGACGGCGTTGACCCAATCGTCAGGATCGTCGATATTGAAGCCGTAGCCTAATTCTGCAATATCGAAATTCCCCGCTACAAAGGTATTCACTCCGGTGGGAGCGTCCACGATCTTGATCTCGATATCCAGGCCCAGGTTCCGCCGCATCTGCGCGGCCCACAGCTGCGCCAGGTCAGGGATATCCGACGCAAGGGGAGTGGTGAGGACGCGCTTGCCCAACTTGGCAGGCGGGTCATAGCCAGCCTCCTTCAGCAACGCCTTTGCGGCCTCGATATCTGGCGCTTTTGGGCGGCTGTAGCCAGGGTGCTTGAGGAGGTCTTCAGTAGTGCTGCCATACCACGAATCCGGCGGGAATGGCGCCCCGAGCAGATACTTCCCGCCACCAAAGGCCAGTTGGATCTCGTGTCGGTCCGTCGCCAGCCGGAGGGCCTTGATGAGCCTGAGGTCCTTCCACGGCTCGCGCTCAACATTGACAAAGATATGTGGGGCCCCATTCACGGGCTGCCAGTACAGCGTGTATTTCCCCCGCAGGTCTTTTTCCAGCGGCGGTGCGTCATCAACGCCCAGGCTGGTCATCGCCGTGGTCATGGTGATCTTCCCCGCCTTGATGGCCGCTGCTGCAGTGCCAGCATCGCTGATGGCCATGATGGTTAAACCGTCTAAATAGGGGCGCCCTGGCTTGAAGTACTGCGGGTTCTTCTCGTACGTCACGGCGTCCCCACGCCGTGCCCCCTTTACCTTGAAGGGACCGCTCCCGACGATATTTTCCCACACGTTGATATCCACCCCGGCCTCGACAACGTGTTTGGGCACGACCTTCATGTAGTCCACGGCGAGAAATGGCAGGAAGGACGGCGCGGGATAGTGGAGGTGCACCTTGACCGTGTGCTGGTCTACCGCCTCAGCGGCTTTCGTCATCGGGCGCAGCAGGCCGACTCTGGGCCGGGGTTTCCCCGGCTCGAGCATGCGGTGGATGCTGAAGGCCACATCCTCGGCGGTGAGGTTGTGGCCATCCCACCACTTCACGTTTTTATGGAGATGGAAGACGTAGGTCATCCCCCCCTCCTGCACCTCCCAATGGGTGGCCAGATCCCCCATGACCTCGCTGGGGTTGAGCGGGTTAAACTCGACGACCTGGTTATACATGGGGCTGATGGCCGCCAGTGCCCCAAGAGTGCCAGCCAGGTGAGGGTCCCAGATCTCAGGGTAGGCATAATTGAGCACCACAGCATGGCCCCCGTATATCCCCCCCGCGGCTGAGAGGGTTGGCCTGCCCAGCGCCGTCAGCGTTGCAGCGCTGAGCCCGAGACCGCTGACCACACCGGTTTTGAGGATACCCCGCCGGGTGAACTGCTGCTCCTGGTCTACCTGGTTGCCCGCTCGCCTGTCCATAGCGCTCCTCCTACATGCTTCCTCCTGCGTCACCTCGCCAGATGTGAGTCTTTCCCTGGCAGCATGATCAACACTATAGTCAGATACGACAAACTGACTTACGGTCTCACTCTCGATTACTGGACAATCACCACACCATTCTTCTCCACGTATGCATCCCACGCATCCAGCATCTTTCTCATCTGTGCTGGCTCGGCTGGAGCGAGATCGTGCGCTTCGGCCAGGTCGGTCTTCAAGTTGTAAAGCTCCCAGTCATCGCTGCCAAAGGGAGATTCAACGTAGAGTATCTTCCAATCGCCCATACGTAATGCGCCGCGTTTCCACAGCCCCCAACCAAGCGCTTCTGTGGGGGGATGGACAAAATCTTGTTTCCCCGCCAGGAAAGGGAGCAGTGAAGTGCCCTGGCTGGGCAGGATGGGTTTGCCATTGTAGGTGGCAGGCTGCTTGATGCCAGCGATTTCCAGCACCGTTGGGGTGATGTCGATCGCATGCGTGAAGACATTCTTCGTCTCACCCATCCTTTTCACACCTGGGCCGCTGATGATCAGGGGCTCGCGAATACCACCTTCAGCGACAAAGCCCTTAAAGAGCCGGAAGGGACCGGCACTGGCCTGCGCCCAACCAGGACCCGTCATGACGAAGGCGTCGGCGTTGCCCAGGTTCGCCACGCTATTATCATAGTGGGAATTAATCCAGGCGGTGCCATAAAAAGCGATCGTCTCTGCATTCGGCCCATTGTCCGAGATGAAGATAATCACGGTATTATCATATTCGCCAATCTCGCGCAGATGGTTCAACAACCGGCCCAATTGGAAATCGCCATAGGCGATCATGGCGGCATAGATTTCCATGGCGCGGCTCTCTCTGGCCTTTTGCTCTGCGCTCAACGTATTCCACGGTTTGACTTCTTTTTCCCAACGCGCCGCTTCGGCGTTTTCTGGAATCAGCCCCATTTTCTTCATACGCGCCACGCGTTCGGCCCGCAGCGCCTCATAGCCGGCATCATACCGCCCCTTGAATTTGGCGATCCAATCTGCCGGAGCCTGGAGCGGATCATGCGCGGCGCGTAAAGCCAGATAGCCAAAGAAGGGTTTGCCATCTGCTTTGTGCGCATCGATGAACTGCATCATCTGGGTGGTGTCATGCTCGACATCGTACTGGCCATTCGGGCCGGGCACCTGCTGGCCATTGCGCATATACACCGTCTTGGAGCCCTGGTAAGGGGGAGTGTCGTCAAAATGGCGCGCCATGCCCTGTATCAGAATGAAGGTTTCTTCAAATCCGCGCTGGGACGGTTCATGCTTGCCGCCGCCCAAATGCCACTTGCCGGTCATGTAGGTGTGATAACCGTTCGCGCGCAAAAGCTCGGCAACGGTGGCCGCTCTATCGTTGAGATACCCCTCATACCCTGGTTTGTCCTTTTGGCCGGGCAAGATGGTTTCGGCCATAGTGCCAAGCCCAACCATATGATTGTCGAGACCAGTCAGGAGCATCGCCCGGCTGGGTGAACACGTCGCAGTGGTGTGAAAATCGGTGATTTTCACACCGCTTTTCGCCAACGAATCGATCGTCGGCGTTTCAATCTCACCGCCAAAGGGCGCCATATCGGCATAGCCCACATCATCAAAGACCAGCAACATGATGTTCGGTCGCTTGTCTTGCGTGCCGACGGTTTGCGTACCACCTGCCACCAAGGACGGGACCAAAGAGATAAAGATTTCCTGATATTCTTTGGGAAGTGCAGTATAGGAAGACGTCAGCTCTTTTAGGGCTGTCTCTTGTCTCTTTTTGAGTTCCTCACGGCCATCGAGAAAATCTTTGAGTGCCTTTTTTCCGCGACCCTGACGAACCTCAGCGGCGATTTTTGGTTCAACCTTATCCAAGACCTTCTCAATCAGCCCTAAGCTTGCTGCCCTTTTAGGAAATTGTTTGACAGAAGGCTGAATACTCTGATGTGCATTCAGCGCTGCGATCAAAATGCCCTGGGTGATCGCCCCATGGTCAACGATAATATGTTTACGCATGTAGGCACCGATGAACCCCCCTATTTTCCCTGCTGGATTGACAACGGGATCGGGGAATTTCGGCATCTGGTTGAGCTCGGTTAAATACTCTATCTCTTTTCGATGCTCCCTCAAGCAGGTGAGATATGGCGCGAAGGCCTTGTTCAGTCTGACGACTTCCTGTGTGCGCGCTGCTGCCCCTGCACGCAAATTTTCCAAGAGAACGCGCGTCGGAATGCCAGACTTCACCTGCTCTGCTTGACCACCGTCAGCAGCCTGGAGCATGGCTAGCAGGAGTCTAAAGGTAGGACCACGTCCTTGAGCGGTACCTTCCTGCCCCCCCTCTTCCTTGGTGATCGCCTCCAGGATGGGGTCCACCACCTCATCTTGGAGCCATTCAGCATGGCGGGCATAATGCCATTGTATATACATTGGGACAATCTTGCGGAGTGTTGAGAGATCATCTGGCGGGCACTCTTGCCCCTGAACAGAGGGCAGCAAGACAAGGAGTAATAGTCCCGTAGTCACAGCAAAGTACATGGCGCAGCGTTGCCCCAAGATGCTCCTGAGTGTATCCAGGACCATAAGTTCTCTCCTATACGCTGAGTAAGGACGCTACATGGCCAGAAATATTGTGCTCGTGAGCGGGCTTCGATCACCGCGTCGACCACTTGTGGCCACTCAGAATGATATCAGAATTATAGTACGGCAAGAGTAAAAAGGGGACACATTTATGACATGATCCAGTGAGAACGACGCTGTCATCCGGTGCTACGGTGTCTGTGCCTTGCCCCGAGGCCGCTGGGGTGGCCGACCGCATGATCCAGGGTGAGCGTATGACATCAAACGGCACCAGTGCCCTTAGAACATCCCGTTGGTGTTTTTGGACTCCGCCGGGATTTCCTGGATGACCTCCCAATGTTCTGCGATCTTGCCATGTTCGACTCGGAACAAATCATAAATGGCAGAGGGCTTCCCGACAAATTCGCCTTCCGACTGTGTCAGCACAAAATTCCCCTCGCCAACCACACGATGTAATGTTTTGATGGTCAATGGGGTCCCTTGTGCCTGCAGCTTTTTCATCGTCTCGAGGAAACTGGAAAGCCCGTCAGGAAAGTTGGGGGCATGTTGAAGATATTTATCTTTATCAAAGAAATTCGCAGCCTGATCAACTTGTCCACCGATCAGCACAGTATCGAAGAATGCCTTCACGAGTTGTTTGTTTGCCTGAGTTTTATCTCTGTCCGTGATTTCGGTTGGGCCGTCGACCATCGTTCGACCGCTGGCGACTTTTTCAGGCTGCTCTTGCATCACATCCCAATGTTCGACGATTACGCCTTTCTCAAGGCGAAACAGGTCAAACCACGCGAGTTTCGTGTCGCCCATGGGATAGTCGCTGTGTACGGCTACGAAATCGCCGTCTGCGATAATGCGAAGAACTCCTCCCTGGGTTGGCTGTGAAAATGTGTCCGATTCTTTGAGAAACTTAATTAGAGCCGCACGCCCTGTTTCAAGCAAGGGGTCATGTTGAATATAGTCTTCTGAGAGCAACCGGTTGAGGGCATCGATATTGCCTTTACCGATAACTTCATCAAACAACTCCAGCACAATTTCCTTATTCGTACGCGACTCCACAGTTTCCGTTTGCTTCTGCGTCGGTGGTTGGGAAGCGGGCTGTGCCATTGGAACACCGGCCATTGCAATCAGAATTAGACATGCAATCGCAAGAACTACGAGCGTTTTGTGGTTCATTGATCTATCCTCTAGGGGTATGCACCTTCTTGCCTGCTGAGCCCCTCCGCATCCAAGAAGTTGACAATACTGTCAGGCGCCTGCTGGCACGCGACGGGCGGCAATGACCCCCGCCAAGGTGCGCAGGTTGGCAAAGGCCTCCATGGTGAGATCGTCCTCGCCGAACTCAATGCCAAAGTTCTCTTCGCTCAAAGTGATCAGTTCCACGATGGCGAGTGAATCCAATTTCGACCCATCTCCCAAAAGCGGCGCATCGGGATCGATTTCTTCCAGTTTGATGTTCCTGTCCAGTTTTTCAGCCATGAGATGCCTCAATTCCTCAACGATGTTTTCCATCACCGGCGTCTTCCTTTCTGAAGTTACTTAAAAACCTGTTTCCCGCACCACTACGGCACCAGCGCCGCCAAAGCTTGCCGATCCACTTTACCACTGGGCAGCGTAGGGAGCGCCTCGAGCATGCGCACTTCGTCGGGGATGGCATATTGCGGCAGGACATCGAAGCAAAGCTGGCGCAGTTGTGCTCCGTCCAGGAGCATGCCAGGGCGAGGCACACAAAAGGCGGCAATACGTTGTCCTTGTTGGTTTTCGCCCTGTCCAGCCACCACCGCCACCTCGCCAATCGCTGCCAGTTTCTCCATGATGCGTTCGATGTCAGACAGGAGGACGAGATAGCCGCTGCGGTTGACGCTGGCGTCGGCGCGCCCTACCACGATGATCGGACCATCCGGCCGCACCGTTGCCAGATCGCCGGTGCGATACCAACTATCCGGCGCGGCCTGGTGTAACCATTCCCCGTGCTCATTCACATAGCCCTCGAAGCCATAGGGATGCTGGCAATAGAGCTCGCCCACTCCCGGTGCTGTGCTGGCTTCCTCGGGGAGGGCATCGACGCGCAGTTGTACGCCGGACATGGGCCTGCCAATTGTCGTCGCGCGGCGATCCAGACTGTCGTCCGGGTCGCATGCCGCCGTGGCGCCCATCTCAGTGCTGCCATATTGGTTGATGAGCCGACCGCCCACCCACGGGTCGAACGTGCGAAAGAGTTCCTCGCTGATGCGCTGTCCGGAGGTGACAAAAACCGCATAGGTGGTGCGCGGTGTTTTGTAGCCCTTGAGCAACATATCACAAATGGCCGGGGTGACAAAGGCAATCGTGGGCTGGAAGCGCCTTTCGCGGTCCAGATACTTCAGCAAATTCATCCTATCTAGGAGATCGATGGAGGCGCCTGCCATGATCGCCGGCAGAAACTCGGCGCCAAAGCCATACATGTGGGCAAGCGGCACGGGGATCACGGCCCGGCTCTCGGGCGCAAACCCATATTTCTCGACGCAGTTGCGCGCATTGCCAAGAAGTTTCTCGTGCGTGTGTACGACAATCTTGGCTGCGCCCATGCTGCCAGAGGTGCGCAGATACAATTTCTCTGGCGTAGCTGGCCTGCCGTTATAGCCTGGATTCGATTCGAGGCGAAGAAAGCACACCGGGAAGGAGGGCGCGGCGTCTCCGGCCGGCGCGGCTTCAACTGTCAGCCGATACCCGCAGAAGTGCGGTGTTGGCTTTAAGTCACTGCTGCCGGTCGCGGGTGGCGTCAATATGAAACTGGTCCCTTTCCGCAACAGCTCCAACAAGAGCAGCGCGCTCGGCAGTGAATTGATGCACTCGACCGCCAAGCAGACGCCGGAACCGATGCCGTGTTGCGCCAAAAACTGCTCAATTTGCTCCAACCAGGCAGGCACTTCGCCATAGGTGCAAGTGAATTGCCCATCGGTGAGGATATTTTGCCGAGTCTGGCCCGAAGTTACGATCTGATCGAGGATATTGGCAAAAGACATCACTACCTCCTACCGTCAAGAGACGCAATACAGATGCCATAGCTGGCAGGAAATGACGAGCCGACCCATTGCAGCATAAAAGTTGCGACTGGAGGCCGTCATACCCCTGCGTGCCCAGCGATCATGTTGACCTGCAGTATGTTGACAAAGCCAGTAGGTTTACTAAGTTGATGAGGTAATTGAAGA
>WNGA01009797.1_pt1 | contig 12839 bp, 9 predicted proteins | sample 5400061 | NCBI WGS metagenome assembly WNGA01 (sample SAMN13153366, study PRJNA577476) | soil metagenome | isolation source: 100 cm soil or saprolite under grassland replicate 2 | place: USA:California | collected 2016-06-15
TGCGTGTGACGGTGACCTGAGCGTCGGGCAGATCCTGGCGGCTCTTGCCGACCTCCTGGACCGACCGCTGGAGGACGTGCTGCAGGACTACCTCCCGCAGGTCAGACGCCTTGTCGTGGAAGGGTTCCTGGACTACTGAGCACGGCGGCGCCGGCGCTTCTCGGCGTACATGCGCCGGTCCGCCTCCATCAGCAGCTCGCTGACCGCCGTACCGTCGGTGCTGCTCGCCTGCCCCATGCTGAGCCGCAGCAGGGCGAACCACGGCTTGTCCGCCGCCGCGGCAACCCGATCGGCCGCGAGCTTGATCCGCTCGACCAGCTCCCGCGCACCACGCTCGTCCGGCTTGTCCAGTACGACGACGAACTCGTCGCCACCGGCACGCGCCACCACGTCCTCGGCTCGGCACTGCTCCGTCAGCAACTGCCCGACCCGTCGCAGTACCTCGTCACCGGAGGCATGCCCGTAGCTGTCGTTGATCACCTTGAGGTTGTCGACGTCGATCGCGATCACCGCCACCGACCGGCCGGCGTCATGCGCGACGGACATCCGCTCGTCCAGTGCCCGGCGGTTGCCAACTCCTGTGAGCGGATCCTCCCGTGCAGCCCGCCACTCCGCGTCGTGCCTGATCGAGAGCTCGTGGTTGGCCAGCGCACTCCGTACGGCGTACAGACCGCGCAGCCGCTCCGCCCACCAGCCTCTGGTGATCGCACGCGCGTACTGCAGTCCTGTAAGCGCTCCAGCATCACCTGACTCCGCCACGATCTGCACAGCCGTGTGCCGGATCAGCGCCTCTATTGGAGGGTCTGAGGTGGGTGGCAGGTCGCTCCCCGCCCTATGCGCAGCCTCCACGGCGTCGTCGAGCCGGGCCATAGCGTCGTACGCCTTGGCCAGGTAGGTTCCCGCGATCGCAGCCAGCTCCAAGTCGCCTAGCTTGGCCAACTGGTCTCGGCAGTCCTTGAGGATCACGGCGGCCTCGGCGGGGAGGGTGTCGTCGTTGCTGGCGGCCAACCACATCCGCCCGGCGATCGGCCAGTACCCGAGCAGGTCGTCCCGGACGATCACCTGCATCGCCTCGGCCGCCCACCGGTGCGCTGCCCGCCGTCGCTCCCGGATCTCCTCGTCGTACGACGTATCGCCCAGCCGCTCGAGCTCGTGCGCCCAGCGGAGGTTCGACTCGGCCAGGTTGAGCCGGTTGATCGCCGGCGCCTCTGGCAGCCCGAGCGGATCGTGATCGCCCTCGGCGGCCATCTCGAAGTGCGGGATGCTCAGCTCGTACAGCCGTAGCAGGTCGTAGGCGTAGCCGAGGCCGGTGTGCGCCCAGCCGGCCAGCCCGAGGTCCCGGGTGCGGGACAGCGCGTTCTCCGCGGCGACCAGGTCAGCGACCGAGTCACCGCCCTCGCCGGTGCGGATCAGGGTCACGATCCGGACCGCGATCGCGTTCGCCTCCCAGCCTGGTTCGTCGATCGCGCGGGCGACCCCGATGCAACTCTCGACGGCGTCCAGCGCCTCGGCCGGGTCGACGCCGTGGTGGGCCGCGACGGCGCGCACGTACTCGGCCGCGGCACGTTCGGGGCTCGGCACATCGCCGAGCTCTGCCAGCAGCCGGTTGATGTCGAGCGCGGCCTCGGCCGGGTGGCCGGACTGGGCCTGCGTCATCGCCGCCGCGATCCGCGCCGTCACCCCCGACGTCTCCCGCACGCCTACCACCCCACTGCCAGTCAGCACTTGCGGCGCTTGTCGTCGTACAGGCGCCGGTCCGCGACCGCGATCAGCTGGTCCACTCCGACACCTTCGGCCGTCGCGGCATACCCGATGCTCAGGCCGAGCCGGCCGAGCCACGGCTTCCCCGTCGCCGCCGTGATGGCAGCAACCGCGGTCCGGATCCTGATCGCCAGTTGCGCGCCGCCCTTGGCGTCCGGCTGGTCGAGCACCACGAAGAACTCGTCTCCACCCGATCGAATCACGGCATCGGTCGCTCGCGCTTGTTCAACCAGGAGATTTGCCACTACTTGCAACAACTCGTCCCCACAGGCATGCCCGTAGGTGTCGTTGACCAGCTTCAGATCGTCCACATCGATGGCCAGCAAGGTGACCGCGCGCCCTGAATCTCTCGCAGCACTGAGCCGCTCCTCCAACGCCCGGCGATTGCCCACCCCTGTCAACGGATCCTGCCGCGCCGCATGCCACTCGGCGTCGTGCCGAACCGAGAGATCGTGGCTGGCAAGCGCATGCCATACGGCGTTCAGCGCACGTTGCCGCTCCTTCCACCAAGCGCGAGCCACCGAACGCGCGTACTCCAACCCAGCGACGGCTCCCGGCTCACCCGTAGTCGCCGCGAGCTCCGATCTGGTCTGCAGCACCAGCAGGTGCGTCGCCGGATCCGCCAACGGAATCAGGTCACCCGCAGCCCGATCGGCCGCGGCCCTGGCCTCGTCGAGCTTGCCCTGCGCGGCCAAAGCCCTGGCCAGGTAGGCACCAGCTATGGCGAGCCGCTCGGTCTCGCCCAGCTTGCTGATCTCGTCCCGGCACTCCTTCAGCTCGGTGACGGCGGCGGCCGGGTCCTCGTCAGTCGCGGCGGCCGCGAGCCACAGCCGTGCACTCAACCGCCAGAAGTCCTGGTTCTCGTCGTCGACGATCACCCGCTCCGCCTCACGCGCCCAGTACGCCGCCGACGCGAGCCGCTCCCGGATCACCTGCTGGTACGACGGATCGCCCAGCCGCTCGAGCTCGTGCGCCCAGCGCAGGTACGTCTCGGACAGGTTCAGCCGGTCGATCGCCCGCGACTCGGCAAGCTCGAACACATCCGCTTCCAGCTGGGTGGCCTGCTCGTAATGCGGAATGCAGAGCTCATACAGGCGGAGTACGTCGTACGCATAGCCAAGGCCGGTGTGAGCCCACGAGGTGAGCCCGGCATCCCTGGTCCGGCTCAGCGCGTGCTCAGCCGTGACCAGGTCCTTCACCGTGTCGCCGCCACGACCGCTGCGGGTCAGGTTGATGATGCGGATGGCCAGCGCGTTCGCTTCCCAGCCGGGCTCGTCGATCGCCTTCGCGACGGCGATGCAGGCCTCAACCGCGTCGAGTGCTTCGTCGGCGTCGCTGGCGTGGTGAGCCGTGACGCCGCGCACGTATTCCGCCGTCGCCAACTGATAGCTCGGCACGCCACCGAGCTCCGCGCGTATGACCTCGATCTCGGCCGCCGCAATCGCATGCCGTCCTGACTGAGCCGACGTCATCGCGGCGGCAATCCGGGCAGTCAGCGCGTCGCCCGTCGCCATCTCCCCACTACCCATACCCGCCGGCGGCCTTCCCCTGATCCACACCCGCACCCCGGGCCGGACCGCCCATTGTGACCACCCACCCCCACCTCTGTCACCACCCAACCCCGCAAAGTTACCCAGCAAGGGTGGGTGGCGATGGTGGAGGCGTCAGCCGGCGACTTGTTCGGTGTCTGCGGCGTGGAGCTGGACCGGGAGGGACTCGACGCCGTACACGATGGAGAAGTCGCGGAAGCGCAACTGCTCCTCCGGGACCGCCAGCGACAAGTCGGGGAAGCGATGGGCGAGCGCTGTGAAGGCCGCGCGCAACTCCATCCGCGCCAGCTCGGCGCCGACGCAGCGGTGCATGCCGTGGCCGAACGCGAGGTGCGCTGCAGGAGCGCGACGAGGGTAGAAGTCCTCGGCGTCGTCGCCGAACACCTGCTTGTCCCGGTCGGCGCCCGACAGCGACACCGCGACCAGGTCGCCCTTCTTCACCTGCTGGCCGAACAGTTCCTGGTCGTGCCGGGCGAACCGAGGGAACGCGACCTGTACGACGGTGAGGTACCGCAGCAGCTCCTCGACGATCGCGTCGACCGCTCCGGGCTCGTTCCGGATCCGCTCGAAGTTCTCCGGGTCGCGCAGCAGCACCAGCGTGCCGAGCGCGAGCATGCTGGCCGACGTCTCGTACCCACCCAGGAACACACCGTCGGCGAGCCCGCCGAGCTCGATGTCGTCGATGTCCTCGCCCTGCTCGCGGATGATCGACCCGATCAGCCCGACGCCGGGCTCCTTGCGCTGCTTGCGGACGATCTCGAACAGGAAGTCGCGCGACTCACTCGCCGACCCGAACACCCCGATCCCGCCACCGGACAGATCGAACCGGGCCGGTCCCAGCGCCCGGAACCGGTCGCGGTCGGACTCCTCGACGCCGAGCAGGTCGGCGATCAGCAGGAACGGCACGTTGAAGGCGAGGTCCGAGACGATGTCGACGACCGGTCCCTTGGCCTCCATCAGGTCCAGCTGGTCGTTGACGATCTTCTCGATCACCGGCTCCAGCCGGGCCAGCCGGCGCTTGGTGAACTCCGGTGTCAGCAGCTTGCGCAGCCGGGTGTGGTCCGGCGGATCGGTGAACCCGAGCCCGCCGATCCCCTCCGACGGCTTGTTCGGGTCCGAGCCGACCAGCGGCCGGATGTCGTTGCTGAAGTTCTCCGTGTCGGTGAGCACGGCCTTCGCCTCGGCGTGGCCGCTCACCACCCACACGTTCAGCCCGAACAGATGAGCCAGTTTGTGCACCGGCTCGAGCTCGCGCACCTCCCCCAGGGCGCGGACCGGGTCCACGCCGTTGCGGCGCAGCGGCATCGAGACCGAGCTCGGGACTATCCGCATCTTCGACAGGTCGAGACCACCCCTCCGGGTGGTCCTGTTCAAGATCCGGCTGCCGACCCATCTCTTCAGGTATGTCGCAACCATGACTTCCACGCGCCCTCTCTGAACTGCTGCCCCCGACGGGCTAGCTCGCCAAGAAAACTCGGCGTCAACTAAAAGCTAGCCTCGCCAGGGACCAGATCCGATGGTGTTGGCACTACTGCGGTAGTGGCGTCGGCACCACCATGGGAGGGGGCCACGGTATTGCCAGCACAGACCTTCCCACGCAGAACCCCTCCACTTCCACCGGAAACCACCTGTACCGTTCCCTGGACCAGGACCTGCCCGTCCTGGGGGAGTTTTCAGGGAAACCCAAGACGAAAGTCGGATGCGCCCAGCACTTTCGTCTGCGCCCTATCCGTGACCAAGGCAACAATCCCCAACTCATGACAATCCCCCCCAGTACGACGTTCCCCGGCCCAGCGAGCCTGATCCAACGACGGTCGCCACCCTGGCTTCAGATCACCCGCCCCAAGTTCAAGGTACGCGACCGCCCGGAAAACGGGACACGGCCCGTGGACAAGGCTGCCCACGGGCCGTAGCGGCCAGGACCCCTCAGCCCGGCCGGGCCTCGCGCCCCCGGCCAGGGCCCCTCAACCATGGCCGGGGTCGTGCACACCGCCGGAGTCCCCGGCGGCAAAACCAATCAGGCGTCCCGCTTGCTCGCCGTGAACAGGGCGATCGTCATCAGCGCAGCCGCCCAGCCGGCGAAGTACAGCAGCGCCCACCACGGGCTGAGCGCGTACTGCCCGGGCTCCCCAGCGAGACCGAATGCCTGGCCCTGGTTCAGGAACGAGTCGGCGTTCTTGAACGGTGACCACTGCGAGATGTCGTCGCCGACCTTGGGGATCAGCTGGACCAGGTTCTCCAGCAGCAGCGGCCACAGGATCAGGATCGCGATCGCACCGGCGCTCTGCCGGATCAGGATGCCGACCGCCACCGCGATCACCGCGGACAGCGCGAACACCAGACCCTGCCCGGCAACCAGACGCCACTCGGCAGCGGTATTGATTGCCAGGTCCGCACTACCATCGACCACGTTGCCGATAGCCCAGGCGCCGAAGGACGCCACCACGCCGACCACACCGGCCACTGCGGCCACCACGGCCGTCTTGCCGAGCAGCACAGTCGCCCGCTGCGGCACGGCCTGGAAGCTGGTCCGGATGGTGCCGAACCGGTACTCCGTGGTGACAGCCAGCGCGGCCATCACCATCATCACCATCTGGCTGAGCTGCGCTCCGCCCTGGGTCATCAGGATGGTCGCCCGGGGCTTCTCGTCGCTGGGGAGGAAGCCGAGGAAGAGCGCGGCCAGACCGATGCTCAGGACGGCGGAGATGACCATGCACCACCACGGCGAGCGGGTGGAGAAGAGCTTGATCCGCTCGACTGTGATCACCGACATGTCAGTTCTCCTCCTTCGGCCCCGCGGCCACCTCGGTGCCGGCCGGCGGCGGAAGTTGTACGTCGGCGACGTGGGCGAGCTCGTCGTGCGCGTGGTACTGGACCGAGTCGCCGGTCATCTGCATGAACGCCTGCTCCAGCGAGCCCCGCTGCAGCGTCAGTTCGTGCAGCACGATGGCATGTGCGGCCGCCAGCTCGCCGATCTGGTCCGTGGTCACGTTGCCCTCGACGAGCAGCGCCTTGCCCTGGTCCTCGGCGTCGTCGATCCGGGTGATCAGCTGCTGTTGCCGAAGGAGGTTCTGCAGTTGGTCGAACTGCGGCGTACGGACCTTGACCGTCGTACCGCTGGCGCGGTCGACGAAGTCCCTGGTGGAGCTCTGTGCGATCAGCTTGCCGCGACCGATGACGATCAGTTCCTCGGCGGTCAGCGACATCTCGGACAGCAGGTGGCTGGAGACCAGCACGGTCCGGCCCTCGCTGGCCAGCTTCTGCATGAAGGTCCGGATCCAGACGATGCCCTCTGGGTCGAGGCCGTTGACCGGCTCGTCGAAGAGCAGCACCTCCGGGTCACCGAGCAGCGCGCCCGCTATACCGAGGCGCTGGGACATGCCGAGCGAGTAGGCACCCGCTCGCTTGTGTGCGACCGAGGTCAGGCCGACCATCTCGAGCGCCTTGTCGACACTCGACTTCGGAAGCTTGTTGGACGCGGCCATCCAGGCCAGGTGCGCTCGCGCGGAGCGGTTCGGGTGGACCCATTTGGCGTCCAGCAGGGCGCCGATCTTGGTGAGCGGTTTGTGCAGGTCGCGGTAGTGCTGACCGTCGATCCGGACATCGCCGGAGGTGGGGGTGTCCAGGCCGAGGATCATCCGCATGGTGGTGGACTTGCCGGCCCCGTTCGGGCCCAGGAAGCCGGTCACCTTGCCGGGTTTGACCTCGAAAGACAGGTTGTCAACGGCAACGGTTGCGCCGTATCGCTTGGTGAGGCCTTGTGCCTCGATCATCGCCGTACTCCTCGTTCGGGTGGCGCGCTGGTCGTCGGGCGGGCTGTGTCGATTGTCAGTATCGAGGTCTGTCGGGGTCAGGACATCGGACCCGGGGCGGATCCGGTGTGTCCACCCAAGGGTTGAGTCTGCCCCTCGCCTGGACCGCCCTGCCATCGGTTAAAGCCCTGACCACGACCCCGACGATCCCCCATCCGCCCACCGCCCGCATCAGCCGAAAGTCGACGTACGCCGGTACTTCCGGCTACCGCCGGTGCCGGAACGAGAACGGCCCGCCGGGTGCACCGGCGGGCCGTCCAGGGGTACTGCGATCAGGCGGCGGCGTTCACCTCGGCCGGAGTTTCGGAAATGACCGACTCGCGGCGCTTGGAGACGAACACGGCCGCGACCAGGATCACCAGTGCCACCATGGCGATGCCGATCCGCAGCGGGGTGTTGGTGTCGTCGCCGATCGACGACATGCCCACCACAGCCGGGGCGATCAGCACCGAGACCAGGTTCATCACCTTGATCAGCGGGTTGATGGCCGGACCGGCGGTGTCCTTGAACGGGTCACCGACGGTGTCACCGATGACGGTGGCTTCGTGCGCGGGCGAACCCTTGCCGCCGTAGTTGCCGTCCTCGACCAGCTTCTTCGCGTTGTCCCAGGCACCACCGGAGTTGGCCAGGAAGACCGCCATCAGGGTGCCGGTCGCGATCGCGCCGGCCAGGTAGCCGGCCAGCGCCGGGGCGCCGAGACCGAAGCCGACGGCGATCGGCGCGGTGAGCGCGAGCAGACCCGGGGTGGCCAGCTCACGCAGCGAGTCGCGGGTGCAGATGTCGACGACCTTGCCGTACTCCGGCTTGCCGGTGCCCTCCATGATCCCGGGGATGTCGCGGAACTGGCGCCGTACCTCGTACACGACCGCACCGGCGGCGCGGCCGACGGCGTTGATCGCGAGGCCGGAGAACATGAACACCACGGCGGCGCCGATGATGATGCCGACCAGGGTGCCCGGGTTGAACACCAGTGCATCCGCCTCGAACTTGGCGTAGTTCTCGGCCAGCGAAGACCGGATCGCGTCGGTGTAGGAACCGAACAGCGCGGTCGCCGCGAGCACGGCGGTCGCGATCGCGATGCCCTTGGTGATCGCCTTGGTGGTGTTGCCGACGGCATCCAACTCGGTCAGGATCTGGGCCGCCTCGCCGTCCACGTCACCGGACATCTCGGCGATGCCCTGCGCGTTGTCGGAGACCGGGCCGAAGGTGTCCATCGCGACGATGACGCCGACGGTGGTGAGCAGACCGCAACCGGCCAGCGCGATCGCGAACAGCGCGACCACGCCGGAGCCGCCGACCAGGAAGGCGCCGTACACAGCGGCCGCGATCACGATCGCGGTGTAGACGGCGGACTCGAAGCCGACCGAGATACCGGACAGGATGACGGTCGCGGCGCCGGTCAGCGAGGTCTTGCCGACGTCCTTGACCGGCTTGTCCTCGGTGCCGGTGAAGTAGCCGGTCAGGGCCAGGATGATCGCGGCCAGCACGATGCCGATGATCACCGACACGGTCGCGATCAGCCGCGGGTCGCCGTCGTGGGCGGCGATCGTGTCGGTGGCGCCGGTCAGATCCTTGAAGCTGCCGGGCAGGTAGACGAACGCGGCGATCGCGCACAGCACGCCGGAGATGATCGCGGACAGGTAGAACGCCCGGTTGATGGTGCGCAGGCCGTTCTCGCCGGTGCGCGGACGGGTCAGGAAGACGCCGATGACCGCGGTGACCGCGCCGATGGCCGGCACGATCAGCGGGAAGATCAGGCCCTGCTCGCCGAAGGCGGCCTTGCCCAGGATCAGCGACGCCACCAGCATCACGGCGTACGACTCGAACAGGTCGGCCGCCATACCGGCGCAGTCACCCACGTTGTCGCCGACGTTGTCGGCGATGGTAGCGGCGTTGCGTGGGTCGTCCTCGGGGATGTTCTGCTCGACCTTGCCGACCAGGTCGGCGCCGACGTCGGCGGCCTTGGTGAAGATACCGCCGCCGACACGCATGAACATGGCGAGCATGGCGGCACCGAAACCGAAGCCCTCGAGCACGGTCGGGGCGTCGCCCTTGAACAGCAGCACCACCACCGAGGCACCGAGCAGGCCGAAGCCCACGGTCGCCATACCGACGGTGCCGCCGGTCCGGAACGCGACCCGCATCGCCGGGTCGCGGCCCTCGTCCCGCGCCGCCGCGGCGACCCGGACGTTGGCGCGCGTCGCGAGCCACATGCCCAGGTAGCCGATCAGGGCGGAGAAGCCCGCACCGACCAGGAAGAAGACCGACCGGAAGATCTTCAGCGTGGTCTGGTTGTCGCCGTCACTGTGCGCGGGCAGCAGGAACAGCAGCAGGAATGCGACTACGGCGAAGATCGACAATGTCCGGAACTGCCGGTTCAGATAGGCCGAAGCGCCTTCCTGTACCGCCGAGGCGATCGTCTTCATGTTCTCGGTACCATCGTTCGCGGCAAGCACCTGACCGCGGAAGACCATCGCAATGGCGACCGCGAGGATCGCGATCACTCCGACGACGACCACCAGCGTGGTGTTGCTCGACGAAAGATCCACCGCTTGTGCGAGCAGCGCGGACATCCGTCCTCCTTGTAGGCAACCCCTCAGGGACTTGACGGCCCCCGTTTGCCGCAACCGAAGGGTTGGGGAAATACGACACAGCGCCGTTGGGTGGCGCGGTGCGTTACTCTAACCGGTACCCGACCAGACCTGACGACAGGGTGGTCTACGCCATACCGCGGCGGTAGAACAAGCCCCTCACTCTCAGCAGTCGTGCGGATACATTTTCTGCGCTCAGATCGCCGAGGCGACGTCCGGGTGGATGTCGAACACCTTCGTCAGACCGGTGATCCGGAAGATCTTCAGCAGCCGTTCCTGGGTGCAGACCAGGGACAGGGATCCGTCGTGCGTGCGCACCCGTTTCAGGCCGCCGACGAGCACGCCGAGGCCAGTGGAGTCCAGGAATTCCACACGTTCCAGGTCGACCACGAGGTTGTAGACACCCTCGTCGACGAGCGCGGCGATCTTCTCGCGGAGCTTCGGTGCGGTGTAGACGTCGATCTCCCCCGCCACCTCGATGACGGTACGCCCGCCCTCGGCGCGCGCGGTCAGCGACAGATCCACTTCGGCCTCCGATCCCGTGAACTGCTGCATTCAACCATGTACGGACCGTGAGTAGGGCCGTCGTCCAAAACTCTTTCATTTAGTTACACCGAAGTCGATCTCCACCCCGAAAATGCCGCGTGCATCCGCACCTGCACCCGCCTCGTGCAGGGGTTTCGGCACTGTCGGAGACCACGATTAGGCTCAGTGTCATGCGTGAAGGTGGTGAGGCGGCGGCCGTACTGAAGCGCCTGGCCGCCGGGCCCGGTCGCGACGAGCGACTCACGCACGTCGAGTCGGTGCCTCCTCGACCGGGGCGGACGTGTGCGTGGCCGCGGTGGGTTCCGGCCGAGGTGCTGAGCCAACTCGCGGATGCCGGGATCACCGCACCTTGGACTCACCAGGTCGCCACCGCGGAAGCGGCGTACGGCGGTCAGCACGTGGTGGTGGCGACCGGCACCGCCTCGGGCAAGTCGCTCGGCTACCTGCTGCCCGCCTTTGCCACGTTGAGCATTGCGCAGGCCGCTTCGCCACATCGCCGCATCGCCTCTGTGCTGTACCTATCCCCGACCAAGGCGCTGGCGCATGACCAACTCCGCGCGATCTCGTCGTACACCGTGCCGGGCCTGCGGGCGACGACACTCGACGGCGACTCGGAACGCACCGAGCGCGACTGGGCCCGCGACTATGCGACGTACGTGCTCAGCAATCCCGACATGCTGCACCGGTCGGTCCTGCCGAGCCACCAGCGTTGGGCGCGCTTCCTGAGCTGCCTGCAGTACGTCGTGGTCGACGAGTGTCATCACTATCGCGGTGTGTTCGGCGCGCACGTGGCCGGTGTTCTGCGGAGGCTGCGACGGATCTGCGCGCAGTACGGCGCTCACCCGATCTTCATCTGCGCATCGGCCACCGTGGCTGAACCGGCGGTGTCCGGCGAGCGCCTGACCGGCCTGCCGATGGTGGAAGTGGTGGAGGACGGCTCTCCTCGCGGCGGCATCTCCTTCGGCCTGTGGGAGCCGCCGCTGACGTCGCTGCGCGGAGAGAACGGCGCTCCGGTACGACGCTCTGCCACAGCCGAGGTGGCGGACCTGCTGACCGACCTGGTCGTGTCCGGGGTCCGGACCGTGGCGTTCGTTCGGTCCAGGCGTGGAGCCGAGACGGTCGCGATGACAGCGCGGGAGAACCTCGCCGAGGTCGATCCCGGCTTGGCAGACCTGGTGTCGGCGTACCGGGCTGGTTACCTGCCTGAAGAGCGCAGACGACTCGAAGGCATGTTGCAAAGCGGTGAACTCACTGGAGTCGCCGCGACCAACGCACTGGAGCTCGGCATCGACATAGCCGGGCTGGACGCCGTACTGCTGTCCGGCTGGCCTGGTACGCGCGCCTCCCTGTGGCAGCAGGCCGGACGCGCCGGCCGAGCCGGTGGGGACGCACTCGCCTTGCTGGTCGCGCGTGACGATCCTCTGGACACCTATCTGGTCCGGCACCCGGCCGCGATCTTCGGGCGGCCTGTCGAGGCGACGGTCTTCAACCCGGAGAACCCTTACGTACTTGGGCCGCAGCTGTGCGCCGCCGCTCAGGAGCTGCCGCTGACCGCCGCGGACTACGAGATCTTCGGCAGTACGACGCCCGCCGTCATTGCTCAACTGGTTCGCCAGGGCCTACTGAGGGAGCGGCCGCACGGCTGGTTCTGGACGCGGCGGGAGCGGGCTGTGGACGCCATCGACATCCGCTCAGCCGGTGGCAAGACGGTACAGATCGTGGAAGATCACACCGGTCGACTGCTCGGCACTGTCGACGGCGGCTCCGCACACGCCTCGGTCCACGAGGGCGCCGTCTACGTGCATGCGGGCGAGTCGTACCTGGTCAAGACTCTCGACCTCGACGGCCATGCCGCCATCGTGGAACCAGCCGCACCCGACTACACCACCTTCGCCCGCGACGTGACGGAGATCAGCATCCTCTCGACCGAGGAGACCTGCGCCTGGGGTACGGCGGAGTTGTCGCGCGGCTGGGTGCAGGTGACGAGCCAGGTGGTCTCTTTCCAGCGCAAGCTGCTCGCGACAGGCGACGTACTGGATGAGCAGCCGCTCGACCTTCCAGAGCGCACGCTGCGGACCAAGGCGGTCTGGTGGACCATGCCCGACTCCGACGTCGCCGGCCTCGGTCTGTACGACGTACCAGGCGCTGCCCACGCGGCCGAGCACGCGTCGATCGGCCTGCTCCCGCTGTTCGCCACCTGCGACCGCTGGGACATCGGCGGCGTCTCCACCGCGCGCCACGCCGACACTGGCCGCCTCACAGTTTTCGTGTACGACGGCCATCCGGGCGGCGCCGGTTTCGCGGAGCACGGCTACGCCGCGGCACGCGAATGGTTGACCGCAACACGTGAGGCGATAGCACACTGTGAATGCACGGACGGGTGCCCGTCGTGCGTACAGTCGCCCAAGTGTGGGAACCAGAACAACCCACTCGACAAGAGCGGCGCGGTGGCGCTGCTCACCGCACTACTCAGCAGTGAGGCCTGAACAGTCCGGCCGCCGATTCGCCGGACGGAGAGGCAGCGTGCCATGCTCGTCCTCGGAATCGTTCTGATCGTGCTCGCCGTACTGTTCGGCCTC
>WNGA01009799.1_pt1 | contig 12838 bp, 15 predicted proteins | sample 5400061 | NCBI WGS metagenome assembly WNGA01 (sample SAMN13153366, study PRJNA577476) | soil metagenome | isolation source: 100 cm soil or saprolite under grassland replicate 2 | place: USA:California | collected 2016-06-15
CTCCAATGCCGATGTGGAATTCGACCGGCTCGCCGAGACCCGAGTGCCGCGCGACATCCGCGCGTTGACCGATGCCGTGGTGCCGTTCTCGCTGCGGCTGGCGCTGTTTGATGTCGTTCGGCAAATCGGCGGACAAGAGGCGGAAGAACTTCTCGCCGAAACGCTGGGCCGCACTCAGCGCGGACTCGAAGTTGCCTGCCTTACGCAACTGCTGGAGGAAATGGCGTTCGGCAAATATCGCGATAACGCACTGGCTGCCGCGCAAGCGTTGCTCAATGGCGGGGGAACCGACCGGTTGCAGCGCGATTATCTCTTCAGCGTCCTGCGCCGTTTCAACGACGCCTCATTCGCCGGCACGGCGCAGGCGCAGTTGGTGCAGGCCGATGGCCGCATTGACCGCGGCGCATTGCGTTACTTGCAGCAATCCCTCGGCGAACAGAGCGTGGCCATCGCCGCGCAGTTCTACAAGGATGGCCGCATCACCGAGGCCGACAGCCGCGAGCCCTTGGCGCGCGTGGCGCTGACCTACGTGGGCGCGAACGGGCAAGCCGCTCAACTGTGGCACACCGCCATCAACGACCCGGCGCTCAAACCCGCCCAACGACGCGAGCTGGTCCTGGACCTCGACCAGGACGGTTTGCAAAACGACAAGACGCCCACCGCTGCCGACCTGCCCATCGTCGCCAACCGCCTTGCGCTCACACAGGCCTATCTGCAACAGGACTACGTGCAGAACGACCCCTTGCTGAACAAGGCATTTCTCGAAGCCAACAAGGATTTGCAAAAGCTGTTGGAACGGGGCACGGCGGCAGCGATCACTGCCGGCGCTGCGCCTGCGCAGCCGCGGAGGTGAACTTCGGGCTTCGCGTTTTGGCGAGTCAAAGCCGCTCCCATGTTAGTGGCCGTTGTCAGGAGCGCGGGCGCGAATCCGATGGGCCGCCGCCGCGAACCGGGTGGGAGAATTGTTGCCTTGCCATCCACAACACGGCGTGCAGAACATCGGCGCCGGTAAATCCGAAACAAAAACCATTCTCCGTGAACCACGGAGCGTCAACAAAACGACTCTTTATCTATTTATGAAGCCCATCCTCGTTCCCTCCGACGGAGGGAATAAGCTAAGCGTCCTCGGCCTCGCCATGAACGTCCGCATCCACGGCCGCGACACCGGCGGCGTCGTAAGCGTGGTGGAATCGATTGACCAACCGGGCTCAGGGCCACCCCCGCACATTCATCATCGCGAGGACGAGACGTTCCAGGTGCTCGAAGGCGAATACGAATTCACCTGCGGCGAAAAGACCTTCACGGCGCGGAAGGGCGCGACCATTTTTGCGCCGCGCGGGGTGCCGCACACCTTTCGCTACGTCGGCCAGACACCCGGCCGGATCATGTGCACCATCACGCCGGCGGGCTTTGAAGGTTTCTTCGAGGAAGTCGGCGCGCTGAGTCCGCAGCAGCAGGAGATTCCACGCGTGATTGAGATTGGGAAAAAATACGGGCTGGAGATCCTGCCGCCGCCCGGCGCGTGAGCGTTGGGAGTTGACGCGGAGCGCGACTCTGCGAGTCGCAGCAGGTTTGCCAGCAAGGAGGACGTTCGATAATCTCGATGCGTCCTATCGTCCGGAAGTGCTGCGGGTCATCCCGGATTGCAAAACGAAAGGATTCTCACGCCCGCCGACAAGCCCATCGTCGCCAAACGTCTCGCGCTCACGCACGTCTATCTGCAATAGGACTACGTGCAGAACGACGCCGTGCTGAACAAGACGCTTTTGGAAAGCAACAAGGACTTGCAAAGGCGTCTGGAACGCGGCACGGCGGGGTCGATCACTGCCGGTGCAACACGAGCGCTGCCTGGGAGTTGAGATTCGGCCTTTCCGCTTTAATGCTATGCCTTGTCACCAACATTGGAAGCTGGTCAAATCGTTCTATGGCAAAGTGTATGTTTTGTGGCGGCGGCAAGAGCAAAGAGCACATCGTTTCGCAATGGATTCTAAGGGACTGCGACTTGAGTAACACCGAGTGCCGCATGGGATTCGGGATGCAGCAGCCTGGAGGCGGAATGGACTCCATTACCGAACCGCTTTATCTGACCAAGTTCTGCACGATGGATGTTTGCGAAACCTGCAACAACGAATGGATGAGCCAACTGGAAAATGGAGTGAAGTCCGTTCTCCATCCCTTTCTGCAAAAAACATGGCCGGAAAACGATAAGGAACTTTTTCGCTCCCTGTTTCTTCACAGTGGGGTAATTGCCCGGTGGCTCTTGAAAACGGCCTGCACGTTTGGTGCGAAGATGTCGGTCGAAGTGCCAGAGCAAATCCGTACGAGCCTGCACCAAGATGAAATTCCGGTCGGGATTTCGGTAGATATGACCTACAACAAGGAGTTTGGGCTTTACATGGCTATGTCTCGGCAATGGAACGTGCTGAAGGATGAAAGACTAAGCACAATGCACCTCGAAAGGAAGAGCTTCCGTTTGACGTGGCAAGTGCGTCACTTGGCGATGCGCCTTAGTTACTTCCCTCGATGCGAAGAACACATGCTGAAGCCTAGGTTTCCCGTGCGCATCTACCCAAAGTTTGGAATTTCGCCCGACTATCTTGAGAACGGCATTACTAAGCGAAGCTTTCACTACGAGACGCTTCGGCAGTTGGAAACCGAGACAGTTTATTTCTATCGCGGTATAGATGACCCAACGCACCCGAATTCGCAGCACCGGCATTTGGTAGTTGCAGCAAGTTGAGGCGTCATGCCTCCTAAATTTTCCTCAGCGGCTTTTCCACGTGCGCCTTTAGCCCCGCATCCAACTTGATCAGCGGCCGCTAGGCTAGGCGCGCTTGAAGTTTCGCACAGAAGCCATTGTGGCGCGTCCTTGATAGATTGCAGTATGCGGCTCGAGCGGCAGCACTTCTTTTCCCACGCAGCCTCGTTCGCGCAGCAATTGGTGGCGCGCTCCGCCAACCCGCGCAAGCCGGAGGCTTGCCAGAAGGTAGCCGGGGGTCGAGGAGCGTAGCGACGACCCCCGGATCGCAGCGCCGTTCTGGCACCCCTGCCGGGGTGCGGTCGCTTCGTACATACACCGGGGGTAATCGCTGACGCTCAACCCCCGGCTACCTTCTGTCATCCCTCCGGGATGTTGCGGCCAGCGATTTCGCCCCATTCGCCTTCCCCGCTGCATCCATCTTGATGATCGGCGGCCAGCGCTGTTTGAAGCCTTCGCCCGGCAGCCACTTCATCGCGTCCATGTCCCCCTCGTAGCATCCGGCGTGAGCCGGGTCATCTTTTTTCGCGAGCGTCTAACTTGCGCCACCCTGCGTGGCTGGTCGATCACTTCCCAAAAAGTCCGGCACGGCTCAGGCGGACTGAAGGCTGCGTCAGGAGCTTAAAATTTGCCCGCAAGGCCGCGTCCACTTCGGCTTGAAAAACCCTGCGCGGGACGTGGAGCCTGGGCTCGACCAAAAGCAGCTTCCCCTCAGGATTCAGCGTTTCGTGCATCTCGGCAAACAAAGCCGCGGCACTCGGGACTTCGTGCACCATCCAGAACGCCAGCACGAAATCGACGCGGGCTGAAAGCCCGACGCGGCCCGGTGCGCACACATGGAGTGCAACGCGATCCTGCAATTCGGCCCGCACGACGCGTTGCTGGACCTTGGCAAGCATCGCGGGCTGAAGGTCAGCCGCAATCACCCGGCCCGAAGGACCGACCCTCCGGGCGAGTGCGACGGTGAACACGCCTGAACCACAGCCGAGATCAAGGACGGTCGATCCCGGCGCAACAAGCCCGCCAAGGATGGTTTCGGAATTGTGCAGCCGGCGGCGCAACGGATTGTCGATGACCCACGCAAACCGAGCCGGACAGACAGCCGACGATGGCGCGTCCATGTCCTCTTCGTAGCATCCGGTGTGAACTGGATCACGCCTTTTCCACAACACTGAGACGCGCCCCACATCGTCGTCACCGCGCAAGGACGCTCGACGACATGGAGATTATTACTTCAGCTCCAATGTACGGATCTGGCCGTCGGCGTGCTCCAGCGTGACCAGCCTCGGCTCGATGCCTTTCACGCGCCAGCCGGCAACGTTGTCCCCAACGACTACCGTTTGGCCGCTGAGGATGGCAGACGGTTTCGTGGAGTTGTAAAAGATGCCCTGGAGGCGGAACGACGGAATCGGCGCACGCGCAGCGACGACGTTCGTGCCCCGGACCGGCGTGCGCGCGCCCGGCGAGATTGGCTCGCGGTTGTGCGCTTGAGTCAACCGGAACTGCCGCTCGTCCTTGGCGGCGAACACGCCCAGCCATGACCCACCCGCCAAAGCCAGCAGAGCGAGCACCAGCACCACGGCGGTCGATTGGCCGCGCGTCGCGAAAAATCCGGTCTCCGAATCGCCAGCATCGTCGGCCTTGAACGCCTGGCGGGCCAGGCCGCACAAGACCAGTCCCGTCAGCAACGTCACAGGAATCGCCCAAAGGTGAATCTTCGCCAACAGTATTGGCGCCGTGAAGACCCACACGGCCGTCATGCCCAGAAAACAACCCGCAGCGAACAGCAGGCCCATTAGAATGAGCACGGGCATCACACGGATCGTCGCACCGACTGGAAGAAGGATAAACATCGTCATTGAGAATGCGTCCGCCCGGCGAAAGACAACTCGCGGCTGCGATTCATGTTCCGAGAGAATCGGAGGCAGACGGAAGGATTTTAGCACGGCCCGTGACGGTTAAGGTCGGCTGCCGATGGGTAAAGCCGGGACTGTAGCCAACTCACGCCCGCCATCGCAACCGCATCGATGCTGATGAGCGGCGGCGGCCCGGGACCTCAGCGAACTTCTCTCGTGGGTTGCTGCGTTGCGTGCTTGTTGGGTTTCATTTCGATGCTTCTTTGAGGACGAGGGCGAGCGTGAATCCGTCATATCCCTTGCAGCCGACGGTTTGGATGGTCGTCGCGCTTACGCGCCGTTCGGCCGACACCATGTCGTGAAAGCGGCGCATTCCGCGCACGTTGGGATCGGTGCTGTTGGCGTCCGCCAAGGCCCCCTTGCGAACAACGTTGTCGGTGATGATGAGGCTGCCGGCGCGGGAGAGCTTGAGTGCCCACGCGAAGTAGTCGGGAGTCGACGGCTTGTCGGCATCGATGAAGATGAGATCGAATGGCCCGCACTTCTCCGCGGCGAGTTGCGGCAGGACATCGAGCGCCTTGCCCAGGCGCAGTTCGACGACGCCCGCCAGGCCCGCCCGCGCGATGTTCGCCCGGGCGACCTCGGCGTGTTTCGGATCCGCTTCCAGCGTGATCAGGCGGCCGCCGGGTGGCAGCGCGCGCGCAAGCCAGATCGTGCTGTATCCGCCCAGCGTGCCGATTTCGAGGATGGTGTGCGCGCCGCGGACCTTCGCCAGCAGGTGCAATAGTTTGCCGTGCGCCGGAGAAACCTGAATCGCCGGCAGGCTGGCCTCGACGCTGGCGCGCAGCGCTGCATCCAGCGCCGGGTCGGGCGGAATGAGCAAGTCGTCGATGAAACGGTCAACGGCTGTCCACTGTTCTTCGTTCATTTGGATGCCGCTCAATGCTTCAACAAGTTCTTCCGCACGTATTGCGGCCGAAAGGTGAAGACGTTCGGGTCGCGCGGGTCGACACTTGCCTTGAGCCAATGCACGTCGGGATTTCCGAACGTCTCGACGCGGGTGAAATTCTCGATGCGCCGCTTGCTCCGCGAGCCGAGCAGCGGCTGGTCGATGCGGAAGTAATGGGTGTCGCCGTGAACGAGCACGACCGGCTTGCCGAACGCGAGGGTCTCGCGCTCCAGCACCTGGAGCATCTCGTTGAAGCCCCGCCGGACCCGGTTCGTGGCTCCAAGATCGAAATGCGGGTTGGCTTGCATGATGATCATCACGGCGCGGAACTGCTCGCGTGTGGCCAGGGCGAAGGCCTCTTGAATCCAGGCGATGTTCGCCGCATTGCGCGGGCCGAATTCCGGCGTGCCGAAATGATTGTCGTCGCCCGGCACGTTCAGCCCCGCGAACACGACGCGGCCATCGACCCAACGGACGTTCTCGCGGAACTGCGCGAACGCCGGAGTCTTGCTCTGGCGAAGCAGCGGCATTGGCCGCTGGCCCAGTGAGAGGTCGCCTTGCGTGAACAACGCCCGAAGCTTCTCAAGCCGTTCCTCGGGCACGAACGCGTTCGTCTTCACCTTCCCGCAGTCGCTCCATTCGTTGTCGCCGAACAGATAGATGAACGGAGGACGGATGGTCGCGAACTGCCGCGCGCGCGCCTCGAAATACTCATCCGTGCAGGGGCTCGAGCCGCTCTTGATGTCGCCGTTGTGCACGACGAAGGCGAGCTGAGCCTGATTCAGCTCGTCGATCATGTTGGGGAAAAGGTTCGTCTCCTGGAGGGCGTCGTACGGCACGTCGCCGATCAGCGCGAAGTCAAATGGCCGGTCGGCATACTCCGGCTCCGCCGCGCCCGCGACTGAGACCGGCCCCAGCCCAATCGCGGCGACCAGGCCGGCCTTGGCCATCGATTTCAAAGACGCAAACAAGCCTGCGAAATAGCGCTTCATAACGTGTGATAGGCAGGGACTCTGGGCGAGCGCCTCCCGGCTTGTCGAATTGAAAAGTGAACACAGGAGCGCGGACAGCCATGTCCGCGCGACGTTAAGCTGTAACTACAATTCACGCGGACAAAGCTGTCCGCGCTCCTTTTTTCAGTCCGCCACGGCTCAACCCAGCTCGACGCTGCTCCACCGCTCACCGGCTCGCAGGACCTTGAACGGTTGTCCCAGCCGCGTCGCGGACTCGACGAAAGCCTCCGGGGACACCGTGTTGAACTCGAACATCTCGAAGTGGCACGGGATGACGAGCCGGACGCCGATGTCTTTCGCCAGCGAAGCAGCTTGGGGTCCATCGAGATTGCCGGCCACGCGCCGCCCCGACTGATCGCCATTGATCGGCAGCAGCGCCACGTCGATGGGCCAGCGCCGCAGCCACTCTTCCATCCCCTCGTAGCGTTTCGTATCGCCGGCGTGATAGAGCGTCCACGGCCCGGCTTCGACAACGTAGCCCAGGAACTTGTGCCGGCCGGACTCGTCCCGTTCCAGCGTGTTGTGGGCGGCGGGCACGGCGTGAATCCGAAAGTGCCCGACCTCCCGGTGTTGGCCAGCCTCCAGCCCGATTGGCAACTCCACAGGACATTCCAGCCGGTCCGCGACGAACTCGCGGTTGGCCTCTGGGATGACAAGTTGTGCGCGCGGATTGGCGCGCAACAAGGGGACGAGCGTCTCCTTGTCCAGATGGTCGGTGTGGTTGTGGCTGGAAGTGATGACGTCCACAAACTTCATCCGCTCGGGCGCGATCACCCGTTCGGTCATGCGAACGTGCGGTTTGTCGGTCGCGGCGTATTTCGAGGTCAACGAATCCGAGAGATAAGGATCGAACAACAAATGCCGGCCCTGCCACTGGGCGAGGAAACCGCTTTGCCCGAGCCACCAGAGGTGAAGCTGCTCAGGCGCCTCATTTCTCGCCCGCAAGACGTCGTCGAGGAACGCGTCATCCTGGAGAGCCGGTTTGATCATGCCGGCCTGTTGGTATGCGAAGCCTGACCGACAGACCATCCTCAAATCGAGGTTTTAACCCCGGCCTTTGGCGTCGTCCGACGTGATGATCGCCGTGTCGCCCAGCGACATGCCAGCCTTGCCCAGCGCGTCACGAAACGAAGTTTCGATGTCGGCGCGAGCCTTGACTCGGTATTCGCCAAACGGGTTCGACTCGAGCCAGCCGTCCATTTCGAGGCGCCGGAGGATCGGGCGCGCCCAATTCTTGTCCGCATTGAACCACTTCCGGTTGCCGACGTTCTTGGAGACCTCCGTGGCCGAGATGTAAACCATCGGCGACCTTCTCAGGTAGTCGAATACTTCTTTCTCAATGGGGTTCAGCGATTCCATACTGAGACTACACGCTATAATATCGGCAGAGACCTCCTGTCGGTGAAGCGAGAATGGATGCGCTCAGCGCCTGTCCGCCTTGCGGATCGGGGGACTTGCCGACGCCGCGGCGGCGGGCTAGAAAACCCTCTGGCTGTGGCGGATAACCAGCCGAGTCCGGCCGCCGGCCGAAACCGCATGACCTCGAATTTCCACCAAGTGACGACCGATGTTTGCGCGTTCATCCGCGCGGAGGATCCGTCGGAGGAACGATTCAATCAGTTGGCCCTCAGGCTCTGCTCGTACCAATTCCAGCACAACCTGGCTTGGCGCCGGCTCTGCGAGGCGCGTGACTGGACGCCGGGAAACGTCGACGATTGGCGGCAAATCCAGGCGGCGCCGGCCTCGGCCTTCAAAGAACTGGAACTCACGACCCTGCCGCCCGAGCAGCGTGCCGCGGTCTTCCATTCCAGCGGGACGGCCGCACAATCCCCGAGTCGTCATTTTCACAACCTCGAATCACTCGCGGTGTACGAAGCCTCGTTGCTGGCGTGGTCTGAGCCGCATCTCAAACTCAGGGACGGTTCCCTTCCGCAACTGCTGTTCCTGACTCCTCCTCCTGCGCGGGCGCCTCGTTCATCTCTGGTCCACATGTTCGAGACGATTCGCCACGCGCATCCGGACGGTGGCGGCCGGTTTTTTGGCGGTGTCGACGCGAATGGAAACTGGACGATCTGCCGGGGTGAATTGGACCAGGCGCTGGGCGGCAGCCGGCCCGTCGCGCTGTTCGGCGCGGCGTTTCAGTTCGTGCATCTGCTCGATTCTCCGGCCGCAACGGCGCTTCACATCGATCTTCCGTCCGGTTCGCGCGTCCTGGAAACCGGCGGCTACAAAGGCCGCTCCCGGTCCCTGACGCAGGACCAACTCCACACCCTCATCGCCAAGAGACTCGGAGTTCGCCGCGACCACATCGTCTGCGAGTACGGGATGAGCGAACTGAGCTCCCAGGCGTACGACACCGCAATCGGCTTATCACGTCCCACGCATCACGCACCACGCCTTTTCCGCTTCCCGCCTTGGACCCGCCTCCAAATCGTTTCCCCCGAGACCGGCCGCGAAGTCGCCGATGGTGAAACCGGACTCATTCGCGTTTACGACCTTGCGAATGTCGCGTCCGTGCTCGCCGTTCAGACCGAAGACCTGGCGATTCGCCGTGGGGACGGATTCGAGTTCGTCGGGCGGGCGGCTGGCGCCGAGCCGCGGGGCTGTTCGTTGACGACCGCTTAAGTCGCGCACGTGTGCCCGATGAACCTGCCGAACTATTTCCTGGCCGACTTGCCAACTGAAGCAACGCTCTCACCTGCGATCGTCAGCGAAGCCTCCCAGACGCTCAGGCGCAACCGCGCTCAGTTCCTCGCCGGTCGCACCACGGAAAGCCTCATTGATTTTCTGGCGGGTATCGCCGCCGAGTGGCTCGACTCCGGCCATTCCTTTCGGCGGCTCGCCTTGGAAGAGGGCCCGGCTGTGTTGCGCTTCTCTCGAGCCACGCTGGAGCGCGGCCTCGGCGCATTTTTCGCCGAACTGACCGCGGACAATCTTCGCGCCCTCGTGCTCCAGGAACTCGGCCATGCCCGGCGGCTCGATGGCTTCTGTTCGTCGGCCGTCGAACGCGAAACCGGCCAGAGCGCGCTGGCCCTTGGACCCGAGCTCCTCGTCCACATCGCGCCCGGCCATCTTCCGAATCCGGCGCTGATGAGCATTGTGCTCGGCCTGCTCGTGCGCTCGGCTCAGTTCGTCAAGTGCGCCCGGGGTTCCTCGCTGATTCCGCGCCTCTTCGCCCATTCGATTTACGAAGCCGACCACAAGCTCGGCGCGTGCCTGGAACTGGCCGAATGGCCTGGCGGCAGCGAGGAGCTCGAAGCCGCCCTCTTCTCCGAAGCGGGTTGCGTCACCGCCACCGGCAACGACGAGACGCTCGACTCCATCCGCCGCCGCCTGCCGTCGCGCGCGCGCTTTCTCGGTTACGGGCACCGCGTCAGCTTCGGTTACGTTGCGCGCGAAGTTCTTTCCAGCGCAGGCGCCCGCCGTGCCGCCCGCGATGCGTCGGAAGACGTTGCCGCGTGGGACCAGCAAGGGTGCCTTTCTCCGCACGTGTATTACGTCGAAGAACGCGGAGCGGTTGACCCGGCCCAATTTGCCGCGATGCTCGCCGAGGAACTCGCCCGTCAGGAAACCGAATTTCCCCGCGGCGAGCTGCTCGTCCACGAATCCGCCACCATTACTCTCAAGCGCGACTTCTACCGCGTGCGCGCCTCCGCCTCCGCCGAAACGCAGCTCTGGTCGAGCGAAGGCGCGACTGCATGGACCGTCGTTTACGAGGCCGATCCGCGCTTCCAGCTTTCCTGCCTGAATCGATTCGTCTACGTGAAGCGGGCCTCGGACCTCGACGACGTCCTTCATCACGCCGAGCTGGTTCGCGGCCAGGTCTCCACCGTCGGTCTGGCCGCCGCGGGCGAGCGCGAGAACGAGTTGGCGGCGCAGCTTGCCCGCTGGGGTGTCACGCGCCTCTGCCCCATCGGCCAGATGCAGCGTCCCCCGCTGACTTGGCGCCACGACGGAAGGCCCGCGCTGGCCGATTTGGTGACGTGGAGTGGGTGGGAGCGGTGAAGCCGGCGTAAAACGTGAAACGTGAAACGTGAAACGTGAAACGTGAAACGTGAAACGTGAAACGTGAAACGTGAAACGTAAATCCGGCGGGAGCATTGCTTCCCAGGGGACGAGTTGCGCTTACGGCTTACGTTTTACGTTTTACGTTTTACGTTTTACGTTTCACGTTTTACGTTCTACTCACCCTCCGTGAATCCCTACGAACAATTCGTCTCCGCCCTCGCCAATATCCACCGCGACGCCCGTGGCCTGCCGCTCGGTGGCTTCCCGATGCCCGCGCATCCGCGGCCCGCCGCCGACGCCCCGCGCGCGCTCATTTTCTCGCCGCACCCGGATGATGAAGTGATCATTGGCGCGCTTCCCTTGCGGCTGCTTCGCGAGCTCAATTGGCGGGTCGTTAACGTCGCCGTCACCCAAGGCAGCAATCCGACACGGCAGGCCGAGCGCTGGCAGGAACTGACCGCCTGCTGCGCTCACATCGGATTCGGCCTCGTGCAAACCGCCCCCGGCGGCCTCGAGGGCATCAACCCGGCGGCCCGCGCCGCCGACCCTGCGGTGTGGAGCCGGTCCGTCGCGCGCATCGCCGACATCCTCCGCGAACACCAACCCCGCGCCATCTTCCTCCCGCACGACGATGATTGGAACGTGACCCACATCGGCACGCATCACCTGGTTGTCGATGCGCTCAAGAGCCTCGGCCCGCGCTTCGAATGTCTCGCCGTCGAGACCGAATTCTGGGGCGCGATGCGCTCGCCCAATCTCATGGTCGAATCGACCGAGCGCGACCTGGTGGACCTGCTCGTCGCGCTCTCCTTTCACGCGGGCGAAGTGCGGCGCAATCCGTATCACGTCCGGATGCCCGCATGGCTCATCGACAACGTGCGCCGCGGCAGCGAACTGGTGGGCGGCCAGGGCGGCCCCGCGCCGGACTTCCAATTTGCCACGCTCTACCGCTTGCGCCGGTGGCGAGACGGACAATTCGAACACATGTTCAAAGGCGGCGAGTTCCTCGGCACCAGGGAATCTCCTGCAAGTTTGTTCTCGTGAACCGGAGGCCGACGAGGCTCACCGTAATGGGCCAGCCGACCCGACTGGCGAATTCCTGCAATCGGCCTCAGTGGCAAGTTGAGCAAGGGCGCGACTTTTCGGAGGTCCGGTGTTAGTATTCCAGTATTACGATGAATGCCACGCCGCTCTTCGTCATTTTGCTGCTTGTGGGGACGGCTGGCAGCGCACTTGGGCAAGGGACCCTTGAATGGGGAAATTTCTTCACTGACACTCTGCGTGCGCCCGTTTACGGCCCCATCCCGAACTATCCGACCTGCGTGCTGACGGGTAACACGCCGACTGGCATTCCCGCCGGCACGCAGGACTACGGGGGCGCGCCATTGTTGTCGGGCACTGGTTTTACGATGGCGATTTTTGATGGCGGCAGCGAAAGCGAGGCGCGGGCCGCCATTTCGCATCTGGGCAGCGCGCCTTTTCGGTCGGGCCTCGCTGCGGGTTTCGTCAATTCATTCACCGTGACGGATCCGGTCCGTCCACCTGGAACCACAGGGGTTCATGTCCAGTTCCGCGCGTGGGACAACCAAAACGGAACGATTACGTCCTGGGCGCAGGTGCTTGCCTCAGGAGGCATGGTCCCCTTCGGCTATTCAGACGTGTTCACCATCGGACCTCTGGGCGGCACGGATCAATTCGGTATGACCCATCCCACGCCGCTGACGACCGGCTTCCGCAGTTTCAATCTTTCTTTGACCGGCCTTGGCCCAGGCGATTTGCCTGGTTGTCCCGTACCCGAGCCCTCGACCTGGGTAATCCTTGCTGGCGCGGGAAGTCTCTTCCTGGCCTGCCGTCGCCGGTGAGGGCGTGGTCGCGCACGGTGAGCCGGAAACAGGGCAGGCCGCTCGCTTGCCCGGCGCCGCAGGCGCGACCCTGGTGCGCGGATTCGCGGCCAGGGCAGGCGAGACGCTTGCCGTACATTGGGCGCCTCCGATCAGACGCTTACGAATCCGGCCAGGCTATGGCGAGATCGAGAGGCGGTAGAAGCGCGTGTCGTTCGTCGGGCCGATGTCGAAGAAAAAACTGCGCACGTTGGGATTCACGTATTGGCCCATGTTGATCCATGCGTCAAGAAGGGTGGAGCGGACTTCGACTCGCACGGGACGCAGCGGCGTCGAGTCGTACGTGAGCCGAACTGCGTCGGCGCCCCATTCCGGGATGAAGAAGTGGTCAATGTCCGTGATCATCGGCTGCA
>WNGA01009801.1_pt1 | contig 12836 bp, 14 predicted proteins | sample 5400061 | NCBI WGS metagenome assembly WNGA01 (sample SAMN13153366, study PRJNA577476) | soil metagenome | isolation source: 100 cm soil or saprolite under grassland replicate 2 | place: USA:California | collected 2016-06-15
AAATACTCCTTCTTCTGCTCTTCCGTCCCAAAATAAACGATCGGTAAAGTGCCAATTCCAGTGTGTCCGCCCCACGTGGTGGCAAAGCCCGCGTACTTGGCAATTCGGTCGGCGATCACCGCGGCCGTGACTTTGTCCATTTCCAGGCCGCCGTACGCCTCCGGAATTTCGACGCCACTCAATCCGAGTTCGCCGGCTTTCTTCAGGAGCTCGCGGGTGATGGCGAAATCCTTGTGCTCCATTTTCTCGATGTTGGGGATGATTTCGTTCTGCGCGAATTCTTCCGCAGTTTGCGCAATCAGCAGGTGCTGCTCGGTGAAATCTTCAGGGGTGAAAATTTCTTCCGGACGGCGGGTCTCAAGCAGGAAGCTTCCGCCCGGGATGCTGTGTGCGGGAACTGCAGTGGTCGCCATCTATATCCTCTTTCAAGAGACAAAGATCAAAGGCATGAACCACGAAGGACACGAAGGTTCACGAAGGAAACCTTAGAAGCATTTCCTGTTAATAGTCTCTGCTTTTCCGCCTTTGTTTCCTTCGTGGAACGTCGTGTCCTTCGTGGTTCACGCCCTATTTCCAGCCTGTGCCATTCACGAAACGTTTAATTCCGTCCTTCAAGTGAACAACATTGAAGTTTATAAGCAGGCCGACAGATTTACCACTTAGTTTGAGATAGGAAATGATCTGGGCTTGGTGAACAGGTAAAATGCCATCCACCGACTTTATTTCGACAATTACGAGGTTTTCGACCACTAAATCCACTTCGATACCCGAGGTCGAGCTTCACTCCGCGATACACAACCGTAATCCCAGTTGTGCTAAAGAACCCAATCCTGCCTGCTTCAATTCGAATTGCAAGCATGCGGTGTAGGCGCTTTCAAGGAGTCCGGCACCCAATTCAGAATGGACGCGCATGGCCGCGCTAATCACAGCATGGCTGACTTCCTGAGCGGTGAAGTTGTGGGCTGGAATACTGAATGCTGAGGACATCTTCCGATTTTGAATTGGCTGGGTTCGACCACGCAAGGTCACAGATCACAAAATGAAGCATCAGCCCCAATTCGGGATCGGTTCTTCCTTCGTGAACCTTCGTGTCCTTCGTGGTTAATGAACTTAAGTCTGTGAGATTCCCAAGGGCAGCTTCCAATCCTTCGCTGAAACGTGTCCGGCATAGATCCACGCAATGCGGGTGAGCAGCGATCCGGCGATGGCGGATGCAGCGGCAGTTTTCCGTAACGTGCTCGAATCTCTCGAGCCCGAGAACAAGCTGATCAGCCGCAAAGCTGCCGGCAACGGACCAGACAAAACACCTCCAGCACGGATCAAAGTACCGCTCCACCCATCCGTCAGGGGATTTAAGCCTGTGGTTTGTCGCGCTTCAATCCGCAGTCCTTCCAAGGATTCAAATAATGCGGCTCCAAGCCCCAGCGCCGAGAGCGCGCGACTGCGGCGGTGACCCATCAGCTCCAGCATCCCGACGGCGGCGGAAAGGCCTGACATTCCAAAATGAATTGGCAGATCGCCGGCGCTCTCATTCCAGACGGGAATTGCAGTCGCGCCGATCAGAACGCCAGTGTAGTTGGAAAAGGGAAGTCCGAAGGCTAGCGACGCTGCCTGACCGGCTTGCTCAATCACTCGAACTGGCAGCGATGGGCCGTAGCGGTCGGTCAGAAATTGCGCGAATGCGGCAGCTGATGTCCCCGCAGAAAATCCCAGCAGAGTCCACACTCCCATGGACATCGCGCTCTGGGGCTTGAACACTCGCAGCATGTTGAGGAAACGGGATGGCCGTCCCAGGTCAGAAATTAGTAATGCTGGAGAAATCACTGAACCGGCTGCCGCGATCCAGCGCGCATCGCGCACCAGCTTGCGATCGGCTCCAGTGTAATTCGCAATCGCGCCGACAACCGCGGATGCTCCGGCTGCGCCTCCGACGAAAAAGTAGAGAGGAATTTCCCAGGTCCACGCCGGTTTCTTGAGCAACGGAATTCCGTAGTAACCCGTTTCCGGCGAAGCCACGGGAAATGGAGCACCGCCGGGACGAATTCCCTTTGCGGCGACTGTGCCTTTGGTGTCCGCCTCGCGCCGGATTTCCACCAGGCGGCGCTCTTTCAAAGAATCGGGAATAGAAGGCGTGATACGAACAGGGTCGCTCATTGCTTTTGCTTTCCTTCGTGGGCCTTCGTGTCCTTCGTGGTTGATGGCTTCCCCTTATGCCCGCCTATTTCCATCCGCCAGAAACGCTGCGAGCGCGCCACCCAGCAACATGAGTGCGCCAATCGCCGAAGACTTCCAGGCCTTTTTTAGATATAGGGTGGGCACTTCCGGACTGGGCGGCAGATTGTAAGCGCGGGGATCGCCGCGAACGATGAACATGGCATGGGTTCCGCCGACACTTGAATCTGACGCGTCGTAAAGTTGCACGTCCTTCATTCCGCGCCCGAGTAATGCCGCAACTCGTTTGTCCGCTTCTTCCCGCAATTCTTCGATCTCGCCAAATTTTATCGATTCTGTCGGACACGCCTTGGCGCACGCAGGTTTCAATCCCACTTTTTGCCGGTCGTAACAGAAGGTGCACTTAAATGCCCGCCCATCATCCGGATTGCGTTCCACCACGCCAAACGGGCACGAGACTACGCAATAGCCACAACCGTTACAAATATCCGGCTGAATGAAAACGCCTCCGAATTCGGTACTGACAATCGCTCCTGTGGGGCACGCTTCCAGACATCCCGCATTCTCGCAATGCTTGCAAACGTCAGAAGAGAAGGCCCAGGAATTCAATTCCGGAGCATTACCGCCGAATCCCGGCTCGGGTGTCTGCTCCACGAACTTCACGTGCCGCCATGTTGAAGCGCCGACCGCGCCGGTGTTGTCGTAAGAAAATCCGCTCCAGTTCAGGCCATCTTCGCCGACTCCGTTCCATTCTTTGCAGGCGACTTCGCAGGCTTTGCAGCCAATGCACAGCGTCGAGTCGGTGAGAAATGCGGTAATGGCCATGAGTTGAGCTCCTAGCTTTTTAGCTGCTAGCTCTTAGCAATCGGTTCGTCATTAAGCTAGCGGCTAGAAGCTAGCGGCTAACCGCTGCTTTCGGTTCGACCTTGCACACCAACGCCTTAGTCTCCATGATGCGCACATTCGGCTCTTCGCTGATGGCTAGCAGATCGTTAACCACATCTCCCTTTACCATTCCTTTGTGCCCCCAGTGATATGGAAGGCCGACTTGATGAATTCTTTTGCCGTCAATCCACACCGGACGCATTCGTCGCGTGATCAAAACTCTGGCCTCTACTTTCGCGCGCGGCGTCGAAATGATAGCCCATTCACCATGCCTTAGGCCGATCTCCTCCGCCAACTCTGGCGAGACTTCCGTGAACAACTCCGGTTGCAGCTCAGCCAGATGTGACAGCGTGCGCGTCATGCCGCCGGCTGTGTGATGTTCCGTGAGCCGGTAGGTTGTCAACACGTAGGGGAAGCGCGGATCACCCGAGGATTTCGCATAAGGGTTGTCGGGCCGCTCTTTCTTCTGCGCCGCCGGATTTACCTGCTGCGCATATAGCGGATTCTCAATGACAGACTCCAGCGGCTCGTAGTGGGTTGGCAGGGGTCCATCTTTCAATCCGCTGGCTACATAAAGCCATCCCACGCCATCGGAATGCAGTGTGAATGGGCGCGCCCCGCCCAGCGCAGTGACTCCTACGCCTGCATCCAAGTTATCGGGAGTATCGGGCGCGAGGTCTTTCTTGTAATCGGGATTGTCTAGCCCCGTCCATTCCTTCTTTTCTTTGTCCCACCAGACCAGCTTCTTGCGTTCGCTCCAAGGCTCTCCATCCGGACGCGCCGATGCGCGATTATAAATGATGCGGCAATCGTTCGGCCAAGAGAACCCCCATCCATGTCCGAGTAGGTCTTTTGGATTGCGTTCATTCGCGCGGTTGCGATCGTCTTCCGGATAAACCCCGCAGTAAATCCACGCGCCGCAGGCGGTTGAACCGTCGTTCCTCAGATCCTGAATGTGTTTTAGCTGCTTCCTTCGTGAACCTTCGTGTTCTTCGTGGTTTATGCCTTTGCCGTTGATCTCTTTCAGCACCGCGTCAACACTAGGTTCGCGGTGCTTTCCCTCTAACGGATAATCCCAAGTCAGCGCATTCAGTCCCGCATTTCTCGGACGCGGATCATTCTTTGCCTGCTGCTTTAACCGCCGACCCAGGTGATACATGAACCAGGTTTCGTTGGTCGAATCCCCTGGTGCCTCAACTGCCTTATTTCGATACTGAAGCAGCCTTTGGGTGTTGGTGAACGTACCGCTCTTTTCTGCCGTCCCCGAAGCCGGGAAGAGGAAAACTTCTGTCGCGATTTTCTCTGGAGAGAGTTCCCCGCGTTGTACCTCCGGGGAATCCAGCCAGAAAGACGCCGTTTCTGTTTCCACCAGATCGCGCACCACCAGCCACTTCAGCTTGCTCAACGCTGTGCGCTCCAGTCGACCATTCGCAGCGCCGACGGCCGGGTTCTGTCCCATGACGAACAAGCCATCCATTTTTCCGTCCTGCATCTCAAGCCAATAGCCAAAGTGCGAGTGGTCGCCGGTCACTCGCGGCAGCCAGTTGAATCCGTAATCGTTCTCTTTGGTCGCGGCCTCGCCGTAGTACGCCTTCAAAAGACTTATGATGTAGGCGTCAAAGTTCGACCAGATTCCTATCCTCACGCGATGTTTCTTAATGTAATCCTTTAACTTGTGCGAATCCGCGCGGAATACCGGCATCGGCAAGTATCCCGGCAGAATGTCGTACAGAGTGGAGACGTCGGTTGATCCCTGAATTGAAGCATGCCCCCGTAGGGCGAGAATTCCCCCGCCGGGCCGTCCAATATTTCCCAAAAGCAATTGCAGAATGGCCGCCGTGCGAATGATCTGCACACCCTTGGAATGCTGCGTCCATCCCACTGCGTAGCAAATCGCGGCTGTCTTCTCTGGACCAGAGGCGGAGGTAAACGTCTCCGCCACTTTCAAAAACACATCCTTGGGCACACCGCAGTAGCACTCCACCATATCCGGGGTGTAACGCGAGAAGTGACGCTTCAGCACCTGAAAAACGCAGAGTGGATCTTCCAGCGAGATGTCCCATTCAAAGTTGGTGACTTCTTCCGCCCATCCGCCTCTGTCTCTTCCGTGGCCACCACCATAATCGGTATGCCCGGAGAGCGTGCCGCCGTCTTTCGGAGGAGCGCTTCGATACAACCAGGTTTCCGGATCGTACTTCTTTTGCACCGGGTCCCAGCCCGAGAACAATCCATCCAGATCCTCGGTGTCCCTGAAATCATCTCGCAGCACTGATGGCGCGTTCGTGTAACGAACTACATACTCGCGAAACTCTTTGTTGTTCTCGAGGACGTAATTCACCATCGCGCCGAGAAAAATAATGTCGCTGCCAGCGCGCAGCGGAACCCAGATATCGGACATCGCGGATGTTCGCGTGAACCGCGGGTCCACATGGATGACCTTTGCCCCGCGTTCTCGCGCCTCGATCACCCATTGGAAGCCCACCGGATGGTTTTCCGCCATGGACGATCCCATAATCAGGATTGCGTCGGCGTTACTCAGGTCTTGTTGAGCGGTGGTGGCGCCGCCTCGTCCAAAGCTTGTCCCCAGACCGGGGACGGTGGAGCTGTGTCATATACGGGCCTGGTTGGAGATGCAAACCATGCCCAGACCGGCGGTGAACAGCTTCTTAATAAGGTAGTTTTCTTCGATGTCGAGGGTCGCGCCGCCGAGGTGGGCCATTGCGGTGGTCTGCATCAGCGATTCGCCATCGCGCGTCTCCTGAAAAGTTCGCGCACGCGTCTCCCAAACGCGGTCGGCGACCATGTCCATGGCCGTCTCAAGGTCGATCTTTTCCCATTTGGTGGAGTAAGGGCGGCGGTATTTGACCTTCGTCAGCCGCTCGGAATGGGTGTGCAGTTCGTAAGTAGCGGCGCCTTTAGGACAAAGCCGCCCGCGCGAAATCGGCGACTCGGGATCGCCCTCGATTGAAATCAGCTTGCCATTCTTGTGATAGACAAGCTGCCCGCACCCCACGCCGCAGTAGGGGCAGATGGACCGTGCAACCTCCGCGCCATCAGTCTTTGGGCGCAGGTTCCGCGTGCGCTCCGACATGGACTCGACGCCGTTGCCATTCGCGCCAGTTCTAATCTGTTGGATCAGCGGCCAACGGGAGAGCATATCCCTGAGCACAGCTTGCCTCCACAGAGATTCCCAAGGCGTACAGCCTTAGACGACGTTATCAAGAGGGAAGTTGCCGGAAGAGAGTTCCGGCTCACAGATGCCGCCAAATGCACCAGGCTCGAGGTATCGTCATTACCGGCAAAGATGCCTTGCGAGACCACTAATGTCGAACGAAGTCATAAATCAGCCCGGTCACTGAAATCAGGATCATGGAAATGAAAAGGATATCGAGCCAAAGGTCTTTGTGGGTGGGCCGTGTTGCGGAGTTCGGTCTCACGTTCATCTTCCAGTTTTCGGTCAAGGGTGAAATGTTATGAAAGACGGGTGGCGGGACTTGGCGAAAACATAGCTTCACCATTATGAAATTGCAATTCCACTTTAGTAATAGCCAATAGGGTTACCGCAGGGCATGTAGTGCTTCCATGTATGATGACGCGGCGGCCACAGGAACTATGGCGCGAACCGACGGGTTTCGAACTCCTGGACCTACATGCTGACCGCGTCAGTCGCGGGGGTTTTGCTGGTGCCGCAGCCGGAACCAATCTGGCCTGTCATGGAAGATACCCCACATACTTCCCGCGCCGGTTGCTCACAATCCATCATGCAAGCGGCTCGGGCATTTGTGACCCGTGGACAGGGCGAGTGTGACGCGGTGTCAGTGAGCTCCCATTTCCACGTTACCAGAATGCTGCCTGCGCCCCGGAGGGGCGGCATCCGTTAGCCAGCGCCTAAGCGCTGGGCAAGTTGTTATGAGAACTGAGTCCCGCAAGGGACGACACCCATGTCGCATTCATATTCCAGCAACCTGGTGCATTGCGTATTCAGCACCAGGAACCGCGTCAACTCAATTCCGCCGGCGCGTCAGGAAATGCTCCACGCGTATTTGTTTGGAATCGCCAAGAACCTGAAGATCTCTCGAAGCGCAACTTTGAAGAGGAGTTCTTGGCTCTTCTAATGAAATCCGGCGTTCCGTATGATCGGGGGTATGTATTCGGGTAGTGCCGCCCTTCCAGGGCTTTTCCCCATTTCACCTCACCCAGCGCTGACGCGCTGGGCTAACGAATTTCGCTCCTGCTGGAGCTAGAAGCTAAGAGCTAGGAACTAACAGCTAAACGGGTGTAGCCCCCACTTTGGGGCCAGTGCAAGAAGTAGCCTTCGCTCGTGACTACGAGGCGAATGACTCCGATTCGCTGCTGTACCGTTCATCCCCACCACCCGTGCACTCATCCCACCGCCGTAGACCTTTTCCGCTGTTCAACGTCTATTGCACGTGCCCAAAGTCGCGCTTATCTTCTTGTTGACCAGCGTGCTTTATGCCGCTCCGAAGCCCGCCAGCCCCGCTGACCCGACTACGATCATCCTCGAAGCCTTCCGCACCCACCCAATCGTCGCGCTTTCCGAAGGACAACACTGGAACGAACAGGGTCACGCATTTCGCATGTCGCTCATCCGCGATCCGCGCTTGTCCGCCGTGGTCAACGACATCGTTGTCGAGTGCGGCGACGCGCGCTACCAGGAGGTAATCGATCGCTTCATCGCCGGCAGCGACGTTCCCTACGACAAGCTGCGCCACGTGTGGGAAGACACCACAATAACTAACACCGTCTGGGACATGCCCATTTACGAGGAGTTCTACCGCACCGTGCGCGAAATAAACCGTGCACTTCCACCGAACAAGCGATTCCGCGTGCTGCTCGGCGATCCTCCAATCGATTGGACGAAGATTTCCGGCAAAGACGAAGTTCTCAAGTGGATGAACCAGCGAAACGCATTCGCCGCCGAACTAGTCCGCAAAGAGGTTCTCGCGAAACACCGCAGCGCCCTGCTCATTTATGGAGATGGCCACTTATTCCGAAAGGGAGAAGAAACCGTGCCGGCCTGGTACATCGACAAGACGAAGCCTGAAGAGCCACTCGTCAGCCAGCTCGAGAGGACAAACCCGGGAGCCGTCTTTTCCATCGGCGCCCCAACCGGGTCAGACCTAACGAAGTTCCAGCCCGACGTAGCCAACTGGCATGCACCATCGATCGCCTTGCTCCCCCGCACCACGCTCGGAGCGGCACCCTTCGCGGTGGTCTACGACTTGACCGGCCCTGAGTTTCAGTCAGTGTCCATGGAGAACCAGTTCGACGCCATCCTCTACCTAGGTCCACCCTCGACCATAACGCTGGCCGAACTGTCCAAAGCCAAATGCTCCGACAAGCAGTATATGAAGATGCGCCTCGGCCGCATGGCCCTGGTCCCGTGGGGCCAGTACGAAATCAATTCCCTAAACAGCTTCTGCGGCTTAAAGACTGTGACAATTTCGTTCCTCGACCACCTTGGAGCGGGCACGGCGCGGAAGGCCCATCAAGCCTTGAGCCATTTCAGCTAGTGGGCACGGGCAAGACAGCACGGGTCGGAGGGCGTAATCCAGTGAAGGGAGAGAGATAAGCTGGCGCGCCCGGAGAGATTCGAACTCCCGACCTACAGCTCCGGAGTGTAAACCAAAGATCTACTAACCCTATGGCTCGCCTTGCTTTTCTGCAGATTAGCGACATGCCTTTCGGGGAATTCTCCCTAGTTTTGCTCTCAAAGTTGCTCCCAAGGAAGGGGTGCCTTCTGTCGCATGCCTGAAAGGGCAACCTGCCAAATGTTCCCCTAGCTCTCTCCCCGGGGTCCTCAAAAAAAGTCCGCCATGGGCTTAGCTGTAGCTCCTGCTCCGGGACAGGTCATAAATCCTAGAGCATCGCACACCGTCCGCAGCAGGTTCTGATGATGGTAAAGCGTCTGCGATTTGAAGTTGCGCTTTACCTTGGGGCCGATCACGAGTGTGGCGACCCGCCCTCCGCAACTGCCTGAGACCCATGCGCTGCACCGATTATCGGTGTAGAGGGTGCCTTCATCCCAAACGATGAAGAGGAGTCCGTCTCCGCCGGACTGAAACTCCTGGCGAGCCAGTATCTTGGGAACTTGTTGCGAGAGCCAGGCATCGGCTTGCGCACGGGTTCCGTCGTGCGCGTCGTGCTGCAAGTTGGGGGAAATATAGACGTAGTTTGGGGTAGCGTTGTTGGCCATGTCTTTCGCAAGCTGTGCGAAGGGGACGCTGTTCAGCTTCTGGCCGGGAGCGCAAACGTCGACGAAGTCGATCAGCGGGTTGTGCCTGCGAAGGTAGTTCGCCCACCGGAGTCCAGTGAAACCGGCGTAGGGCAAGTCTTCCTGATAACTTTTCCAAGTCATTCCATGAAAGAGCAAATGTCGGACAATGTTGTCCACGTTGAAACAGGAGGTGGTGTTGTTGTTGTTGGTCACGCCTTGGCCAGCCACGAGCCACATCAAGGACGTAAGCGAACTGTGCAGGTTGGCATAATACTGCGTGGCTAAGGCGTACTTATTTGCGAGGGAATTGTAATATGGCATTTGGGAATTGCCGATCACGCTCTCGTAGCTGTGATTTTCCTCGGTGATGATCCACACATGGTTAGATCGCGGGACGCTGCTGGCTGATTGCGCGACGTGGATGGTAATTGCGACTTTGGAGGAGCGTCCACAATTATCCCATTGCTGCACCACGGCATTGTAGCTTCCGGGATTCAAATTTAGATGGGCGTCGAGCTTCGATCCAGAAGTGACATGGGCCAGCACATAGGGAGCAGTATAGATTCCCATCGCAGCTATACCCTTCGAACACGACGTACTACCCCTAGCGACAAAATGAACCGGCGAACCGACCAGGACGCCGTTTCCGGGACTGGTTAGAGTTACGCCTGCAAACGCGGGCAGTGAGAGCACTGCGTAGAGACACACTACGGAATAGAGCTTCCCAACACGCATCTCGAACTCTCCATGAATGATTTTTAATGGCCAGCTAAGTTCTGACGGATTTTAGGCGGGCAGCTACTTACACTCAACAAGAGACGACGTGAGAGGCGCAATCAGAAGTACATGCAGCTTGAGTAGGGAGAGGCCACGACAGGTCAAGGTTATGTGGAGGGCCGCGCTCGCATCATCACTCGCGTAGGCTCCAGTGAAGGGAAGAGAAATGGACTGGCGCGCCCGGAGAGATTCGAACTCCCGACCTACAGCTCCGGAGGCTGCCGCTCTATCCAGCTGAGCTACGGGCGCGTAGTTTAAGTTTACATCGGAACTGGGCTGAGTTGCCGCAGGCGGCCAAGGCGAGGAAACTGCAAGGCGAGAAAAACCGCAAAGCAAGAAAAAGCGCAAAGCAAGTGCCAGAGTCAGACCCGAACAAATTTAGAACTGCGGCAGGGCGATGTGACGGCACGACCAGACCCAGGGGAAATCCCAGGTTACTTTCAGGTCAGCGGCGTCGTCCGCCGCGATCTCCGCGATCGCCGCCACGTCCTTCTCCGGCACGCTCAGTCTTAGGACGTGCCTCGTTCACATTGATAGTGCGCCCGCCAACCTGAGAACCGTTGAGGCCGGCAATGGCCTTCTCACCTTCCTCGGCATTCGCCATCTCAACGAAGCCGAATCCGCGCGAGCGTCCAGTGTCGCGATCGGTCAAAATGCTGACCCGTTCCACTTGTCCATAGGGCTCAAATATCTGTCGCAGCTCCTCTTCCGAAGTGTTGAAGCTGAGATTCCCAACGAAAATGTTTTTCAAGGTGCCCTCTTTTCTGGCTTTGCGAACCGAGGCGAACAGTCCAGCAAACAGAAGGCGGTTTTGCCGGGGTACGCAAGTGCGCGGAGAGTATAGCAAATCCTGCAACTTCGGCAAGGGGATTCGGCTCCTGGCTAGGGGCCCTGCTCTCCGGCTTCCGGGGACAGGAGCTCTGTTCGACTTCGAACCATGAGGACTGAAAGCGAACGAGAAGAGGTCCCCGTTCAGTGGGTCTCGGCTCGCCAGTAACCTTCTCTGTGATAGCAGAGCTCGATGGCGGGGTTCTTGGGATCGTGGCGCTTGCCACAATTTGGGCAGGTCAAATATCGCATTAAGTTGGTACCGCTTCGGTCGCTGTCTTCAGCTATTGAGAAGTTTGTCCCGCAACTGCATGGGATCAGGTACATACGAATTTCGTCAGCCTTGGCCATCAAGAGGCCGTATCCCAAAAGTCATGTCTCGCATTCCTCGTTGTAGTCCGCACAGAACGTGCAGCCCACGAGACGAAACATTTAGTCCTGACGCCCTCGTCTGGGGTGAGCGGACGAAGGCGTCCGCCCCCTACACTAAAACCTTTCCGCCTGATAAACCACTCGGCCGCCAACCATGGTCAGCAGCACTTCGGTCTTGCTGATCTTTAGCGGATCGATTTTGAAAATATCCTGTGAAACGATGATCAAATCGGCCAACTTACTCGGCTCAAGGGAACCCTCAGTTTTTTCACGATGTCCCGCAAAGGCGGCGTTCAGGGTATAACCTTGGATTGCGTCAGCCAGGCTGACGCGCTCCTGCGGAATCCAACCGCCCTTCGGCTCGCCATCGGTTGTTTGCCGGGTGACCGCGTTCTGCAATCCCGGCCAAGGACTGATAGTCACAATCGGCCAGTCACTGCCGAAGGCAAGCACTCCTCCTGCGGAATGAATGCTGTGCCATGCCCAGGCGCGTTGAATGCGCTCTGGGCCTACGTTGGGTGACCAGGCTTTCAGGGTGTCATCGTCGGGATACGCATGCAGTGGCTGCATGCTGGCGATGACTCCGAGTTGTCCAAAGCGGGGAATGTCGGCCGCCGAGACTGCCTCGATGTGTTCAATGCGATGGCGCACGTCTTTTGTGCGGTTGGCCTTGGCGGCATTCTCGTAGGCATCAAGCCCCAGTTGAATGGCGCGATCACCAATGGCGTGAGTAAAGATTTGAATTCCCCGCTGGTCGAGTTCGGCGACGAATCGCTTGTATTTCTCAGGGTCCCACAGCAGATGACCTGTCAACGATGGATCGTCGGAATAGGGTGACAGCATGGCGGCAGTGTGGGTCTCAATCACGCCATCGAGAAAAAACTTTACCGAACCGGCCGCGATCCAATCATCGTGATGGCGCTCCCGCGCTTGCATAATCTCTCGCATCTGCTGCGGGCTGACTTCCGGCGGATCAAGGCGATAGGCCAAATAAAACCGCAGCGTCAGATCGCCCTTGCGGCGCAACTCCTCCAACAGATCGACCTGGTGTAAGTCGTCCCGGCCAGCCGACTCTCCACCCAGAACATGCACCCGCACTACTCCTAACCTATTTGCGTGCTTGATGCCGGCGCGGAGAAGCTCCAGCTTGGCTTGGCGGCTCAGTTCGGGGATCGCTTTGCGGACCAGCGCATCCGCAGCATCTTCTTTTATTGCTCCGGTCGGCTCGCCGGTTGTGGGATCGCGCACAATCGTACCGCCAGCCGGATCAGGTGTGTCCTTATTTATTTGTGCGGCAGCAAGCGCTTTGCTATTTGCCCACCAACTGTGGCCGTCGTAACTCTCCAGATATACCGGCCGGTCAGGAATGATCTCGTCAAGATATTTCTTGTCGGGAAGGCCACTTGGCGCGAATACGGGATACATCCAGCCACGCCCCAGTACCCATTCATCCTTTGTATGTGAGGCCGCGTAGGTCTTGACCAATTGCTGGATTTCGGCGACGGTTTTAGCTTCATCGAGATTCACTTGTTGCATGGCCGTCGAACCATCCAGGAAGTGAACG
>WNGA01017341.1_pt1 | contig 12836 bp, 14 predicted proteins | sample 5400061 | NCBI WGS metagenome assembly WNGA01 (sample SAMN13153366, study PRJNA577476) | soil metagenome | isolation source: 100 cm soil or saprolite under grassland replicate 2 | place: USA:California | collected 2016-06-15
GACGCCGATCTTCAGGCAGGCGAAGTAGCTCGCGGTTTTCTTTTTGGCGGCGTGTGATCGTAATCATACGAGGGGCGATTGATCGGCCGTATAAGGCCCGCACGACCAAAGGAGATACGTCATGCGCGCTTTGTCTTGGAAGGCCGGCCTCGCCGGCGCTGCGCTGATCCTGTCGCTGGTCACGGCATCGGCACAGTCACAGCAGCCTTACGCCGGCCTGCAGGCGAGACCCATCAAGGCCCTCTCCGAGCAGCAGATCGGCGATTTGAGGGCAGGTCGCGGCATGAGCTTGGCGCTCGCCGCCGAGCTCAACGGATATCCCGGGCCGATGCACGTGCTCGAGCATTCCAACGCCTTGGGCCTGTCCGAGGCGCAGCGGGCCAAGATGCAGGAATTGATTGCAGCCATGAAGGCCGAGGCGGTCCCGATCGGCGAGCAGCTGATCGCTCAGGAAACCCGCCTCGACCGGCAGTTCGCCGACAAGACCATTACTCCCGCCAGCCTGGCGGCTTCCCTGCAGGAGATCGGCCGCACGCAGGCGGCGCTCCGAACCGCGCACCTCAAGTACCATCTGCTCGCCGCCGACCTGCTGACGCCGGCGCAGGTTCGGCGCTATGCCGAGCTGCGCGGCTACGCAGGCGGCAATCAGGACCAACATCAGCACCGAGAGCACCAGCGGCCAAAGTGATCAGCCGTCAGCCATAACATGCAGCCACGGCAATCACGCTTGTCAGGCGCTCCACCACCGTCTCGATCTCCTCAGCCGTCGTGCCTCGACCAAGACTGAAGCGGATGGCTCCCATGCCCACCGCGGGCGTCACGCCCAGTGCTTCGAGGACCGGAGACAACTCGACCCGACCCGAATGACAGGCCGAGCCGGTGGAGGCCGCCACCCCGTCGAGTCCCGCCAATATTTCAGTGCCGACGCGACCGACAAACGCGACATTGAGCGTGTTGGGGAGCCGGTGCTCCGGATCGCCGTTGAGAACCACAAGGTCCCCGAACCGCCCCTGCAGCTTGCGCCAGAACCGGTCGCGCAGAGCGCGGACCCGTTGCATCGGTGCCAGGTCGCGGGCCAGCTCGCAGGCCTTGCCGAGGGCAACCGCCAGCAATGCACTTTCGGTTCCGGCGCGGCGCCCGCTTTCGTGCTCGGCGCCGTGAATCACCGGTTCGAGCCGAACGCCGCGCCGCACGAACAGCGCACCGATGCCCTTGGGGGCGTAGGCCTTGTGGCCTGCGATCGACAGCAGATCGACGCCAAGCTCGTCGACGTTGGTGGGAATCTTGCCGACGGATTGCGCCGCGTCGGTGTGGAACAGGATGCCGCGCTCGCGGGCGATGCGCGCGCAATCTTCGATCGGCTGGATCGTGCCGACCTCGTTGTTCGCGTGCATGATGCTGATGAGGATCGTGCCCGGCGTGATGGCCGGCCGCAGGTCATCGGGATCGACGCGCCCGTTGCTGTCCGCCGGCAGATAGGTCACGCGTGCGCCCAGGCGTTCGAGGAAATGGCAGGGCGCAACGATCGCCGGATGCTCGATCCGGGTGGTGATGATGTGATTGCCTTTGTCTTGGTGGGCGAAGAATACGCCCTTGAGCGCCAGGTTGTTCGCCTCGCTGCCGCCGCTCGTGAAGACGACCTCGTCGCTGTGCCGGCCGAGCAGCGCGGCGACGTCCCCGCGTGCTCTTTCCAGGGCAACCTTGGCCGGCTTGGCGGCCCAGTGCCCGCTCGAGGGATTGCCGTAAGCACCCGCAAGGTAGGGCCGCATGGCCGCCGCGACGGCAGGATCGATCGGCGTGCTGGCATTGTAGTCGAGGTAGATCTGCTGTTCCGTTGACGCTTGCTGCGCAGTCATCCTTCGTTCTCCCGGTACCCGACCGGATAATGGCCGACCTCGTCGCGCCACGGCTGAAGCAGCATGCGATCGAGCCGAAGCTCGCATGGATCACGAAACTGCTCGATGCCGATGGTCATCGCATCATGTCCGGCCGCGGGCTGCGACCGATACGTGCCGAATAAGCGGTCCCACCAAGGCAAGTTGAAGCCAAAATTGCTGTTGGTCTCGCGTGCGATGATCGAGTGGTGGACACGGTGCATGTCCGGAGTGACCACGATCCAACGCAAGATGCGATCGAGATGCCGAGGCATGCCCACGTTGCCGTGGTTGAATACGGAGGTCGCGTTCAGCAGCAGCTCGAAGATCAACACGCCGACGGCTGGCGCGCCGAGCGCGGCGATCACCGCAAATTTGATCAGCATCGACAGCAGAATCTCGATCGGATGAAACCGTAGGCCGGTGGTGAGGTCGAACGCGAGGTCGGCGTGGTGCATACGGTGCAGGCGCCAAAGCGCCGGCACGGCATGGAAGAGGACGTGCTGCAGATAGATCGCCAGGTCGAGGAGAACGATGGCAGCGACGACCGCGATCCAGCTCGGAAGGTCGACGAGGTTGAACAGGCCCCAGCCGCGCGCCGCGGCGACAAGGGCCAGTCCGACCGCCGTCACCGGAAAGACGACACGTACGAGCAGCGCATCGAGCACGAGAACCCCCAGGTTGCCTGGCCAGCGCAGCTGTCGGTCGGCCGGCTGGCGGCGGCGTGGAACGAACAGCTCCCAAGCCGCCATCAGCGCAAAGATGCCGCCAAAAGCAGCGAGGCGGATGTAGGGCTCATGCAACAAGATCGCGTCCGACATGGGCCTGACCTCGCCGCGGGGCTTGACCTTCCAAGCCAGTGAAGGCATAATTCAATTATTCACTTGAATGATATAACGACCGACATGGTCATGTCAAAGCAAAATCCCAAGCACGCGCTCTTTGGGCAGTTTGCCGCGGTCGCCAAAGCCCTCGCCCATGCGCATCGGCTCGAGCTGGTCGAGCAGCTGGCGCAGGGCGAACGGACGGTCGAGACGTTGGCGAGCCGCACCGGCCTTTCCATCGCCAACACGTCACAGCACTTGCAGCACATGCGACGCGTCGGGATTGTCGCTGCAAGACGGGAAGGCAAGTTCGTCTTCTATAGTCTCGCTGACGAGGCGGTCTTGACGGTCCTGGCGGCGCTGCGCCGGATCGCGGAGCGCAATATCGCCGAGGTCGAGCAAGTGATCCGGAGCTATTTCAATGATCGCGACAGCCTCGAGCCCGTATCCCGCGACGAGCTCGTGAAACAGCTGCGTGCGGAGAGTGTGACGGTCCTCGACGTCCGTCCGTCGGATGAATTCGTGCTCGGCCACTTGCCGACCGCGGTGAACATCCCGCTGCGCGAGCTCGCGGCACGGCTCGCCGAGCTCGATCCCTCGCAAGAGATCGTCGCCTACTGCCGCGGTCCGTACTGCGTGCTGTCCTATGAGGCCGTCGCGCTGCTCCGCGAGCGAGGTTTCAAGGTTCGGCGTTTGGAGGACGGGCTGCCCGAATGGCGAGCCGCCGGTCTGCCGACGCCTACCGGTCCCTAATTCGGTGAGATGCGCACGGCGAGCCGCGGCGGGTGGAGAGGGACCTGTCATCCCGGCCAAGCGCATCAGCCAAGCCTTACAAAGGTTTAAGGATTTCCCGGTTGCGGACGCCACAAATATGTCCCACCCTTCCGACAGTAAGATATTCGTGTACAATGCGATCGAGCCTGCAAGGCGGCTTCGGTCGAATGCGTAGGGCGACGGAAGTGTCGGGCGATAAAGTGATGTCCCGCGCCGGGACGAATGACCGAGCTAACCCCAAGACCAGGAGTTCTGAATGAGCCTCCGTACGATGATCACAGCGCTGGCGGCGACCACCGTGGGCGTCGCCCTGCTGGCCGCGCCGAGCCATGCCCAAACCAGCCCGAGCACCTCGGCCGCCACCGCGCCCAAGGCCACGAATGACACCGCTTCTCCGACCTCGGCGGCGAAGAAGCAGCCGGCGACGTCCGCTGCACCTTCGACGCAGATGATGAGCCCAACCACGACCGGCGAGGCCGCCAGCGCGGCCAAGGTGCAGCCGGGGCAGGGTGCGCAGAGCGCCAGATAACACGGGCGATCACCCCGCTAAAACGGGAGCCGGGTCCGGCCGCGTGGCCGGACCCGGCTTTTTTTGAGGCGTCGCTGACCGCGCCGACCGACGTTGTTGCGTTTGAGGGCTTTCTGCCGCGAACCGGTTCCCACCCCCGGATCAAGTCCGGGGCAGGCTTTCGCCGGGAAACGCTAATGAGTCCGCGCGCGCCATACCGGAGCGCGCTTGCGAATCGAGATCAGGGATTCAGCGCGGTGGATTCAAATTGACGGTCATCGAGCCCATGTTGGGCTCGACGAAGATGCCCCTGAACCCCTGCACCGCCTCGTTGTTTCCGCAGGTGTAGTTCGAGGTCAGAATCCGCTCGAACGGCCCGGGATAGCGGACGCAAAGTGAAGCATCGTCGGATCCCCAATAGCCTTTGCCGGGATCCTCCTGCTCGGCGTAATAGTACACCCAGCCCTTCGGGAAACTGCCGATATTGCCGCACTGGTTGGCGGGAATCGTCCACCAGCCCTGCGCCTTGAACCTCGAGTCGCTGGGGCTCACTTGCGTTGCGACCGCGACGAAGACCTTGATGTTGGTCTTGTTGCAGAAAATATAATCGAATGTCTGGCTGCGGGCCTCTCCGGCGGCGACGAACAGCATCGCCAACGAACACAAAACAACGGACAGGCTCAACTTCGCTGACCTCATGGCCGTCTCCCTAAGTCCAACTGCGGGCCGGACAATGATATGGTTTTGCGACGACCACAAGGCATTTTTGGCACCTTCGGCGGTCGCTTTTTACAGCGCATTTACATGCTGTTCGCGGCGGCGGAAACCCGCGGCCGAGACGCTTGAAAATCGCCGGGCCGCGCATGGTCGGCCGCCGCCGCTACGCAAACCGGGTGTTTACCACCATAGGTGGCGGCCCTGGCAAGCCCCATTCCCGCCGTGATCGCACGGCCTTATGGTGTGGATAGGGTGGATCAGGGGACTGGTCGCGACCGGGGGGACGGGCGCGACCGATCCGCAACGTTCGTTTCATCTTGCATCTCCGCCCGGCGTACCGCGTCGGCGGGCGGCGGTGCAAGCGGTTGCGGCGTGGGGACGAGATGGGGCGACAGTCCGCGGCGTTGAGTGGCGGCCGGATCGCGCGCATCGGCGCGCTCATCCTCGGCGCGCTTGCGCTCGCCCACTGCTCGTTCGCGGAGAAGTCCAAATACAGCGCGAAGGTGGTCGAGGACGGCGAGCCGGTGCCGAAGGGCGGCGGCAGCTATCGGGTCGGCAAGCCCTACAACATCAATGGTCGCACCTATGTCCCGGCCGAGAACTCGAGTTATCGCGCTGAAGGGATCGCGTCCTGGTACGGCCCGGATTTCCATGGCCGGCTGACCGCCAATGGCGAAGTCTACGACATGCACGGGATCTCGGCCGCGCATACGACCCTGCCGCTGCCGAGCTATGCGCGCGTCACCAATCTGGACAATGGCCGTTCCATCGTCGTGCGCATCAACGATCGCGGGCCCTATGCCCGCAACCGCGTCATCGATCTGTCGATCGGCACCGCCAAGGCGCTCAAGTTCTACGGCCATGGCCTCGCCCGCGTGCGGGTCGAATATCTGGGCCGCGCGCCGATCGAGGGCAGCGACGACCGCATGCTGATGGCGACGCTGCGCGAGGGGTCGCCGGCGCCCGCGCCCTCGCACGTCATGGTGGCCTCGGCCAAGCCTTTCCTGCCAGCGGGTCGCGACGGCGCACCGCCGCTGCCGTCCGAGCGGCCGTTCGCGCTGGGCGCCGGCTCGAGCCGAGCCGCCGCCGAGGCCGGCGAGGTGACGTCGGCCAACAAGCCGCCGGCGCGATCGGTGGTGAGAATGCCCGCCACCGCTGCGGCCGAGCCGGCCTCGGCGTCGGCGGCGGCGAACGGCCCCGCGACCGGCTTTGCACCGCTGCGCAGCGAAGGCGCCGTCGGCCTGATGAGCGGCCGTGGGCTCTACTGAAAGGCGGTGGAACCGCCGCGAGCGGGCCGCTTGCGGCATTGTTCGGGCGCCTGGCGCTTGCTATTGCGTTGACGCGTTTTCTGCGGCGAACCGGCTCGGAAAACGCTATAAGGATAGGGCGGGGCAGCAAAGGAGCGTGGGCAGTCCACGCAGGGCTCGCCACGCTCCCTCGTGAGCATGGGCACGATGCACGGAAGCGGATTGCGTTTGCGATTCTGGAAGTGGGCCGCCGCGGCGCTGCTCGCCGGGGCGGTCGCTTCCGCCTACGCCGCACCCAACCCGGTGTCGGGCGCGAAGACCGTCGGCGAGTTCCAGACCGCGGCGGCGCACGCCATCCTGATCGACGCCGACAGCGGCAGCGTGCTGTTCGAAAAGGGCGCCGACGACCTCATTCCGCCCGCCAGCCTGTCGAAGCTGATGACCGCGGAGGTGGTGTTCAACGAGCTCAAGCAGGGCCGGCGCAAGCCGACCGACGAATTCATCGTCAGCACCGGTGCCTGGAGGAGGGGCGGCGCCCCATCGCGCACCTCGAGCATGTTCCTGCCGATCCACAGCCGGGTTTCGATCGACAACCTCCTGCATGGCGTGATCATCCAGTCGGGCAACGACGCCTGCATCGTACTGGCGGAAGGGATTTCCGGAACCGAAAGCACATTCGCCGAGCTGATGACCAAGCGGGCGCGCGAATTGGGCTTGAGCAAATCCACCTTCGGCAACTCGACCGGGCTTCCCGATCCCCGCCAGCTGATGACCTCGCGCGAGCTCGCCAAGCTGGCGCAGCACATCATCCAGACCTATCCCGAGCACTACAAATATTACGGCGAGCGGGAATTCACCTGGGGCAAGATCCGCCAGTTCAACCGCAATCCGCTGCTCGCCATGAATATCGGCGCCGACGGCCTCAAGACCGGCTTCACCAAGGAGGCCGGCTACGGTCTGGTCGGCTCGGCGGTGCAGATCGGCTTGCGCCTGATCGTGGTGGTCAACGGCCTGCGGTCGGACAAGGAGCGCGCCGACGAGGGCAAGAAGCTGCTCGAATGGGGCTTCCACAATTTCCAGTCCGGCCTGCTGTTCGCCGAAGGGCAGGAGATCTCACAGGCCAAGCTCTATGGCGGCGAGAAGGGCCACGTGCCGCTGACGGCGGCCAGGGCGGTGCGGCTGATGGTTCCGCGCGGCACGCGCGAGAAGATCATCGCGCGGGTGGTCTATACCGGTCCGGTGCCGGCACCGGTGCAGCAGGGCCAGAGGATCGGCATGCTCAAGGTCTGGCGCGGCGACTTCCTGGTGCTGGAAATGCCGCTGCAGGCGGCCGCGAATGTGGGCGTCGGCTCGATGCGGCAGCGCGCCTTCGACGCCGCCGCCGAGCTCGTGCTCGGCGTGTTCCGCGCCGGCTTTGCGCGGCTCGGCAAGACGTGACGCGATGCGTGGGCGATTCATCACCTTCGAAGGCGGCGAGGGCACCGGCAAGTCGACCCATGCGGGTCTGCTCACGGATCGGCTCAAGGCGCTCGGCATCGCCGTCGTGGCGACTCGGGAGCCCGGCGGCTCGCCCGGCGCCGAAGCGATCCGCCATGTGCTGTTGTCGGGGGTCGCCAAGCCGCTCGGCGCCGAAACCGAGGCGATCCTGTTCGCGGCCGCGCGCGATGACCACGTGCGCAACACCATCGAGCCGGCGCTGGCGAGCGGGCGCTGGGTGATCAGCGACCGCTTCGTCGATTCGAGCCGCGTCTACCAGGGCACGCTCGGCCACGTCGATCCGAAGCTGTTGCGGGCGCTGGAGCGGATCACTGTCGGCGAGCTCAAGCCCGATCTCACCTTCATCCTCGATGTTCCGCCCGAGGTCGGGCTCGCGCGCGCGAACAAACGGCGCGGCGAGGGTGAAGCCGACCGTTTCGAGGCGGAATCGCCCGAGTTCCACGCGCAGCTGCGCGAGGCCTTCCGCGACATTGCGCTGAGCGAGCCGCTGCGCTGCGTGCTGATCGACGCCACGGAGCCCAAAGCCGCGGTCGCCGATCGCGTCTGGAAGGTGGTTAACGACCGGTTCGATCCGGCGACGGCGCCGGTCGCGCTCGAGAGCATGGCGTCGTGAGCGAGGATGACGCCGAGCAGGTCGAGCCTCCGCACCCGCGCGCAACGACCGTCCTCCACGGCCACAGCCAAGCGGAGCAGGCGCTGCTCGACGCCTATCGCGGCGGGCGCCTGCCTCATGCCTGGCTGCTCGGCGGCCCGGTCGGCATCGGCAAGGCGACGCTCGCCTATCGGATGGCGCGCTTCGTGCTCGCGCATCCGGATCCGAACGCGGCGCCGGTGCAGCGGGCCACCTCGCTGCAGCTCGACCCCGAGCATCCGGTGGCGCGGCGCGTCGCCGCGCAGGCACAGGGCGACCTGTTGGTGCTGGAGCGCACGGTCAACGAGAAGACCGGCAATTTGCGCCAGGATATCCAGGTCGACGATGTGCGCCGCACGGTCTCGTTCTTCGGATCGACCGCCGGGGAGGGCGGCTGGCGCGTCGCCGTGGTCGACGCGGTCGACGAATTGAACGCCGCCGGCGCCAATGCGCTGCTCAAGGTCCTGGAAGAGCCGCCGCGCCGCGCCCTGTTGCTGCTGGTCAGCCATTCCAGCCAGCGTGTGCTGCCGACGATCCGCTCCCGTTGCCGCCTGCTGGCATTGCGGCCGCTCGAGCAAGATGACGTCGCGCGCGCCGCGGCGGCGGCGGTCGGCGCCGACCCCGACGATGCCAACGTAAAGGCGGTCGCCGCGATCGCCGAGGGCAGCGTGGGCCGCGCGCTTGCGCTGCTCGACGCGGACGCGCTGGCCTTGCGCGAACGCATCAACATGCGCTCGGCGACCGCCTCTATGGCACCGACGCCGCGCCGCTCGCCGCCTTCGTCGATACGGTCAATGCGTGGCTCTCGGCACGGCTTGCCGCGGGGACGCAGGAGCCCGGCCGGATGGCCCGGGTGGCCGAGGTCTGGGACAAGGTCAACCATTCGGCGCGCGACGTCGAGACCTTCAATCTCGATCGAAAGCCTTATGTTTTCAACGTATTCGGCTGGCTTGCCGAGGCATCGCGCGGTTGATACCTATGCCCGATGGCTGACAAGCCTCGCTATTACCTCACGACGGCCATCGCGTACCCGAACGGGCCGCCGCATATCGGGCATGCCTATGAGGCGATCGCCACCGATGCGATCGCCCGTTTCATGCGGCTCGACGGCTACGACGTGCTGTTCCTCACCGGCACCGACGAGCACGGCCAGAAGATGCAGCAGACCGCCGCGCGCGAGAAGCTCACGCCGCGCGAATTGGTGGAGCGCAACGTGCCGCGCTTCAAGGCCATGGTCGAGCGGATGAACTGCTCGAACGATGAGTTCATCCGCACCACCGAGCAGCGCCACCATCGCGCCTCGGCCGGGATTTGGCAGCGGATGGAAGCGGCCGGCGATATCTATCTCGACAAATATTCCGGCTGGTACTCGGTGCGCGACGAGGCCTATTACGACGAGCAGGAAACCAAGCTCAACGAGAAGGGCGAGCGGGTCGGCCTGCAAGGCACGCCGGTCGAATGGGTCGAGGAGGAAAGTTATTTCTTCCGGCTGTCCGCCTACCAAGACAAGCTCATCGATCTGTATACGCGGCATCCCGATTTCGTGCTGCCGAAGGAGCGGCTCAACGAGGTCGCGAGCTTCGTCAAGAGCGGCCTGCAGGACCTCTCGGTGTCGCGCACCACCTTCGACTGGGGCGTCAAGGTGCCGGGCAATCCCAAGCACATCATGTATGTGTGGGTCGATGCGCTGACCAACTACATCACCGCCGTCGATTACCCCGACACCGATAGCGCGAAATTCCGCCGCTACTGGCCGGCCGACCTGCACGTGATCGGCAAGGACATCGTGCGCTTCCACGCGGTCTATTGGCCGGCCTTCCTGATGTCGGCCGGCGTCGAGGTGCCGCGCCGCATCTTCTCGCACGGCTTTCTGTTCAACCGCGGCGAGAAGATGTCGAAGTCGGTCGGCAACGTGATCGACCCGTTCGCGCTGGCCGACGCCTATGGGGTCGACCAGCTGCGCTATTTTTTCCTGCGCGAAGTTCCGTTCGGGCAGGATGGCAATTACAGCCACGAGGCGATCGTCAACCGCATCAACGCCGACCTCGCCAACGACCTCGGCAACCTGGCGCAGCGCTCGTTGTCGATGGTCGCGCGCCAGCTCGGCGGCATGCTGCCGAAGCCGGGGGCGTTCGGCGATGCCGACAAGACCATGCTGGCGGCCGCCGACGGCATGATCGGCAAGGCGCGCGAGGCGATGAAGACGCAAGCGCTCCATCAGGTGCTCAACGCGGTGTGGGCGGTGGTCGCCGACACCAATCGTTATTTCGCCGGCGAGGCGCCGTGGGCGCTCGCCAAGACCGATCCAGTGCGGCAGGGCACCGTGCTCTACGTCACCGCCGAGGTGATCCGGCAGGTCGCGATCCTCAGCGCGCCGTTCATGCCGAGCTCGGCCGCGAAGCTGCTCGATCTGCTTGCGGTCCCGGCCGAGCAACGCCATTTCTCCGAGGTGGGCGGGGCGCGCCGGATCGCGCCCGGCGCCAAGCTCCCGGCGCCGGTGCCGGTGTTTCCCCGTTACGTGGACAGCGAAGCGAGCGCACAGGCCTGACGGGACCGGGAGCCAATGACGGCTTTGGCTCGTCACAGAACCCCGAGCCTTACCGGCTGCGACGCCTGACGACAGAGAGGACACGGCCATGTCGGACAACCCCGGATCGAATGATGAGCGGCCGTGCCTGCATTGCCTGATCGCGGACACGATCGACGACTTCTACGCGGAGTACGGCTCCCTGAGCGGGGAAAAAGACACGATGGACATGGACGAGATCATTTCGGCGCTGGGCAAGACCGTCGCAGAAATGACCTTCGGCACCGATGCCGCGCTTCGCCAGCGTATTCTGGAAGACCTGACGCGCGAGATTGCAAGATTCGAAGCCGAATACGCAAACACGCCGGCGTCCGACGTGCGCCACTAAGATCAGGAATCAGGGATCAGGTATCAGGAATCAGAATGGAATCGTTGACCGCTCTTGATTCCTGATACCTGACTACTGATTCCTGATCGCTGGTACCGATATGCTGATCGACAGCCACTGCCATCTCGATTTCCCCGATTTCGCGGGCGAGCTCGATGCCGTGGTGGCGCGCGCGCAGGCGGCCGGCATCGCCCGCATCGTCACCATCTCGACCCGGGTCAAGCGGCATGCCGAGGTGCTGGCCATCGCCGAGCGCTTTCCCGACGTCTTCTGCTCGGTCGGCACCCATCCGCACAATGCCCACGAGGAGCTCGACGTCACGGCCGACGAGCTGATCGCGCGCAGCCGCCATCCCAAGGTGGTCGCGGTCGGGGAGGCCGGGCTCGACTATCACTACGATCACAGCCCGCGCGACGCGCAGGAGCGCGGTTTCCGCAATCATATCGCCGCCGCCCGCGCGACCCGATTGCCGCTGGTCATCCATTCGCGCTCGGCGGATGACGACATGGCGCGAATTCTGGAGGAGGAAACGGGGAAGGGCGCCTTCCCAGCCGTGCTGCACTGCTTCACCGGCACCCGCGAGCTGGCCGAGCGGGCGATCGCGCTCGGGCTGTTCATCTCGTTCACCGGCATTCTCACGTTCAAGAAATCGGACGAGTTGCGCGCGATCGCCCGGGACCTGCCGGCGGACCGCATCCTGGTCGAGACCGACGCGCCCTATCTCGCCCCCGGCCGCTATCGCGGCAAGCGCAACGAGCCGGCCTATGTGGTCGAGACCGCCCGTGTGCTGGCGCAATGCCGCGGCGTCGACGCCGGCGAGATCGCCCGGCAGACCACCGAGAATTTCTTTCGATTGTTTGCCAAAATTCCCCGCACCGCCACCGTTGCGGCATGAGTCTCACGTTCACCATTCTCGGCTGCAGCTCGTCGTCCGGCGTGCCGCGGGTGGCGCTCGGCTGGGGAGCCTGCGATCCGAACAATCCGAAAAATCGCCGCCGGCGCTGCTCGCTGCTGGTCGAGCGCACCGACGAGGCCGGCAGGCACACGGCGGTGCTCGTCGACACTTCGCCGGATCTGCGCGAGCAATTGCTCGACGCGCAGGTCGATTGGCTGGACGCGGTGCTGTTCACCCATGCCCATGCCGATCACATCCACGGCATCGACGACCTGCGGCTGCTCGCGCTCTCCAGGCGCCGGCGCGTCGACGTCTACGCCGATGCGCCGACCATGGAGACCTTGCGCGCACGGTTCGACTATTGCTTCGAGACGCCGCCCGGCAGCGAATATCCGCCGATCGTCACCGCGCATCGGCTCGAGTCCCAGCGCGCGCTCACGATCGACGGCGCCGGCGGTCCGATCGTCGTGACGCCGTTCGCCCAGACCCACGGCGACATGCACTCGATCGGGTTCCGGTTCGGCGATCTCGCATATTCCTGCGACCTCAACGGCATCGTGCCGGACAGCTTGCCGGTGCTGCGCGATCTCGAAGTGTGGATCCTCGACGCGTTGCGCTATGCGCCGCATCCCAGTCATTTCTGCGTCGATGATGCGCTCGCGTGGATCGAGCGGATCCGCCCCAAGCGCGCCATCCTGACCAACCTGCATTCCGACATCGACTACGAGACGCTCCGCGGCCAGCTTCCGGAGAACGTCGAGCCGGCCTATGACGGCATGAAGATCAGCCTGTCCGCCGGAACCTTTCGATGAGTACGGCCGGGGCTGGATACAGGCGGAACCAGCGGCGAATGCCCGGGAATATATGGATGTTCCATAATATCTCTTATGCGAATCACTGCTATCGAGGCCCAACGGCAGGGTCGGTGACGCCGCCATGAATCCCTCCCGCGAC
>WNGA01014165.1_pt1 | contig 12835 bp, 9 predicted proteins | sample 5400061 | NCBI WGS metagenome assembly WNGA01 (sample SAMN13153366, study PRJNA577476) | soil metagenome | isolation source: 100 cm soil or saprolite under grassland replicate 2 | place: USA:California | collected 2016-06-15
GGTCGCGGTCGGGACTGGACCGTCCTCCGCGCGCGCGGCACGGAGACGGAGGCAGAGCTGCCCTTCGCGGGGCTGGCCGAGCTGCTGACGCCGATTGCGCGCCGGATCAGCGACCTTCCAGAGCCGCAGGGGGCTGCACTTGCCGGCGCCCTTGCACTGGGTCCGCCGACAGCAATGGATCCCTTTACCGCCTACGCCGCCACGCTGAGCTTGATGGCGGCCGCGGCCGAACACGGACCTGTCCTGGTGCTCGTGGACGACGCACAGTGGCTGGACCGGTCTTCGCAGAACGCGATCCTGTTCGCCGCGCGCCGGCTGCAGGCAGAGAGCATCGCCCTGCTGGTGGCATTCAGACATGAACCGGCCGGCGTTTTCGAGGCGGCCGACCTCCCTCGTTTGGAGCTCAGCGGTCTCGAAGGAGCCGTCGGGCGTCGGCTTCTGCTGGGAAGCGTTGCTACCTCCATCAGCGCTGAAGTGGCCGATCGACTCGTCGCGGCGACCGGCGGCAACCCGCTCGCCCTGAAGGAGATGCCGAAGCTCCTTTCAACCGATCAGCTGGTCGGAGGGGAATCGTTGCCAGACCCGCTGCCGCTCGGTTCGGACCTCCGACAGCTCTTCCTCACGCGCATCAGCCGCCTGCCTGCGGCCACCCGCCGAGCGTTGCTCGTCGCCGCCGCGAACAGCTCGGGAAACATGGCCGAGATCGGCGGGGCGCTGTCTTCGCTCGGACTCGGCGTTCGGGCGCTCGAGCCTGCGGAGGCGGCCGGCATCGTCGAGATCGGGGCGGAGCTGCGCTTTGCCCATCCGCTCGTGCGCGCATCGGTCTATCACGACGCCAGTCCAACCTCTCGGCGAGAGGCGCATCGGGCGCTGGCCGAGGCTATGGCGGCGGGCTCCGCCGCTCGACGCGCCTGGCACCTCGCCGCGGCGACCCCCAGCTGAGTCCAGATCCCGAAAAACGCACTGGCCGCCTGCTCGGCGCGGCCGGCGAGTATCAGCTGGCCGGCCAGCCGGACCGCGCTCTCGCCCTGCTGAACAAGGCGCGGGAGAGCGTCCCGGACGTGCTTCCTCGGGCTGAGCTCGATCATCTCCGTGGGCGAGTCCTGATGAATCGTGGGCCCCTGTCGCGCGCCCACGAGATCCTCGCCGATGCAGCCCATGCCATCGAGGACAGCCATGTCACGAAGGCGGCGGCAATGCTCAGCGACGCCTCCCTGGCCTGCTTCATGGCCGGCCAGGCCGGCACCGCGGAGGCTTTGTCGCGGCAGGCATTCCGGCTGGCAGGGGAACGCGACGACCAGGCGGATGGGGTGGTACACCTCCTGTTCACCGGGATGCTGGTGCTCAGGGGCTACTGGCTGGAAGCGGAGGCCCATATCGAGCGGGAGCGGCGGCGGATCATGGAGCTCCAGGCCGCCGGCCAGTGGCAGCATCTCGTATTGGCCGGAATCTGGCTGATGTGGGCAGAAGAGAACGCGTTGCTCGCCGCCATTCTGGACCGGGCAATTGACGAAGCCCGGCGCCTGGGCGCCCCCGGCCTCCTTCCGCAGCCGCTCGCGCAACGGTCAGAGCTCGCGGTGCGGACAGGAGACTGGACTCAGGCCTACGCCAGCAGCAGCGAGGCTGTGCGACTGGCACAGGACACGGGCCAAACGGTAATCCTGAGTTACGCCCGGGCCTGCCTCGCCTGGACGCTCGCCGGCCTCGGCCGAGAGGCGGAATGCCGGGCCGAGGCAACGGCGGCGGTGGAAGCCGCGGCCGAGGTCGGGTCTGAGGCGGCCTTCATGCGCGTGGATACGGCGCTCGGATTACTCGAACTGGGCGCCGGCCGAGCCGCTGAGGCCGTCCGGCATCTCCGGCACGCCAATGACTACGCGCAGGCCCATGGAATCCGCGAGCCCACCGTCGTGCCGTACGCGGGCAATTTCATCGAAGCATTGCTCCGAGCCGGCCGCCTCCGGGAGGCGGAGCAGGTTTTGGGCACATTGGAGGATCCAGCCAGGGGCGGTGGCCGGCTGTGGACCCAGGCTGTGGTCTCTCGATCGCGCGGAATGCTCGCGCCGGAAGGTTCCTACGACGATCATTTCCATGAGGCGCTGGGGCTGCACGAGCGGCTGCCCGCGCGCTTCGAGTGGGCGCGAACGAAGCTCGCGTACGGGGAGCGTCTCCGCCGAACTGGGTTGCGAGTGCGAGGACGGGAGCAGCTGCGCGCCGCGCTCGAGGAATTCGAACGATTGGGGGCTGCTCCGTGGGCGGCTCGCGCCCGAGCGGAACTCCGTGCGGCCGGCGAATCCGGGACGCCGCGGCGTGCAAATGGAATCCAGCAGCTGACGCCGCAGGAGCTACAGGTTGCGCTCGCGGTCGCCGGCGGCTCCACCAACCGGGAGGTTGCCGCCTCGCTCTTCCTGAGCCCGAAGACGATCGAGTTTCACCTCGGGAACATCTATTCGAAGCTCGAAATCCGTTCCCGCACGCAGCTCGTAAGCCTGGTCGCCCGCGAGGTGCCGCAGGGCGTGAATCCCCATTGACGGTCGCCGGTTGTCATGTCCGGGCCCTCGATGGATAACCTGGATCGTGATGGCCGTCCCAAAGCTAGAGACGGACGAACGCCTCTTCAGGATCGTGAGGGGTTGACGGCGCTCCGTCGACGATGACGTCCGCTCGGTCGCGGGCTCGATCAGTGGCGAAATGGGAGTCCTCCTCGGCCATCCATTGCTCCCACTGGGCGCGCATCGACTCGCCATCGCGCTCGAGTCCACGGGCCAAGCGCCAGGCGCGCGGTGCCTCGAGCCACACGGCCAGCGTCAGGCGCTGCGCGAGGGCTTGGCGAGACGAGGAGACGCCTTCGAGCAGGATCAGGTCGCTGGCCGGAATCTCCCGCCACTCACCCTCCCAGTCATACGCACGGAAGCGCACCGGCCATTCGCCGCGCTCGACTGCGTCGAGAACCTCGTTCTCAAGCCGGCTCCACCACCCGACCGGGTTGTCCCAAGACGCGAAATCGTCCGTGTGAATCACGGGCGCGGTGCCGAGGCGATGGGCGAGGCGCTCGGCAAACACGCTCTTGCCGGCTCCTCCCGGACCATCGATTGCAACGAGTCGCACCGAACCGCACCGCGCCGGCGCGCGGCGGATCGCCTCGGCCAGGTCGGTGAACCGTGCGATGATTTGCTGCTCCTCCTGCACGCAGGCCGATGGGCCCCCATTCACCTACGATCTCGACTATGGGTCACGAGGCCACGTACATCCAGTCGCTCGCATCGCTCCGTGCGTCGGACGGTGCCGTCGCGGGCGGAAAGGGAGCCAACCTCGGCGAACTGATCGCCGCCGGCTTCCCTGTGCCGGACGGCTTCGTCCTGACCACGGGGGCCTATGTGCTCGCCGCGCGTGAGGGGTCGGTCGATCCGGCCGATCCCGAAGCGGCAGCCGACCATCTCTGGAACGGCAAGATGCCGGCGGCCATCGCCGCCGCGGCGCTTGAGGCCTACCGTGAGCTCGGTGGTGGGCCGGTCGCCGTCCGCTCGTCGGCGACCGCGGAAGACCTGCCCGGCGCCTCGTTCGCCGGCCAGCAGGACACCTATCTCGACATCAGCGGAGAGGAGGCGCTCGTCGAAGCAATCCGCCGCTGCTGGGCGTCGCTCTGGAACGATCGCGCAGTGGCCTATCGGCGCGCCAACGGGATCGATGACCAGGGCGTCGCGCTGGCGGTCGTGGTGCAGCGGATGGTGGACGCGAAGGCGGCCGGCGTCCTGTTCACGGCCGACCCGATCACCGGGCGCCGCGGCCGCGCCGTGATCGAAGCCTCGCCCGGCCTCGGAGACGCCGTCGTGTCCGGCCGGGTCGACCCCGATCGCTATGTGGCCGACCCGCTGACCGGGCGGATCGTTGAGCGGCGGATCAAGGGCGACGAAGCCGTGCTGGACGATGCTCGAGTCCGGGAGCTGGCCATCCTCGGCGTGCGGATCGAGTGGCATCTGGGTGCCCCTCAGGACATCGAGTTCGCGCTCGACCGCGAACGTCGCATGTGGATCGTGCAGTCCCGATCGATCACGACGCTCTACCCGCTGCCGGAGGGCCTTCCCGATCCCGATGTCGACCTGCGCATCTTCTTCTCGGGCAACGTCTTCCAGGGCTATTTCGAGCCGATCACCCCGATGGGGATCGAGCCCTTCCTCGCCCTCGGCGAGACGATCAGGAAGGCGTTCGCGGCGAGTGGGCGCGACGGCTCAAGCCGTCCGCCTGTCGTCGAGGCCGGCATGCGGGTCTACCTCGATGTGACCCCGATCCTGCGGGACGCCGTGGGCCGAGTTGCCATCCAGCGCGCCACTGCGATGGGCGAGGCCCGGAGCTCGGTCGTGTTTGGGAAGCTCGTGTCCGATCCGCGCCTCAGGCCGCACTCGGCCTCCCACATCCGTTCGGTGCGACGGCTGCTGCCGCTTCTGCTGCGATCGCGGGTCCCGATATTCGCGTTGCGCATGCTGCGCTCGCCGGCCGCCACTCGCAGACGCTTCATCCGCGAGGTCGAGCACGCGACGCGCATCGATCTGCCGCCGGACGCGACATCGGCCGCGCGCGTCGATGCGTTCGAACGGCTGATGCGTTCGGGCCCGCCGCGCGTCTTTCCACGCCTCGTGAGCATGGTGATCGCCGGGATGCTGTCGTACGTCGTGGCTGGCCGGCTCCTGGGCGATCGCGCACGGGAGGACGAGCTCCAGCGGTTGACTCGCGGCCTGGCCCACAACCCGACCACGGAGATGGACCTCGCCTTGTGGTCGCTCGCGACGGAGATCCGCGACGATCCCGCGTCGCGGAACGCGGTCCTCCAGCGCACGCCGGCCGACCTCGCCGCCGCGTACGCGGCTGGCACCCTCCCGCATAGCATGCAGGCCGGGCTGTCGGCCTTCCTTGCCAGGTATGGGTTCCGGTCGGTCGGCGAGATCGACCTCGGCGTGCCGCGCTGGGCCGAGGATCCGACCCACCTCCTGGGCGCGATCGCGAATTACCTGCGCCTGGAGGATGAGGCGCTCGCCCCCGACGCGCAATTCGCTCGCGGCGCTCGCGAAGCCGAGGCGATGATCGCGACACTGCTCGGCCGCGTGCGCGGACCAAGGCGAATGCTGCTGCGCTTCTTCCTCCGCCGCCTGCGGGCGCTCATGGGGCTGCGCGAGGCGCCAAAGTTCCACCTCATCCGGCGGATCTGGACGCCCCTGCGCAACCTCCTGAGACCGGTCGGCGACGAGCTGGCCTCCGCCGGTCGCATCGCGTCACCGGACGACGTGTTCTTCCTGACGATCGCGGAGGTGCGGGCGGCGATCGCGGGGGAGGCCCTACAGGATGCGGTCGCGGAGCGCCGAGCGATGTTCGCGCGTGAACGAGCGCGACGCCACATCCCTCGGGTGCTCCTATCGGACGGCACCGACGCCGAGATCGCGCTGGTCCCGGCAGCCGCGGGCGACCTGCGCGGGAGCCCGGCTTCCCCGGGGAGCGTGACGGCGAAGGCTCGTGTCATCCTCTCGCCGCTGGGAGCGAGGCTCGAACCGGGCGAGATCCTCGTCGCGCCATCCACGGATCCGGGCTGGACCCCTCTGTTCCTGACCGCGGGCGGCCTGGTAATGGAGATGGGCGGGATGATGTCCCACGGCGCGGTCGTCGCGCGCGAATACGGCATTCCCGCGGTCGTCGGAGTCGCCGGCGCAACGGAACGCATCGCGACCGGCCAGTTGCTCACGGTCGACGGATCGGCCGGCGCCGTGTCGATCGAGGAGGGCTGACGGGTCCGGCTTCCGTTGTACGGCCGCCCCGGGCCGGCGGCCTCAGGCTTCGCCGGCGTCCCTGAGTCGGGCCAGCCAGAGCAGGCCGACGATCGACTTCGCGTCGACGATCCGGCCGGTCGTGGCGGCATCCACCGCGTCCCGCCAGGGCATTCGAACCAGCTCGATGTGCTCGTCTTCGTCCGGGCCCAGGCGGTCTGCCTCCTCGAGGGCCGGTCGCAGGTCCGTGGCGAGGTAGAGGTGCATGAGCTCGGTGGCGAATCCCGGCGCCGTCCAGAACTCGCCGAGCCGCCGCCACGATCCGGCCCGGTAGCCGGTCTCCTCCTCCAGCTCGCGTGGTGCGGCGAGCGCGTGATCCTCGACGACACCCTTCGCGCGGTCCACGAAATCGAGGGTTCCGGCCGGGATCTCCAGCATGGATCGGCCCGCCGCGGATCGCCACTGGCGAACGAGCAGGACACGCTCCTCCTCGTCGAGCGCGACGATCGCCACGGCGCCCGGGTGGCCGGCCACCTCGCGCGTGGCGCGCGAGCCATCGGCTCGCTCGATCGTGTCGATCCGGAAGGTGAGGTAGTAACCCTCGTGGAGGATGCGCGACTCGACGATCCGCTCCTCGAGCGGATCGGGCCCGCCGGTGGGCTCGTTGGTCAACCGGCGGGCCAGGAGGTATGCGCGCTGGCCGTTTCGACTGCGGCCGTGCCGCTCAGGCGGCGACCGGCTGCGCCTTGGCAGTCAGGGACAGGCCCGACTCGGCGTCGAACAGGTGGACCTTGTCGAGCGGGATCCAGAGGTTGAGGTTGTCGCCCGGCTTGACCGCGAAGCCGGCGTCGACGATCGCGACGATATCCTTCTCGGCTGCCGAGATGTGGAGCAGCTCCTGGGCGCCCAGGTACTCGACGACGTCCGCCACGCCGGCCAGCGTGGCCACGTTGGGCTGGGCCTCTCCGAGCTCGATGTGGTCGGGTCGGAAGCCGGCGATGAGCTTGCGCCCGCTCGACGTCCCGACGGAGTCGCGAAGGCGAGGCGGAATTGGAACCCGGAGGCCGTGCGCCTCGAGCACGTCACCGGAGCCGGAGACGCCGACGTCCACGAAGTTCATGGCCGGGCTGCCGATGAAGCCCGCCACGAAACGGTTGACCGGCCGGTCGTAGAGCTCCTGGGGCGTGCCCACCTGCTGGAGGATGCCCTCGCTCATGACCGCGATCCGGGTGCCCATGGTCATCGCCTCGACCTGGTCGTGGGTGACGTACACGAACGTCGTGCCCATGCGCTGGTGAAGGCGGGCGATCTCGGCGCGTGTCTGGACGCGCAGCTTGGCGTCCAGGTTGGACAGCGGCTCGTCCATGAGGAAGACCGCCGGCTCGCGGACAATCGCGCGACCGAGCGCAACGCGCTGGCGCTGGCCGCCGGACAGCTCCTTGGGCTTGCGATCCAGGTACCGACCGATGTCGAGGATGCCGGCCGCTTCCTGGACGCGACGCTCGATCTCCGTCTTGGGGACCTTGCGCAGCTTGAGGCCGAACGCGAGGTTGTCCCGGACCGTCATATGCGGGTAGAGCGCATAGCTCTGGAAGACCATCGCGATGTCGCGATCCTTGGGCGCTACGTCGTTGACGACGCGCTCGCCGATCTTCAGGTCGCCGCTCGAGATCTCCTCCAGGCCGGCAATCATCCGCAGGCTCGTCGTCTTGCCGCAACCGGATGGGCCGACCAGCACCATGAACTCGCCGTCCAGGATGCCCAGATTCAGGTCGTCTACCGCGAGCACGTCGCCGTATTTCTTCGTGACGTGATCGAACGTGACGGTGGCCATCGCACGCTCCTTTACCCACCGGGTCATCGCGGGACCATGCATCCGGCCACGAGCTGGCTCGGGGCTCGGACGGCCCCCGTACGAGGTGCCGGCTAGGGTGGCCAATCCTAGCACTGCAGCGCACGTGCAGCGCGAGCACGTCGCTGCGCGGACAGCGGGGGGCCGAATATCCGCCCAGTGACTGCAAACGGGCTGGACGGCCGGATCGGCGGCCAGATATTCGCCCATGGGCTTTTCGGACGTTTCGCCGCCAGTGGCGGCCTTCATGGCGCGAGCAGCTGAGCGTGGCTTATGGGCGGCGACGACTCGACCAGCTGAATCGGACCCGAAACCGCCTCACGACATGGCCACGGCCGGCCTAAGAGTCCGACCTTGAATAGCTGGCCATGATGCCGAGCCGGGTGCGCGTGGCCCGGCGCGTGACAGCGTTGGCCCCCGGGCGTTCATGATTGACAACGGGAGGGCCGTTATGAGGACGAGCCGAAGCGGTCGGCGGCGCGATCCATTCGGGATCTTGACGATCGCCCTGGCGATTGCCGCGCTGGCGATCGGCCTGGCGTTTCTCTGGCTCCGGGCGACCCTGCCGTCCGAGCCGGCGGTCGTCTCCTCCGACGACTGGCCATGGACCGCCGAAGGCGTGGCCGTTCGGCCGATCGGCGACGGCCCCTTCCGCGACGGCGACGTGGTGGTCGCGATCGACGGGCGCTCGCTCGAGTCATGGGCCGAGAGCGCCGCCGGCGGACGCTCCGGCCGGACGGGCCCGCTGCCGGCCGTGATGACCTTCGACGTGGTTCGCGATGGCCGCCCGATCTCACTGCAGGTTGCCCTGGATCAGCCGTCGCTTGTCGATCTGCTGGCGCCGGGCCTGGCCCTCCTCATCTTCACGATCGCCCAGCTCGCCGTCGGGGTGCTGGCCTGGCTGCGGCAGCCGGAGGAGGGCTGGCGACGGGGCTTTCTCGTCGGCTCGGTGGGCAACCTCGTGAGCGCGGTCGGCTGGGAGCTGGGAGTGCAGCCGACCGATCTGGTCCGGAGCGAACCGACGCTGCTGCTCTTCACCGCGACCGGCCCGCTGCATCTCCTGTTCTGGTCGAGCGTCATTCACGTCCTGGGCTCATTCCCGGCCCGGAGCGACCTGTTTGCCCGCCGACCCTGGTTGGTCGCCGCGGTCTATGGCCTGCCCCAGCTGGTGCTTCCTGCCGGCATCGTCGTGGCCCGCTTCACGACCTCCACGACCCTGGTCTGGATCGATCGATGGGCGACGGTCCTGGCGGCGGTCGTGATGACCATGCTGCTGCTGACGATCGCGGCGACCGTCAGCAGCTACCGGCGCTGGCCTCTGGATCAACGTCGCGGCCTGTTGCCGCTGGGCGTCGCGATCGTGGTCATCGCCGTGGGCGTTCTTGTCCTGACCGTGTTGCCGGCTCTCGTGGGGGGTCGACCACTCGCGCCGCGCGGCGCGGTCGCGGTCCTGGGCCTGCCCGCGGTCGTGGCACTGATTCTGGCCATCGCACGCAACCGACTGTTCGAGGTCGCCGTCCTCAACGCGTCCCGCCGACGGCTGGTGATCGCCCGCGAGGAGGAGCGCCGCCGAATCCGCCGCGACCTGCACGATGGTCTGGGTCCGCTGCTCGCCGCCATGACCCTCAAGCTGGACCTCACGCGCGACCAGGTCCGGGCCGACCCGGTAGCGGCCGAGGGCATGCTCGACGAGCTCAAGGCGGACACCAAGACGGCCGTGACCGAGATCCGGCGGCTCGTCCGGGAGCTCCGACCGCCCGCGCTCGACGAGCTGGGCCTGGTGGAGGCGATCCGGCAGCGAGCCGGGGACTTCGCCGTGCCCGATGGGTCCAACGGAGACGACCGTCTTCGCATCGCCGTCGAGGCCCCGAGACCGCTGCCACCTCTCAACGCGGCGGTCGAGGTCGCGGCATACCGGATCGCCATCGAGGCCATGACCAACGTGGTTCGCCACGCGCGGGCCCGTCAATGCCTCGTTCGCCTGACCGCGACGCGCGAGCTCGAGCTGGAGGTGCTGGACGACGGGATCGGCCTCGATCCGAGCCTCTCGGCGGGAGTCGGCCTCAGCTCGATGCGCGAGCGAACCGCGGAGCTGGGCGGGAGCTGCTCGATCGACCGCCTGCCGGAGGGCTGGACGAGGGTCGTTGCTCGCTTCCCGATCGGGAGCTAGCCAGTCGGTCCCTCTTGGCCCCCGAAGTCAGGCGTTTCCCAGTCCCGCGTCCCGGGCCCGCACGATCGCCCCCGCTCGATCGGCCACCTGGAGCTTGTTGAGGATGTTCGAGACGTGGTTTCGGACGGTCTTCTCGGTGAGGCCGAAGCTCCGGGCGATCGCCGCGTTGGCCTCCCCGCGAGCGATCCTCTCCAGGATCTCGCGCTCCCGCTCGGTCAGCTCTGGAAAGGCGGCCGCGGCTGCGGCAATGGGCGCGCCGGCGAAGAAGGCCATGACCCGCCGGGCGATCGAGGCGCCGAAGATCACCTCGCCCAGGCTGGCGGCGCGGATCGCCTGGAGTAGCTCGTCGCGGTCGGCGCCTTTGAGGAGATAGCCGCGCGCGCCGGCCCGCATGGCGGCGAAGACCGAATCGTCGTCGTCCAGCATGGACAGGACAACGATCGGGAGGCCGGGAACGTCCTCGAGAATCCGTCGCGTCGCCTCGACGCCGCTCATGCCGGGTAGGCGGAGGTCCATGAGCACGAGGTCGGGCCGGAGACGACGCACGGTCTCGACAGCATCCTCTCCGGTCGCGGCTTCGCCCACCGGCTCGGTCTCGGCCGAGGTCGCAAGCATCTGACGCAGGCCGTCGCGATACATCGGGTGGTCATCGACGACGACGACCCGCAGGGGCCGCGACCTCGACGGGGGGTCGGATGCCGTCATCGCACCTTCGGCGTGGCGCAGCCACGCGGCCGTCGTTGCGTGTGCGCGGGCTCGGCCATCGCGCTGGGCATGCTCCTCACCCTGCTCGGCCGCATCGTACGTCGCCCTCCCGGACGCGTCCATGCGACGCATCCGGCGAAGCTCCCGTCCCGGAAGTTCCCGGCTCATCTCCCGACCGGCCGGGACGGTCGCCTCAGGCTCCCGGGACATCGGTCCACCTACACCGGACATGTCCGCCGAGGGGTCGCGGACACCGCCCGAGGAGAGGACCGTGACCATCCAGCAGGATCCGAGCACATACCGAATTGCCGTTGCCCCAGAGCCGCCACGCGCGGCGCTCGCGGCAGCGGCGATGCCCACACGGGCACCAGCCATTCCGGCACCGGCCCGCGCGCCGGCCCGCGCGGAACCGGCCATTCCGGCACCATCCGCTTCGAACGACATCGCGATCGAGGCCGCGATCACCGCCGCGTACCTCGAGCACCGAGGCGTCATCCTGGGCTACACGCTGCGGATGACCCGCGATCCAGAGGTGGCCGAAGACATCGTCCACGAGGCGTACCTGCGCCTGCTCGGCGTTGCCCGCTCAGGCGTCCTGCCCGACAACATCGCCGGCTGGCTCCACCGGGTCGCGAGGAACCTCGTGATCGACTGGACGCGTCGCTCGCACCGGACCTGGGCAGCGGCGGGATCCGTCGACCGTCAGCAGATGGATGACGGACCGGAGGAGATCGTCCTCGATCTCGAGCGCGACTCGGCGCTCCACGAGGCCCTGGCCCGCCTGCCGGACGATGCACGTCGAGCGCTGCTATTGTCGGGGGCGGGTTATCCGTCCGCGGACATCGCCACCATGATCGGTCGGACCGACGGCGCGACCCGCACGCTGTTGTGCCGCGCGCGGCAGCGAACGCGCGTCCTTCTCACCGCCGGAGGCAACTGGTCACCCTCGGTCGGCTGAAATGGATCGGGGAGTTGGGGTGGCCTATGGGTTTCGAACCCATAACCTGCGGATCCACAATCCGCTGCTCTGCCGTTGAGCTAAGGCCACCACCGGCTACCCGGCCCCAGCACGGGGGCCGCGCGAGCCACGGGAGTATACAAGCCGGCGGTCGAGCGAGCGCCTGTCCAGCGCTCGCTTGTCGTGCGCTCGCTGTCACACGAGTGCCCGTCCGCTCGAGGCTGGCCGTGTCAACGGACCGAATCGGGCTGGTACCACCGCTGCCGGCCGTCGGGACCATCTCGCGGGCTGACCCCGCGAGATCGCCCTCGTACGGTCACTGCCTCACCGAACCGCGGTGGAGTGCCCGGTCCACGGATCCAGGAGACCCCCGTCGCGATGCTCACGACGCGCGAACAACCACGGCTTCTCCGCGATGCAGGACGCTCGCGAGGCCGCTGGAGTGGCCTGGTGGTGGTGGCATTCGCGCTCAGCGCCCTCGGCCTGTTCGCAGCACCCGGACGGGTGCTGGGCTGGGACGCCAACTCCTTCAGCTCGGCCGCCGAGTCGCAGCTCGTGGCGCTCACGAACCAGGCTCGGACCAGCCGTGGGCTGCCGGCGCTCAAGGTGGACTCGGCGCTGACCTCGATCGCGCGGTGGCGCAGCAAGGACATGATCGTCCGCGACTACTTCAGCCATGACATCCCGAGCCCGCCTGGCGGCCGCGTCTTCAACGAGATGGACCGGCGCGGCTATTGCTACTTGCTGGCCGGCGAGAACATCGGCTGGAACAACTACCCGGACGACGTCGCGACCCAGCAGATCCAGCAGATGTTCATGGCCTCGAGCGGTCACCGGGCGAACATCCTGGGCTCGCGATGGGACCACATCGGGGTGGGCGCTTACAAGGGCCCGACCGGCAAGAAGATCTGGACGGTCCTGTTCGCCGACAAGTGCGGCAGCGCTCCGGCGCCGAAGCCCACCGCCAGGCCGACGCCCAAGCCGACCGCCAAGCCCGCACCGAAGGCCACGCCGCGGCCGACGGTGCGGGCGACCCCCAGGCCCACGGTGAAGCCGGTGCCGAAGCCGACCCCCGTGCCGACGCCGACGCCGACGCTGGCGCCCGAGGCCGCGGGCACGCCTCCCGCGGTGAACGCATTCGACTCGAGCCCAGGCGCGGACAACGGACGCCAGCCACCGGGGATCGTTCCGCAGGGCCTGCGTGTCGCGGATCCACCCGCGCCCAGCGGGCTGTTCGAGGCCATCGTCGGGGGAGTGGCCTGGCTGTTCTTCGGCACGTAAGGGTCTGCGCCCGCGGCCCTTCACGATCGCTGGCCGCCGCGAGGCTGACCGTGGCCAAACATTCATCGGGGTGGCTGTAGCCGCGCGATTCGGTCGATTCGCGGCCAAATATTCGCTGC
>WNGA01028644.1_pt1 | contig 12835 bp, 10 predicted proteins | sample 5400061 | NCBI WGS metagenome assembly WNGA01 (sample SAMN13153366, study PRJNA577476) | soil metagenome | isolation source: 100 cm soil or saprolite under grassland replicate 2 | place: USA:California | collected 2016-06-15
GTCGCCAGCCGGAGACGAGCTCGGGAGGCGTCCCGTACCCGTCGATCTCGTGGATGGAAAGCCGCAGCGGGGAGCCGGGCGGAGCCGCGACCACCGTCTCCTCCGCGCCACCCGCTCGGGCGGCTTCGGGCGCCGGCGCCGAGGCCCCGCGGTCCTTCCGGTCGTCGAGCTCCGAGGTTTCTCGGGCGGCTCCTGCGGTATGCGGGGATTCGGCTTTCCGCGCCTCGCTTTCGGCCTGCAGGACCGCCCTCTCTTTCGGCGCCGGAGTCGCCGCTCGGCGACCGGTTCCGCGGTTCTCCCGGAGGTCCCGCTGTCGCGAGGCCGGAGCCGGTGGAGGCGCCACGAGTTCGCTCGCGCGTCCGGAGGACGGCCCGGTCACGCTCCGGATTGGAATCACCCGCGCGTATTCGCGCTGTCGTCCGACGATCGGCGTCATCACGAGGAGCACGAGCAGCGCGGTGACCAGGAGCGCCGCCCATCCGAGATCGATCCCGAATCGGGACGAAAAAGGCGCTCGCGGGCGGTTCGTCGACTGGACCTTTCGCAGGATCCGGGAGGCGAGGTCGGAGCGCGGCGGCGACGACCGTGCCGAGCGGAAGAGCGAGATTGCGTCCTCGAACTCGATTGCCGCCCGCCGGCACTCGGCGCAGTGCGCGCGGTGCGCCTCGAAGCGCGCACGCTCGCCGGCCTCGAGCTCGCCGTCGTGGAGGCGAGAGAGAAACTCGACGGATCGTCCCGGGTGCGGGTTGCCGTTTCCGGTCATGAATTCCTCCGCGCTTCGACGAGCGGGGCGAGGATCACGCGGAGTTGCCCCCGGCCCCTCGCGATGCGCGATTTCACTGTGCCAAGGGGAAGATCGAGCGAGGCCGCGATCTCCTCGTAGCTCCAGTCTTCGAGGTCCCGCAGCACGACGGGAAGTCGAAAATCGATCGGCAGCTTCCGGAGAGCATCGTGAACGGACTCGCGGGATTCGCTCACGCCCGCATCCTCCTCCGGGTCGGAGCGCGCGGATGGTCGGTCCTCCAGCGCGTCCGAGGAGGGTTCGGGAGCGAAGATCTTCCGGAAGCGACCGCGCGAACGGTATTTGTTCTTGATGGCGTTGTCGGCGATCGCGGCGAGCCAGGCGCGCGGAGGCGCCTGCGCACGAAACCGCGAAAGGCCCCGATACGCCCGAAGGAAAACGTCCTGCGTCATGTCGTCGGCGTCCCCGTCTCCCACCGCCCGCGCCATCCAGCGATGAACCGCCGGCATGTGCCGCCGGACGAACTCCCCGAACGCCTCCGGATCGCCCGTTCTCGACAGAGAGATGAGCTCCTCGTCGGAGAGGTCGGTGAGGGAGGTTTCCAACGCGCGGCGTCCGATCGGGAACGTCGCGATTGTACTTTCGTCCATCAAGGTCGGGGATCCGGCGCGTAGCTCGGCTCGAATCCACGGGCTCTCTCCCGCGCCGAGAGTGCATCGTCTCCGCGGGGAAGGACTCCGAGCTGGACGAGCTCCCGGCGGAACTCGTAGCGCACCGCGATCTTCGCCACGGGTACCGGGTCCTCGTCGAAGGAGATCCAGCGAACCGGGAACCGGGCCCTCTCGCCGATTCCCGTCGCGGCGAAGTGGTCGGACTCCCGCCCGGGGGGCGAAGCTGCGGCTGCCCCGCCGGCGCTCGGCGCCGCCCGGGACCCGTCTCCTCGGGATTCCTCCCGGAGCTGCCCGTTCGCCTCGGGGACCCCGATCGTCCCGGAAGCTTCCCGAGGCCTCTCCCGGAAGAACACCGCCTCGATCGTTCCGACGTTTCGAGTATCCCCGAGCCACTTCGCGTAGGACCGCGCGGTCTCCGTGAAGAAGAACTTCCGCGAAGTCTCGCCGGAGATCTGCCATCCCGGGATCTCCAGGCTCTGGCCGGGGGAAAGAATCCACTTGGTCGCCTCGAGTGCGCCGGTCCGCTTCGCGTCCACCACGTTTCGCCCGTCGACGGAGAGCGCGACGGCGACCCGTTCGCCGGTGGGATTCACGACCCGCAAGGTGAAATTCCGCCCTCTGAGCGCTTCGACGTAGAGCCTCCCCCCATGCTCGTACTCCGGCGTCTCGCAGCCATCCACGATGACCGAGAGCTCGAAGGCGTCCCGCCGACCGGCGAAGAGAGACGGAGCGGCCGCGAGAACGAGGGTCAGGGTGAAAAGGACGGCGCGTTGGCGCATGACGACCTCCTGCACACTCTGGAGACACCGCGGAGGCAGCCGGGTTCCGTCGAATCCGAAAAAAAAGGGCGGCCCCGCTAGGCCAGGCCCTTTCGGAGAGCCTCCTCCACCTTCTCGGCAAAGACGTCCACTTCGTCCGGCCGCGTGTAGACGTTCGGCGTCACGCGCAAGCCGTTGAACTCGGGGTGAACGATCGGGGTCGTCATGATCCGGTGCTTCTCCCAGAGGTGGGCCTGCAGCTTTTCGGTGTCGAGACCCTCGACGTGAAGAAGGGCGATGCCGCACGATTCGGTGGCGTTCAGAGGCGTAAGGACTCTCACTCGGCGATCGGCGGCGAGGAGCCGTCTGGCCCATCGATCGCGCAGCCATCGCAGGCGCGCTGCCTTGCGCTCGGCGCCGATCTCCCGGTGGAAGGCGAGCGCAGCCGCGATCGCGTTGTGGTTGGCGGCGGGATGTGTCCCGATCTCCTCGTACTTGCGGACGTCCTCGTCCATTTTCGCGGGCGCAGCCATGAGCGGCCAGATCCTTTTCTGCTTCTCCTTTCGGACGTAGAGGAAACCGGTCCCGATCGGCGCGAGCAGCCACTTGTGGAGGCTCGTTCCGTAGTAGTCGCATTCGAGGTCGTCGCGCCGGAAAGGGAAGTGCGCGAAGGCGTGCGCTCCGTCGACGAAGACCTCGATCCCGCGTTCGCGCGCCATGCGGACGACGTCGCGGACGGGAAGGATCTGACCGGTCAGGTTGGTGATGTGGGTGATCTCGATGACCCGCGTGCGCGGGGTGATGGCCTCGCGGAAGCGCCGGACGACGTCGGCCGCGGAAGGCGGCGGAACCGGAAAGGAGATGGGCTTGATCACGATCCGGTCGCGTCGGACTCTCTGGTCCCAGCTGGTGAGCATCCGCGGGTAGTTCTGGTTCGTGACCACGACCTCGTCGCCGGGTTGCAGGTCGAGGCCGAAAATCAGGGTCTCGAGCGACTCGGAGGCGTTGCGGGTGATCGCCATCTCTTCCGGGTCGCAGCCGAACTCGCGCGCGAGCTCCCGGCGCACCGATTCGATGCGCGGTTCCAGCACGTTCCACATGTGGTGCACCGGCATCTCGTTGGAGAACTTGAGATCCCGGATCATCCCCTCGAGCACGTGCGAAGGCGCGGGGCTGCATCCTCCGTTGTTCAGGTTGACGATCGTCGAATCGACGTCGAACGCCCGCTGGATGTGCGACCAGTACGCCTCGTCCGGGGCAACCGAGTCCGACGGTGTACCCGCGACCTCCCGCCCCGCTTCGCGAGCGCGCCGCATGGCGTCGACGCGAAAGACCGGCATCGCGAGCGCGGCCGCGCCCGTGGCGGCGCCGGAGAGGAGCACGCGCCGGGTCAGCGGCATCGCAACGTGTCCCGTGGTCCCTGTTCCGTGTCCCGGATTAGATCATGCCGAGCTTCCAGAAGACGAAGGTCCAGATGTCGGCCTGCTCGTCGAGAATCTTGGTCGTGGGCTTTCCCGCACCGTGCCCCGCCTTCGTCTCGATCCGGATCAGGATCGGCTCGTCCCCCCTCTGCGCGGCTTGCATGCGGGCCGCCAGCTTTTTCGAGTGCCCTGGGTCCACGCGGTCGTCCGTGTCGGCCGTCGTGATGAGCGTCGCCGGATACGAGACCCCCTCGTGCACGTTGTGGTACGGCGAGTACTTGAAGAGGTACGGGAAATCCGCGACCGCCTCGGAGCTGCCGTACTCCGCGATCCAGTAGCGGCCGAGAGTGAAGCGCTGGTATCGCAGCATGTCGGCGACCGGGACCTGGCAGACCACGGCTCCGAAGAGGTCCGGCCGCTGAGTCTCGGCGGCGGAGACGAGCAGTCCGCCGTTCGAGCCTCCCGCGATCGCGAGCCGTTCCCGCTTCGTGTAATGGTTCGCGATCAGCCACTCCGCCGCCGCGATGAAGTCGTCGAAGACGTTCTGCTTCTTATCCCGCATGCCGGCCCGATGCCATTCCTCGCCGTACTCTCCGCCCCCCCTCAGGTTGGGCATGGCCACGATGCCGCCTTTCTCGAGAAAGACGTAACGCGTCGCCGAGAAGCCAGGGGTCTGGCTGATGTTGAAGCCGCCGTATGCGTAGAGGAAGACCGGCCGCTCGCCATCGCGGGGAAGACCCTTCTTGTGGACGAGGAACATCGAAATCCGGGTCGCGTCCTTCGAGGGATACCAGACCTGCTCGGTCTCGTACTGCGACGGATCGACCTTCACGTCCGTTTTCTGGAACAGGACGAGGTCACCGTTGTGAAAGTCGTACCGGAAGTTGGTGGGAGGCTCCGTGAAAGAGCTGTAGGACAGAAACATCTCCTCCTGATCTGCCTCGCCCGAGATGCCACCCACCGAGCCGATGCCGGGCAGCGCGATCTCCTTCTCCATCTTCCCCGAGAGGGCATGGACGTCGAGGGCCGTGCTCGCGTTGCGGAGGTGACGGAGAACTAGCTTCCGGTCGATGACGTACGCGTTCTGGAGCGTGTCCTTTCCCTGGGGGACGAGCTCGATGAAGGGAGCGTCCTTGTTGGCCGGGGACAGCCGGTCGAGATCCACCGCGATCACGCGTCCGAGAGGGGCGTCCCGATCCGTACGCGCGTACAGCCTGCCGTCCACGACTTCTGCGACCGCGTACGCGTTCTCGAAGCCGGTGAAGACCGGGACGGGCCGGCCGCCCGGCTTCTTCAAGTCGAGCGCCCAGACCTCGGTCTTGTCGCTCGCGCCCTTGCCGGGAAGGATGACGAGCCAGCGACCATCGTACGACACGAACCCGCCGATGCCGACCTCCTTCTCGGTCGACTTCTCGAAGAGCATCGCGTCCTTCTCCTGCGCTTCGCCGAGCCGGTGGTAATAGAGCTTGGGGAAGTAATGCTCGTCTCCGGCGGGAACGGTGCCGGGCTGCGGGTAGCGCGTGTAGAAGAACCCTTTCGCGTCGGGAGTCCAGGCGATGCCGGAGAACTTCACCCAGACGAGCTTGTCCGGAAGATCTTTTCCGGTCGCAACGTCGCGAATGGAGATCTCCTGGCGGTCACTTCCGCTTCGCGAGATGGCGTAACCCAGGAGTCGGCCGTCCTTGTTCGGTGAAGTGTTCGTGACGGCGACGGTACCGTCCGACGACATCGTGTTGGGGTCAATCAGGACCCGCGGCTGACCGTCCAAGCCCTCCTGGACGTAGTAAACGGACTGATTCTGCAGTCCCGTGTTCTTGAAGAAGAAGTATCGGTTTCCCTTCTTTTCCGGGATGCTGATTTTCGGGTAGTCGAAAAGCTCTGTCAGCCGGGCCTTGATCGTTTCCCGCTCCGGCCGGTCGAGCACGCTCCGGGTGAGGGAGTTCTCCGCAGCGACCCAGGCGGTGGTCGCGGGATCATCGGCCTTTTCGAGCCAACGGTAGGGATCGGCGACACGGGTTCCGTGGTAATCCTCGACGACGTCGCCCTTCGCCGCCGGGGGATACGAATAACGGCTCGCGGGCTGTTTGACGCCGACGGCCGTCTCGACGGCGCCGGCGGGCGGGATTCCGGCAGGGGGAGGCGACGAGCGACTCCCGGCACACGCCGGGCCGATCGAGAGCAGCAGGGCGAGCGACGAGAGACCGAAGAAGCGGGGCACGACGAATCGGAGAATGCGGCGCATCGGTTCCCTCCCGTGGTCCGGCGGTTTCTCCTCCCGCCGGGCGACCGAACGAAGGATTCTTTCATGCCCCCCGCGCGATCAAGGGGCTCGCTTGGCCGCGGTTCAGGCGCGCGGTCGGTCGATGGGCCCTGTGATGAGCCGCGCGCCGCGCTGGTCGGTGAAGTACGCCCATGCCCACTCGAAGAGCACCAGCGCGCGGTTGCGGAATCCGATGAGGAAAAGGATGTGGATGAAGCACCAGGCGAGCCACGCGACGAACCCCGACATCCGGAGTCGGCCGAAATCCGCAATCGCCTGCGCCCGTCCGATCACCGCGAGGTTGCCCTTGTCGCGGTATCGGAAGGGCCTCGACGTCGCCGATCCCGAAAATCCGGGGATCGCCGGGAATCGAGAGGTCCGGCTCGACAAGAACTCGACCCGCGCCGTCGAGCGGGACTTGGAGTGTGCGAGCGAGCGGCGACGCGCGGACTCCCGCGGCCCACAGGATCGTCCCGGCCGGAATCGAGCTGTCGCCCGCCTCCACCGAGCCTTCGCCGACGCCGCGAACGGGACACCCGGCGCGGACCTGGACCCCGAGCCTTTCGAGCGCCCGCTTCGCCTTCCCGGCGAGGCCGGGCGGGAAGGTCGGGAGGATCCGGGGTCCCGCTTCGAGCACCTGGATCTTCGCCTCGCGCGGATCGATCGAACGAAAGTCGCTGACCAGGACGTTACGCGAAATCTCCGCGATGGCGCCGGCGAGCTCGACGCCGGTCGGTCCTCCGCCGACGATCACGAACGTGAGCAGGGCGCGGCGCCGCGTCGGATCCGTCTCCCGCTCGGCGCGCTCGAAGGCGAGCAGGATCCGTCGGCGGATCTCGAGCGCGTCCTCGAGGCTCTTCAAGCCCGGAGCGCTCGCTTCCCAGACGTCGTTTCCGAAGTAGGCGTGGCGCGCCCCCGGCGCGAGCACGAGGTAATCGAAGCCGACGCGTCCGTCCGAGAGCACGAGCTCGCGCGCGGCCCGATCGACCGAGACCGCCTCGGCCAGCAGGACGGCCGCGTTCTCCTGTCTGCGAAGAATCGATCGAACCGGGTAGGCGATGTCGGCGGGGGAGAGAGCCGCCGTCGCGACCTGGTAGAGGAGCGGCTGGAAGAGATGGTGGTTTCTGCGGTCGACGACCGTGATTCGCACGGGGGACCGCGCGAGCGCCCGGACGGCGTTCAGACCTCCGAATCCCGCTCCCACGACGACGACGTGTGGTTCACTCAAGGCAGGAAGGAGGTCAACCGATGGACGACGACGCCAGGCGACAGGTCCTTCGCCGGATCGCGATCGAAGGAGGCGCGCCGGCGGCCTCGACTCTCACGTGGCTCTCTCAATGCTCTTTTCATCCGCCGCTCGTGATGATCGGCATTCAGACTAACAGCCTGGTGCACGAGGCGGTCGCGAAGAGCGGCGCGGTCGCCGTCAACTTCCTCGCTGCCGACCAGAAAGACATCGCCGAGAGATTCTTCAAACCCCCGGCGTTCGAGAGCGGGCGGCTGCACGGGCTCTCCTTCGAGCCCGGGCCGATGACCGGGTCGCCGCTCCTCCTCGATCTGCCGGCCTGGATCGAGACCCGCGTCGCGGAGAGGGTCGAGCGCGGTGACCACGACGTCTTCGTCTGCGAGGTCGTCGGGGCAGGGATCCGCCGGCCCGACTTCGCGCCGCTCCTTCTCGCGATGACGCCTTGGACCTACGGGGGGTGAAGCGGCCTCAGCGCGCGAACACCTCATCCACCGGCGTAACCTTCACCGCCTCGCCCCGTGGCCCGAGCTTGCGCGCGCCGATCACCTTGTCCTCTGCGAGCAGGTCCGCCGGCTTCTCCGCGTCGTACTGGATCGGCGAGAAAGCGTCCGAGACGAGCTTGTCTCTCAACCCTTTCGCGTCCTTGGTCACGATCACGACCGAGAGGTCCTTTGCCGAGAGATGCGCGCGGATGGCCCGGTTGACGTCGTCGAGCGTCAGCTTGCCCAAACGGTCGCGCATGTATCCGGTGAACTCTCCGATCTCGTACCAGCGGGAATCGAGCGCGTAGCCGAGCTGCTGGTTCTGCGTGGCGGTCATGACGTAGACGTTCTTCATCAAGTAATCGCGCGTGCGCTCGAAGTCCTCCTTCGACATCCCGTCCCGGATCAGCTTGTCGAGCTCCTCGACCGCGATGCGCAGCGCCATGTGGGCGTTGACGGGCACGACCGGGCGGATCCAGACCTCGAAGATCTGCGAACGGCGCGCGATGTTGGGGTCCGGAAAGAACTGGAACATCCCGCGGGGAAAGGCCTCGATGTAGGCGTAGTCCCCGTAGTTCATGCCGCGGACCTCGCGGATGCGTTTGTAGAGGTGCGAGACCGAGGAACGGTGCTCTCCGAGCCACGCTCGGGCCACGGAGAGCGCGGCGAAATCGGGATGCGAACGCGTCACCTCGATCGGATGACCGAAGGAGATCGCCGTGGCGCGGGTCTCCTTTTCGATGATCTCCACCTCGATTCCGGACGGCTTGTGCACCGCGATCCGGGGCGTCGCAGATGGCGTGCCCTCGGGAAGTTTCGAGATCTCTTCCTTCAGACGCGCCAGCATCTCGTCCGGGAGGTCGCCGGCGACACCCAGCGTCAAGTTCGCGCGCGAGTACGCGGAGGCGAGAAAATGCCGGACGTCATCGGGCGTGATCGCCGGGATGCCTGCGACCGTCCCGAGCGCCGGGTGCGCGTACGGCGTGCCGGAGAAGAGGTTCGTCTGCAGGCGCTCCTTGGCGAGCTCCTCTTCGTTGTTCGACCGGAGGTCCTCTTTCAGCGCGTTCAACTGATTGTCCTTCAGCCGCTGGAAGTCCTCTTCGCGGAAGCCCGGGTCGGAGAGCTGCGGAAGAACGATGTCGAGGAAGGGCTTCCAGTTGTCGCGGTGGATGGAGCCCGTGAAGGTGGTCATCTCCTTGTCGACCTGCGCCGTGAAGCTTCCCGCCATCGGATACAGCGCCTTGTTGATCTCGTCGATCCTCATCTCCTTCGAGCCCGCTTCGGCCACCATCGCCGCCGTCAGCGCCGCGAGCCCTTCCTTCCCGGCCGGGTCGTGTGCCGAGCCCACCGTGAACAGCAGCTTGAAGTTGATCTGCGGCAGCGCGGTCTTCTGGAGAACGACCGGAACCTGGGTCTTTTCCGCGGAAGCGGTCTTCGGCGCGAAGGTCGCGAGAGCGGGCAGCGCCTCGACGGCCGCCGGCACGGGTTCCTTCGACAAGGTCGTCACGACGAGCCGGTTGTCGGTGAAATATCGGCGTGCGGCCGCGAGAAGGTCTTCCGGCGTCAGAGAGTCGTACACCCGGAAGAGGTTGTTCAGCGTGTCGAAGGAGCGCCGGTAGCTCACGTACCGGGCCAGCGTGGCCGCGATCCTCTCGGTGTTGTCGAACGAGCGTACGAGGCCGTACCGGGTGTTCGACTTCGCGTCCGCGAGCCGCTTCGCGACGACCGGCCGGGAACGGGCCTCGGCGAAAGTCTTCAGGAGCTCGTCGCGGACGGAGAGCGCGTCGTCCATCTTCTTCAATCGCGCAGAGACGGTGGTCAGGGAGGGGTCAACATTGCCGGGGTTGTCGGTGAACAACCCGTCCACCTTCTGTTCCTGCTCGACGAGCCTCTTGTAGATGTCGGACGTCTCGCCGAAGTAGAGGTCCATGATCATATCCATGGCCGCGAAATCCTTCGTGCTGTCGGAGAACGCCGGACCATGGAACGCAATCGTCACCCAGGGCAGCGTTGGGCTCGGCCAGGGAACGTGCGCGTACACGGCGGCTGCCGGCTCCGGTTCCTTCGGAATGTCCACCTTGTAGCGTCCCGGCTTCCAGTCTCCCCAGTACTTCTCGACGAGCGGGATCACGCGTTGCGGCTCGACGTCTCCTGCCACGATGACCGTGGTGTTCTCCGGCCGGTACCAGCGATCGAAGAACGTCCTGGAGTAATCGAACTGGTTGGGCATGTCCTCGATGTCTTTGATGAAGCCCATGGTCGTGTGTTTGTAGGTGTGTGTGGTGAAGGCCTTGTCGTGCTGGACCTCCTCGATCTTGACGAGCGGATTCGCGCTGTTCTTGTTGTACTCGCCGAGCACCGCGCGCGCCTCCGTCTTGAATCCCTCCTGGGAATAGTCGAGGTTCTTGAAGCGGTCTGCCTCGATCTTGAGCACGGTCTCCAGGTCGTCCTTCGCAAACGTCGTGTGGTAGTTCGTGTAGTCGTCGGTGGTGTAGGCGTTCTGCCGCGCGCCCGCCTGCGTGATGATCTCGTTGTACTTGTCGGGCGGGTACGCCTTCGTCCCCCGGAACATCATGTGCTCGAAGAAGTGCGCGAAGCCGGACTTGCCCGGCTCGACCTCGTTTCGCGATCCGGTCTGAACCGGGATCTGGAGCGAGACGATGTTGGGAAACCCGGTCGGGACGACGATCACCTTCAGACCGTTCGGCAGATTTTTCTCGACCGCACGGAAGGGAAGCACGTCGCCCCCGCGGGACCGCTTCGGCGCCGGCCGGGGAGTCGGTTTCGGCTCTCCGCTGCCCATCACGGAGCCGGCCACGAGTACGGCGCAAATCGCGGCAAGAGTTCGAGATGCAGACATGGAGGCTCCTCTCGCTTCCAGTTCAAAAGGTGTGATTCTAATCGCGTGAAGCCGGGTCGCTCTTTCCCGATGGAAGAGCTCGCCGCTCCGGCGACCCCTCCGACTTTGGTCGATACCCATTTGCACGAGCTGTGATGAAATAGAAAAAGATTCGATCTTTTCCCGATTCGCGAAAGGAGAAAGAAATGGCCACGACCCAACCGGTTCGGGTTCCCGAACGCAGGCCGGAGCCGTCGGAGACCCCGGCGACTTCGACGACATCGCACCCCGTCCCTGGTCCGCGCAAGCAAGCTTTCACGATCAAAGTGAAGGGGATGATTCCCACATAAAGGGCGCCAACGGCCGGAGTCACGGGAAAGCTCCCCCCAAATGCCTCAGTTGGGCTAGTCTGGAGAGGCTCCTCTCGCGACAATGAATAGGCAGATCCGAAACGATCGAGTGGACGACCTGTTCGGGCGGGCTTTGCCGGTCATCCACTCGGCGCTCGAAAGCCATTACCGCCTGAGCGAGGCGGAGGCCCGGGAGGCGGAGCAGAACCTTTCCATGTGGTTCCATCGTTTCGTTCGCCGCACCGGCCTGTCGCAGGCCTCCGCGCGCTCCCTGACGCTGTCACTTCTCGTGGCCGCGTGTCAGTACGCCCGCTCCTATCAGATCTGGAGACACGAAAACGGACCGACGGACGATGCCCTTCGCCGCGTGCTTGCCCGGGAACCAGGTGACCTTGCATCGGAACTGGCTGAGCGCCTGGAGGAGAGCTCCTAGCATGGCCGGCCGCGTCCTTCGCTTTCCGGTGAAGCCGATCTCTTCGGAGGAGGGCATCGCGGCCGCCCGCCGCGCGCTCGAAACGCCGATCGAGGCCCGTGCATCGAGGTCGTTGGAGCTCCGCCTGGAGGAGCCGGAAACGCTCCTCGGCGCCTGCGGGCTGCTCAAGAACCGGCTGGAGACCTCGCCCGACGAGGTCCTCCGGGACGCCGAGTTCTTTTACCGCTTCCTCGAGCAGCCGCGCCGCTCGGTGGGGGTTCTCGACGAGCGGGAGTTCTTCCTCGGCGAGATGGCTCTCGTCGGAGGAACGGCGTGCCGCCTGTTGTCGCGCCGGGACGAAGCACGCCGCTGGTTCGACCGGGCGGAAGCTTGGTTTCGACACACGGTGAACTCGGCCGCCGACTGGTCGCGCCTCTCATATCAGCGGCTCGCCTTGAGGGTCGAGGAGAGAGAGTTCGACGAGGTACTCGAGCTCGTGCCCCTGCTGATCGAGAGCTTCGAGAAGCTCGAGATGCGGGAGGAAGCGCTCAAGTGCCGGTTCCTCGAGGGGATCGTCCTGATGGAGGCCAACCAGCCTACGCGTGCGATCGAAGCGTTCCGCCGGATTCGCGCGGGAGCGCGCGCCATGGGGAACGATCAGCTCCTCGGCACGGCTCTGACCAACCTCGTTCAGCTTCACGCCGGACTCGGTGAGGCCGAGGAGGCTCTCGACGCTTCGCGTCACGCTCTTCTCGTGTGGAGGCGGCTCGAGAACCGGGTCGGGGTCGCCAAGGTCCACTGGGGAATCGGCGACCTGCTGCGGGTCAAGGGACAACCGTCGTCGGCGATCGAGGCGTATCGCTCCGCACAGCTCGAGTTCAGCGAGATCGGAATGCGGGGCGACGTCGCCGCGCTCCAGCTCGTGGTGGCGGACCTGCTGCTCGACCTGGGAGAAGACGACGCGGCGCGGCGGGAGATTTTAGCGGCGCTGCCCTCGATCGATGAGATCCAGATGGTCCCCGAGGGAATGGCGGCGCTCGCGCTCTTGACGGAGTCGGTCCGCGGACGATGGATCGACCGCAGCGCACTGCGCGAGCTGCACGGATACTTCGGCCGCACATCGTAAGAGCGTCCACCGGCGGAATCACGGCGAAACCCGGATTCGATCGAACGCCCGCAGCAGATCGCCTCCACTGACCGGACCCTTCGCGATATCGCTGGCTCCCCGGAACACGATTCTTCCGTCGGCGAGAAACGCGTAGCGTTCGCACAGCCCCGCGAGGTCGTGGAGCCGGTGAGAGGAGACGAGGGACGAGCAGCCCTGCTCTTTGCGCCGGCGGAGCGTTTCGGAAAGCCACCGCGCGCCGTCGGGATCCAGTCCTTCCCACGGCTCGTCGAGCAGGACGGCCGCGAGGTGACTTCTTGCGAGCACGGTCGAGAGGCCCAGCAGCTGCCGGGAGCCGCGCGACAGATCTCGGATCGGGCGCCGATCGTCGCAGGAGGCTTCCCCCCGCGAAACGAGACGCACCCAGGTGCGAACGGGAATGTGCGGCGGGAGCGTTTGTGCGCCGCCGAAGTGCTCGACCGCGCCGTCCGGCGCGAACGATGCGACCCGCCCGCGCGAGGGCCGAACGAGTCCGAGCAGGATGCGAAG
>WNGA01011422.1_pt1 | contig 12834 bp, 8 predicted proteins | sample 5400061 | NCBI WGS metagenome assembly WNGA01 (sample SAMN13153366, study PRJNA577476) | soil metagenome | isolation source: 100 cm soil or saprolite under grassland replicate 2 | place: USA:California | collected 2016-06-15
TTCGAGACGCCTTACGGTTTGGAACTGCTTTCGTCCGTTCACTGGCTGGCTGCTCATGCAAGTCCGCCGGCAGAAGGCAAGGATGAGGCCGTCGAAGGAATCGCAGCATGGAATGAACGGAAGCGCCACATGTTCCGCCCGGAACATGTTCGCCTGGCTTGGGATCGGCTGGCAACGGAGGGATGGGTTGAGTAATATCCAGCGTGGGCGCTCAGCCGAAGATATTGCTCCGCGTCTTGTTGACGACATCCTGCTTTCCGCGGGCTAGCGGGACTTTACAAGTTATCTGGCCAAATTTGCGGTGCGAGCGCGTAAAACGGGCGTGGAATCGGTGCGAGGCGTGTATGACCTAAGCCACCTGATAGCGACGTAAGCTCAAGGCTTCATAGACCCGTTGTTGTTCCTCCTCTTCCAGGCGCGATACACAAGTGGCCGCGCGGGGAACGCGCTGGCCCTGTTGGCGAGGGTAGATCAGGAGCACTTCCTGAATCGATCTCAACACTTCCATCATTCGCGTCAGGCTCAGGTCGATTCCTTTGCCATGAAGGCTTCGCTGCAACAGGGAAGTCAACAACAGGCCCAAAACACAATAGAACGCGTGCACGCGAATCTTATTGTCGGTCCAGTGGAACATGGGCGACCAACCCAGGAAATGAGGGTTCTTCATGTCCCGAAAGGCGCTTTCAATGTGATGCTGCGCCCGGTAACCCAGCACGATCTCCTCGTCGCTCCAGTCCTCGTTATCGGTGAACAGCAGCGTCTTGCCTAACTGGGTTTCCACCAACCGGGACAAGGCCCACGTATCACTGCGATAACTCAGGCTGGGTACGGCTCCGCCGGTGACTTCGCAATGGATCAATTGATTGAGATGTTGGCCGGCGCGTTGCGACGACGTGATGCGTTCGGCTCTGCTCGCGAAGTTCGCACAACACGAACGGCTGCGCCGACAGCTCCTCGCCACCGGAGAGGCCGTGTTGATCTCCGATTCCAACTGCGACTCATACTGGCTCGAACGGGAAGGTGCCGGCTTCAATGCGATCGGCAAAAATGTCGATCCGCAATTTAAAGCGGTTGTTTTCATGACAATTGATCCGCGACTGAACCGAATCGTTGCCGCACAACCTTACCCGCTGCTCTTTGCGACCATATCAGAAGCCCTTTTAATCGGGACAAGGCCTATTCTGCGTTGATACAAAGGGCTTGCCAATCCAGGTTAGTTAGTGTAAGTATAACACGAAATGAAGAGTGAAACTGACGTTTCGCCGGTTGCCCTGAGCGGACGGGCGCTACTCACAGACCTCTACCAGCTCACCATGGCTTACGGCTATTGGAAGTCCGGTCGGGCAGAGCGCGAAGCGGTCTTCCACCTGTTCTTTCGCCATTCGCCATTCCAGTGTGGATTCACTCTAACCGCGGGCCTGGCGCCGACGGCACACTCCGCGGAAACGACGACCAGCCGCTCTTTGAGCGTGGATTTCTGGACTACCTCGGAACGCTGCGCTTTAGCTGTGATGTTGATGCGATCCCGGAGGGAACAGCGGTCTTTCCGCAAGAACCGCTGCTGCGGATTCAAGGTCCGATCCTGCAATGTCAATTGCTGGAGACGCCGCTGCTGAACCTGATCAACTTCCAGTCGCTGATCGCGACGAAGGCCGCCCGGGTTTGCCTGGCGGCGCGGGGCGAGCCGGTGCTGGAATTCGGACTGCGTCGGGCGCAAGGCGTGGACGGAGCGCTGGCGGCCAGCCGCGCTGCTTACATCGGCGGTTGCGCTGCCACATCGAATGTCCTCGCGGCAAAGCTCTATGGGATTCCCGCGCGCGGCACTCATGCCCACAGTTGGGTGATGTCGTTTGAGGACGAGCGGGAAGCCTTCCGCGCTTACGCCGAAGCGATGCCGAACAACTGCGTGTTCCTGGTGGACACTTACAACACGTTGGAAGGCGTCCGCCGGGCCGTGGAAGCGGGTCGCTTGCTTCGCGAACGGGGTCACGAAATGGTGGGCATCCGACTCGATTCCGGCGATCTGGCGTGGTTGAGCGTCGAAGCGAGAAAGATTCTCGATGCGGCCGGCTTCCCGAATGCGGTCATTGTGGCAAGCAACGATCTCGACGAGCACATCATCGCCAGCCTCAAGGAGCAGGGCGCAAGGATCAACGTCTGGGGCGTGGGCACCAAATTGGTCACGGCCTACGATCAACCGGCGCTCGGGGGCGTTTACAAGTTGGGTGCGGTTCGCGGTGACGACGGGCGCTGGGCTTACAAGGTGAAGCTGAGCGAACAGTCCGCGAAGATCTCGACGCCGGGCATCCAACAAGTGCGACGATTCCGCTCCGACAAAGAGTTCATCGGCGACGGCATTTTCGATGTTGAACGCGGAACGCCCGCCGCCTTCACGATTGTTGACCCGCTCGACGTGACGCGCCGCAAACACATCGACCCTGAAACTCCCTTCGAGGATCTGCTCGTGCCGATCTTTCGTCGCGGAAAGCTCGTTTATCAGCCGCCCCCGCTCGGCGACGTTCGCCAACGGGCTCAGGCGCAGCTTGCGATGTTTCACATGGGCGTGAAACGGTTCGTGAACCCGCACCAATATCCCGTGGGCCTGGAACTCGGTCTGCACGATTTGAAGACGGAACTCGTCCTGCGCGCCCGCGGAGAGAAGTGATGCCATGAAACTCATCCACGTAGCGGCCTCCGTGTTGAATCAGACACCGCTCGACTGGCAGCACAACTCGGCCACCGTTCGTCAGGCGATCCAAGTGGCCCGGGATCGAGGCGCCGTCGTGGTTTGCCTGCCGGAACTCTGCCTCACGGGTTACGGGTGCGAAGATGCGTTCCACGCTGCCAATACGCATCAACGCGCGTGGGCTGCGCTCCAGGAACTCCTGCCGGAAACCCGCGGAATGGTCGTGTCGTTCGGGCTGCCGGCCTTGCACCAGAACGGTCTCTTCAACTGCGCAGCGCTGGCTGTGGATGGACGATTAGTTGGCCTTGTGGGGAAGCGGTTTCTGGCCGGCGACGGAATTCATTATGAACCGCGTTGGTTCAAACCGTGGCCGGCAGGCGTGCGCGACGAGTTTGTTACGCCCAGCGGCGAGACACTTCCCATCGGAGACCTGCATTTCGACGTTGGCGGCATTCGCGTTGGATTTGAGATTTGCGAGGATGCCTGGGTGGCGAACCGGCCTGGCGCGACCCTGGCATTGCACGGTGTCGATCTCATTCTGAATCCGAGTGCGAGTCACTTCGCGTTCGGAAAATTGGAAGTGCGAAAACGCTTCGTGCTCGAAGGCTCGCGGGCATTTGGCGTGAGCTACGTTTACGCGAATCTGCTCGGCAATGAATCGGGTCGGGCGATTTACGATGGCGGCGCGCTCGTCGCCTCGGCGGGAAAACTTCTGGCGGCGGGGGCGCGGTTCAGCTTTCGCGACTGCCTGCTGACAACAGCCATCATTGATGTGGACGCGACGCGCATGAGCCAGGCAAGGACTGCGAGTTTCAAGCCGGGCCTGGCTGGAAGCAATCCGTTGTGTGTGCATACAAAGTTCAAATGGCCCGAGGTCAGTCCTGAAAACGCGCGAGCTCTTCGCGAACAAAACGAATCCACTGCATGTGGCGGGTGGGAAACCAGCGAGCACTTGAAGGAAGAGGAATTCACGCGCGCCGAGGCGCTTGCTCTGTTCGATTACCTGCGCAAAAGCCGGTCACAGGGATTCGTCGTGTCACTCAGCGGCGGGGCAGATTCAGCCGCAGTATCGTGCCTCGTGTCGCTGGCATGTGAACTCGCTCTCAAAGAGCTTGGGCCGGATGAGGTCCGCGGCAAGCTGGGGCACCTCCGGAATTTGCCAGCGGAATTAACGCCTCATTCGCTGACAAACGCACTCCTCACTACCGCTTACCAGGCGACCGAGAATAGCGGTCCAGTCACACGCGCTGCGGCCCGAGCCGTCGCCGAGGCGGTCGGTGCGACACATTTCGAACTCGACGTTAGCAAACTGCATCGTGGCTATTTGGAGACGGTCGAGTCAGTCTTTGGGCGAAAGTTTGACTGGAAAAGCGATGATCTCGCGCTCCAGAACATCCAGGCACGCGTCCGCTCGCCGGGCATCTGGATGCTGGCAAATGTCCGCGACGCGCTTTTGCTTTCCACCAGTAACCGCAGCGAAGCCGCTGTCGGCTACGCAACGATGGACGGCGACACGAGCGGTGGGCTGAGTCCCATTGCCGGCATCGACAAAGCTTTTCTTCGTCAATGGCTCCGATGGATGGAAACCACGGGGCCGGACAGCCTTCATCCGATCCCGGCTCTTGCAGCCGTCAACGCTCAGGCACCCACGGCCGAGCTGCGTCCCCCTGGCGCAAAGCAAACCGATGAGGATGACCTTATGCCTTACGCCCTGTTGGATGCCATCGAGCGCGCGGCCATTCGCGACAAGCGCTCGCCGCTGGAAGTGTTTCATCTCTTGCGCGGCGAATGCTCGCAATTCAATGTCCAACAACTCGGTGTGTGGATCGAGCGATTCTTTCGGCTGTGGAGCCGCAACCAGTGGAAGCGTGAGCGTTATGCGCCCAGCTTCCACCTCGACGACGAGAATCTCGATCCGAAAACGTGGTGCCGGTTCCCGATCCTGTCGGGAGGATTCGCGGCTGAACTTGCGGAACTGCGCGAATACGTCAGCAAAGTCGCCTGAGCTAAGGCTGGAAGCATTACCGAAAGTCAGGATTTCCTGGGTCTGCTCACCAACAGCAATTTGCCTTGCCACCCCGGGGCACGATTTCTACGCTAACTTCTGTTTTCAAAGGCGCCTCATGGATCGCCAAAGCGGAGAACGACATGCAAATTGACGAGGTATTCGCCGATTCTCAAGCACCCAATGCTGCCGCCATCAAAAACGCGCGTGGCGTGGTCATCAAGAAAAAGTTGGCCGGACTTTTCCGTTCGCCGGATGGCACATTGATATTCGGCGATTGCGAAGGCAGTGGAGCGGAGAATTATCGCCCGTCCGCCGATTTTTCCGATCCGACCAAACCTGTCTATCGCTGCACCTGTCCCAGCCATCAGTTTCCCTGCAAGCACGCGCTCGCGCTGCTCTACGCTTACGCGCAAGGGGCCAGGTTCGTTGAAAAGGATGTGCCTGTCGAGATCACCGAAAAACGCGCGAAAGTCCAGCAGCGCGCTGAAAAGAAAAAAGAAGAAGCGGACAAGCCCCGCAAGGTCAACGTCAGCGCGCTCAATAAAAAGATTCAAACGCAGTTGGAGGGAATCAATCTTCTCGAATCCTTGGTGAACGACCTGGTGCGCGCTGGCCTCGGCACGCTCAATGCCAAGTCGGCGCGGCAGATGGAGGAGCAGGCCAAGCAGCTTGGCAACGCCTATCTGCCCGGCGCTCAGAATGCATTGCACGCTTTGACCGGTTTGTTTTATCGCTCGGAGATCAGCTCGGAGGACGAGTTAAAAGCGTCCGAGCGGGAACGGGTTTACAGCGCCGCGCTGGATCAACTGAATCGGCTGCAATCGCTGTGCAAACAAGGTCGCAAGTATTTGCAAAGCCGGTTGGAAGACCCAGAACTCAAGCCCGAGACCGAAACCGACATCGCCGCGTGGCTTGGTCACGCCTGGCAGTTGCGCGAGCTCAAGGACGCCGGCCTGGTTCAAACCAACGTCGAGTTGATGCAACTGGCATTCAACGCGCACGACGATTGGACGCGCAAGGAATTCGTCGAGACCGGAGTGTGGCTCAACCTCCAGACCGGCGCGGTGCAACTGACACGAAACTATCGCCCCTACCACGCCGCCAAGCTCATTCGCGAAGACGATTCGTGCTTCCACGTTGTCGTTTGTCCGGAGTTGTGCGTTTATCCTGGCAACCTCAACCCGCGCGTGCGCTGGGAAGCCAGTGAGCCGCGCTCCATCGCCAAGGCCGACTTTGCACGGGCACACGGACACGCCAAGCCCGACTTGCGCGCGGTCCTTAAAGACGTGAAGACACAGTTGAAATCTCCGCTGGGCGACCGACATCCGGTTGTGCTGGTAAAGTATCGGGCGCTGGGACGGGTTGGTGATGATTTCACCATCGAAGATCTGAATGGCGAGCGTCTCGTGCTCGCCGATGACGGGTACGCCGGCGATCCGGCGACGCTCCCGCTGCTGCAGATGCTGCCAAAAGAAGTTCGTCACGGTCAGGCCATGCTGGTCCGCTTCCACCACGACCTCGATTCGCAGAAACTTCGTGCCAAGCCCTTGAGCATCGTGACCGAGGACGACGTCATCCGGTTCACTTACTGAATTCAACCCGCATCCCACCATGAGTATTGCCTTGATTGAGGAATCCGCGAAAGAGGTCCGCCGTCTTGCCATTGCGGGAAGTCCACTGGCGGTTGGCGATTTTCGACTCAAGAAGCTCGTCGCCCCATTGGAACAAGCGGGCACGAAAGCTCCCGTGTTCGCGCAAGTCGCCAAGGCCATTAGCGAGGTCGTCAATGGCAAAGAAGACGATTCCGCCGCGCACTTGCTGAGTTTGAGCACGTTGTTGAATGCCATTCTCTACACGCAAGGTCAGTCGGGCGTGGACGGCGATTATCACGAGCTCGAAGTGTTTGCCACGAACTGCACCAGCACCAAGACTACGGCGCGCGTTCTCAAACCGTTGGTCGAAGCTTTGACTTCGTCCGGCGGCGGGCGTTTCGAGATCATCAAGTCCGCGTGGGAGCGTGGCGCGTTCAACGATCTGCGGTTGATTGATCCGGTTATCCAGGCGCTAGGCGACAATTACCCCGAACTGGCCGAGCTCGTGGCAGAGAAAATCCTGCCCGCCTACGGCCCGGGCATTGTCCCTCGGCTCAAGGCCAACCTGGACCTCAAGGGCAAGAAACACGACGCACGCAGGTTGTCGGTAATGCATCAACTCGATCCCGCCGGCACCATCGAGCTTTGCAAGACGGCGCTGGAAGACGGCTCGCCCGACGTGAAAGTCGCCGCCATTGCCTGCCTCGGCAAACACGAGGATTGCCTGCCACTGGTGCTGGAACAGGCGAACGCCAAGAACAAACTCCTGCGTGCTGCCGCACTCGAAGCGCTCGCGGAACACGACCGGCCCGAGATCAACAAACTCTTCACCGAACTGGTCAAAGGCAAGGCACTCGACATTCTGGTTGGCCCATTCCGCGCGCTGCGCAACCGGCAGGTGTTGAAATCGCTGCTCGCCGAAGGCAAACGCGTGTTCGATCTCGTCCTCAAGGGCGACTCGGAACAGATCCCGAGCTACTGGCAAATCCTCGATTGCCTGGAGCATCGCAAGGATGCGGAAGCCGAAGAGTTCCTGCTCGGTTGTCTGGCCGATTCCGACAAGCTTGCCAAAGTCAAAGCGGCGAAAAACTCCACGTTGGCGGGCGCTGACTTGATGGCGCGCCTGGCGGCGTTGCTCTACAACAGCGGCTCGCCGAGGGCGCTTGAAGTGGTGTTGGCCAAACGCGATGCGTTGCCCCCGGCGGCGTTTCCCCAAGTCTTGCGCAGCGCCCTCCGCACATGGTCCGCCGACAGGGTTTACAGGGAGTTCGCCCCATTGCTGGAACTGAAGAAGCGTGATGACAAAATCAGAATCGAGCAAATGATGCGAACGATCCGGGCTTCCTATCGTGGCAACCTCTTTGACTTGGATGACGAAGCCGGCGATTCCACCGAGGTAGGCACAGCGCAAGAACTCGTGTGGGATGCGCGCTGGCTCGACGCCGCGGTAAAGGCCGACCAGATGATGATCGTCTGCTGTTTGGCCAGGCCAAGCCACAAAGGTGCGATCACGTATCTCTTGAAGTTGCTCGACGGAAAGAACCAATCCCAAACCGGCTTGATCATCCAGTCGCTGGCCCGCTGCCAATACCCGACGGTCACCGACGCCTTCCTCGATCTGGTCGCCAGGAGGACCAAGAGTGCGCAGTATTTTGATTATGATTTGCAACTGTTGTTCCAGAGCGCCCGTCACCTGCCGGCGGCCGATTTGCCCAAGCTCGACGCGTTCGCCGCGAGGCTGGATGAGAAATTCGTGGATCACTTCCTTGAAGCGCTTGCGCCGTTGAGGAACAAGACGGCAGCACCTGCATGAACCCGGAAGAAACCGGCCCGTTTCTGCCGCACAGCGGCTATCGCAAACTGCGGAGCTACAAAGTAGCCGAAGCGGTTTACGACGCCACGGTGGCATTCTGTCGGCGATTCCTCCCCCATGATCGTCGGCTTGCAGACCAGATGGTGCAGGCGGCGCGCAGTGGCGTCAGGAACATCAGCGAGGGCAGTGGAGCAGCGGCAACGTCGCGCAGAACCGAGATGAAGCTCACGAACGTGGCGCGCGCCAGCCTGTCTGACGAGCTGCTTGGCGATTACTCGAGTTTCCTCGTTCAGAATGGCCTGCGTGTCTGGCCCAAAGATTCGCGCGAAGCACTGGCAATGCGCGCGCGGCTCGCCAGGGATGTCGCGCCTGTTCAACGGGCCCCGGCAGGCAAGGTTGTTTTGACCGGACTGTCGGGGTTGTCGGACTTTGTGGCACAGGCGACACCCGAACTGGCCGCCAATGCCATGCTGTGCGCGGTGAACCAAGCAGCCTACTTGTTGCGCCGCCAACTCCAGAGCCAAGGGCGCTCTTTCCTTGAGGAGGGCCGCTTCACTGAAAGACTGCACACCGCGCGGACCCTCGCGCGAAGCTCCGATCAGGTCGCTCGTTCCGAAACGCCTCGTTGCCCAACCTGCGGGAAACCCATGTTCCGACGCACCGCGAAAACAGGTTCCAGGAGCGGCCTTTCGTTCTGGGGTTGTTCCGCGTTTCCCAACTGCAAAGGCACTCGCCCACTAACCGATCAGACCAGTCGGACAAGTCCGACCGGGCCGGGTAATCCGACCAACTGAAACTCATGCCCAAAACCGACAATAACGACCTGCGCCAACCTGCTGAGATTCTGTACTCCGAGGAACTCGATGCGCTGATCAAGGCCGAGAAGCACCCCGTACCCGCAGGCTGGCGGATGTCGCCACGTTCGGTGCTCACCTACATTTGCGGCGGCAAATGCGGCAAGCTCGACATCACGCCAAAATACATCGGCCACCAGCGACTCGTGGAGATCGCCATTTCGACGCTCGTCACTGACCGCGCGCTGCTGCTCATCGGCGAACCGGGCACGGCGAAGTCCTGGCTTTCCGAACATCTCGCCGCCGCCATCAACGGCGACTCCACCAAAGTCGTCCAAGGCACGGCGGGCACGACCGAGGAACAGATTCGTTACACCTGGAACTACGCCATGCTCATCGCGCGCGGCCCGAGCAACGAATCGCTCATCAAGAGCCCCATCTTCCGCGCGATGGAATCCGGCAGCATCGCGCGCTTCGAGGAAATCACCCGTTGCGCTTCCGAGGTGCAAGACGCACTCATCTCGCTCCTCTCGGAAAAGCGGCTGTCCGTTCCGGAACTGGTCACCGAACTGCCGGCGCAACGCGGCTTCTCGGTGGTTGCCACCGCTAACACCCGTGACCGCGGCGTCAATGACATGTCGGCCGCCCTGAAGCGCCGTTTCAACCTCGTCGTGCTGCCCGCGCCGGCGGACTTGGATACGGAAGTCTCCATCGTTACCAAGCGCGTCGGCGAACTGGCGAGCAATCTTCAATTGAAGTCGGAGATTCCGCACGAAGACGCCATCATCAAGATTGTAACCATCTTCCGCGAACTGCGCGCGGGCCAGACGCTCGACGGCAAGAACAAGGTGAAGACGCCCTCGGGTGTGCTCTCGACCGCCGAGGCCATTTCGCTGCTCGCCAATAGCATGGCGCTCTCCGGCAATTTCGGCGATGGGACGGTGAGCGATAATGACCTGGCCTCCGGCCTGCAAGGTGCGGTCATCAAGGACGACGACAAGGATCTCATCGTCTGGAAGGATTATCTCGCCAACGTGATGAAGAAACGCGGCGCGTCGTGGCGGGGGCTTTACACCGCGTGCCAGTCCCAGGTGGATGAATAAAGCGCTGAAGCAATGTCCGCCACCCCGCACATTTTCGCTGTCCGCCATCTTTCCCCGGCGGCAGCGTGGCATTTGCGGCAGTTGCTGGATCGCGTCCGGCCAAAGCTCGTCTTGATCGAAGGCTCGGATGATGCGGACGATTTGATTCCGCACATCGTCAGCCCCAAATCCAAGCTGCCCATCGCGATTCTCGCCTACACAACTGACGCGCCGGTTCGCACGTTCGTTTATCCGTTAGCCACTTATAGCCCGGAATATCAGGCGCTCATTTGGTGTCAGGAGCACAAGGCCAAAGCACGCTTCATGGATTTGCCGTCGTCCGTCTTTCTCGGCCTGATGGATCGTGATGACGGAACAGCGGTTCTCGAGAAGGAGAAACCGCAGAAGAAGGACGACACAGCGAAGTCGGATCAAATCGACGATGACGCGGATGCCGAAACCGCTCCAGTGGTTGAGGAGAAGTCCAGGCGCGATTCCGTCTATGACCAGGTCGCTCGCCTCGCCGGCGAACCCGACTACGAAACTTATTGGGAACGCCACTTCGAACAGCTTCGCGCCGACAACACTTACCTGAACGCCGCACGCAGCTATGGCGAGGAATTGCGCGCGATGGAAGATTTCTCCACGCGCCACGCCGTCGAGAATCTGGTGCGCGAAGCCTACATGCGCCGGAAAATTCAGCGGGCCGTTGCCGATGGCGTCAAACCCGAGCAAATCGTCGTGGTCACCGGTGCGTTTCACGCGACGGCGCTCGGGCCGGAGTCTCCCCCGATGACCGACGGGGAATTCGCCAAACTGCGTCGCCGCGAGTCCAAAATGACGCTGATGCCGTATTCGTTTTTCAAGCTGTCGTCGCAATCCGGCTACGGCGCGGGCAACCACGCACCCGCCTATTTCGAGTTGGTCTGGAATTCCTACAATGAAAACACTGCGGCGGCTCTGCCCACTTTGTTTTTGACCAGCGTCGCCCGCGAACTGCGTGCCGCCGGCACATTCCGGTCCACCGCCGAGGTCATTGATGGTGTCCGGCTCGCCGAGACCATGGCCGGCATGAAGAATTCTCTGCCCACACTGCGCGAATTGCGGGACGCCGCCGTGACGTTGCTCGGCCAGGGAGATCCTGCCGTTGTGCGCGAGTCGTTGTTGCGCGTCGAAGTCGGCACGGCCATCGGCGCGCTCGCCAAGGGTGTCAGTCAGACTTCCATTCAGGACGATTTCTATCGCGAGTTGAGCCGGCTCAAGCTGGAGCAGTTCAAGACCGGGGTGAAGCGCGACCTCGATCTCGACCTGCGGGAAAACCGTCGCGTAAAGACTGCGGAAGCGGCGTTCCTCGACCTGCATCGCTCCAGTTTTCTACATCGGCTCGCCGTGCTGGAAGTTCCATTCGCGAATAAGCTTGAAGTGCGACAGGAAGGAACGACGTGGGCTGAACGTTGGGTGCTGCAATGGACACCCGAGGCTGAGATCGCCATCGTCGAAGCGGTGTTGCTGGGCGAAACCATCGAACTGGCGGTGGCGTTCAAGTTCAAGCAACGTCTTGAAAAATGCACGTCCATCTCCGAAGCTGCGACCATCATCCGCCAGGCTTGCGAATGCGCAATGAGCGGTTCAATCGAGCTGGCGCGGCAGACCCTCCAGCGCCTCGCGAATGATTCATCGGAGTTCACCGCGCTTGCGAGCGCGACTAGTGAACTTGGCTTGGTGATCCGTTACGGCGACGTTCGCCATTTCGACGCCGAGCCGCTGAAGCCATTGCTCGAACAGTTGTTCCTCGAAGGCGCGCTTTCCCTCGTCGGGGCGGCGAATTGCGACCTGGCCGCCGCCCGGAAGATGGTCACCGGCATCAGCGAGTTGAACAAGGTCGCGCTTGATTACACCTCGCTGATTGATGAATCACTTTGGGTCGGCGAACTCCAGAAGCTGGCCCGTGCCGATCATCTGAACCCGTTGCTGTCGGGTTACGCCTGCGCGCTGCTGGTCGAGCGCAACTTGATTTCCAACGAAGAGCTGGCCAAAGAAGTTTCGCGCCGCTTATCGCCAGGCATTGCCGCCGATCTCGGCGCGGGTTGGTTTGAAGGACTGGCCCAGCGCAATCGCTACGCGCTGCTGACGCGGCTTGCTCTCTGGGAGCAACTCGATAGCTACGTTGGCTCGCTGACGGAGGAGGAATTCAAGCGAGCGCTGGTGTTTCTGCGGCGCGCCTTCGGCGATTTCTCGCCGCAGGAGAAACACAGCATCACCGAAAACCTTGGCGAAATCTGGGGGGCGAATGCGGATCAAGTGAGCGAAGTCTTGAGCGCTGAACTGACTGGGCAGGAGAAGAAGAAACTGGACGAGTTGTCCGACTTCAACTTCGAGGAATTGTAATGGCATCCAAGGTGGACAAAGAACAGGTGAAGCGCTGGCGGCTGATTCTCGGCCAGCACGCGCAAGATGCGCTTGCTCAGATGGGCGGCGCAGGCGGTTGCCAGCTTTCGCCTGAGCAAATGGCTATAGACGAAGCGCTTGCCGCCATCTACGACGAAACGTCCGGCGAAGGCGGCGATCAACGCGGTCGCGGCCAGCGCAGCGCCGGTCTTGGCCCGTCCGCCCCGAACCTCGCCAAATGGCTGGGCGACATCCGCAGCTACTTCAAAGAAGATGTCGTCACCGTCATCCAAAACGACGCCATCGAACGCAAGGGTCTCACGCAGCTTCTGTTCGAGCCGGAGATGCTCAAGAACGTTGAGCCGAATCCGCAACTGGTCGGCACGTTGATGTCATTGAAGGGACGCATTCCCGAGCGCACGAAGGAAACGGCCCGCATGGTCGTCCGCGCCGTCGTGGAGAAAATCAAAC
>WNGA01013913.1_pt1 | contig 12834 bp, 8 predicted proteins | sample 5400061 | NCBI WGS metagenome assembly WNGA01 (sample SAMN13153366, study PRJNA577476) | soil metagenome | isolation source: 100 cm soil or saprolite under grassland replicate 2 | place: USA:California | collected 2016-06-15
TCCTCCACGCGGCGTTGCGTCGTCAGGCTTGCGCCCATTGCGAACAATTCCCCACTGCTGCCTCCCGTAGGAGTCTGGGCCGTGTCTCAGTCCCAGTGTGGCCGTCCGCCCTCTCAGGCCGGCTACTGATCGTTGCCTTGGTGGGCCATTACCCCGCCAACTAGCTAATCAGGCGCGGGCTCCTCTCCAAGCGCCAGGCCTTGCGGTCCCCGGCTTTGGTTTCCAGGTCTTCAAACCCGGAACGTCATGCGGTATTAGCGCTCCTTTCGGAACGTTATCCCCCACTCAGAGGTAGATCACCCACGTGTTACTCACCCGTTCGCCACTCTACTCAGGGCCGAAGCCCCTTTCGCGTTCGACTTGCATGTGTTAGGCACGCCGCCAGCGTTGATTCTGAGCCAGGATCAAACTCTCATGTTAAAGGGGTTGTCCGCTTGGCCACCTGTCTCGCGGGACCGAAGTCCCGCGCTACGTACGCGGCTGGGCGGGCATCTTCAACAAAAGGCTTGTGGCTCTTTTGTTTTTCTGTCTTGTATCGGACGAGCGCCGCAGAGCGGCGGCAGGGCTAAAGCCCCGCCACTACTCGCGCGACGCCGTCCAGCTGATACTCGACGGGCTGGTCTGCCTTGTCTCACCGGATTCCCAAACCACGAGGGCCGAAGCCACCGGGCCGGAGGCCCGGTAAAACAAAGCTGTGCACGCTCTATCTAGTTTTCAAAGAACCGAGGCGCGGCGACTCATCTGTCGAATCGTCCGTGTTCCCATCAGCTTCGCTTTCGCTTCGGCTGCGCCCGTTAGGGGAACCTTCCAATGTTACCGCTCGAGACTACCTGTGTCAACCGAGATTTTCGTTCGCGAACCGGTCGTTGTGAACCGCTGCAGGCGAAAACTGAAAGCTCTCAGGCAGTTTACCGGGCCCTTGACCGAGGGCACCCGTGTCGAGCGCGTTTATGAATCTTACGGAACGAGCCCGCCCCTGTCAACCTCTAGCGCGTTGCGACTGCCTCGTCCATTGCTCGGCTTGGTGAGAAGCACATCCATCGCGGGCCTGACAAGCTGCTGAATCAGTGTTTTCGCCGCCACTCATCAGTAGCACGAATCGAGTTCTCCGTCGCCGCCCACGCCGCGTTGGGCGAGCCGCCGCTCAGCCGCTGGTTGAGGTAGACGTCGAAGATCCAGGCTGCAATCCCTAGGAAATCCGGTCCGCCGCTGATCGACAGTCCATCGCGTCGCTGTAATCCTTCCGGCGCTCGATAGAACGCGTCGAGACGATTCAAGACGTCCAGAAACTCGTCACGACTGAAGCTGATGAATGGCGTGAACGCTGCCGGCGTGAGCGCGGCCCGTCCTGGGTTTTTCTGCCGCCACTCATCGCTGCGCGTGATTGCGGCGATGACGATATCAAAGGCGCCCTCGGCGCTGTATCCGCCGGAGCGCGCCGCAAGATACACGTCGAATATCCACTGCGCAATGCCGAGGAAATCCGGCCGGCCGTCGATCGACAGCCCCTGCGGCCTCTGCAAGCCGTAGCGGCTCATGTAGAACGCATGGAGCCGCTCCATCGCGAGCAGCAGCTCGGCGCGATCGAACGTGGTCCGGACCGCCTCGGTCGGCGTGCGGATGGTGCTCTCGCGCAACTGCGCGTTGTACAGAAAGGCAACCACTTCGTGATCGCTGCTCGAGGGCTCCGGCAGGGTCCCCATGGTCGTCGAAAACCGCTGGTACGGCGCGTGCGGAATGAGGGTCGGCTTCGATGAGTCGATCGCGAACGTGCTGCGCGTGTAATGCATGATCGAGTCGAAGTCGTACGGCCCGATCAACGGGATTCCCGTGATGAGATTGAAATTGCCGACCGCATTTTCCTGCACGTTCGAAAAGTCGATCGAGAGATAGTCGTTCCGGTCCGCTCGCTGGTGCTCGTGAAAGAGACCGAGCGCGTGCCCGAGCTCGTGCGCCACTGTGTGAGCGCTGTTCGAACAGGTATCGCCAAGGTTCGTCCGCACGACGATGCCGCGCCGCGCCTGCCCGACGGCGCTGAAACAGGCGCTCGGCTGTGTCGCGGTGGCGGTGTCGCGCGTGATCGTCAAATATGCCGACTGCGTCGTGCGCGGGACGAAGACGATAGGCGCAACTTGAGTCCAGCGCTCGAGACTGGCGAGGATGCGGTCGCGTTGCGCGGCGGTGAAGCCCTCCGCGATCTCGTAGGGAATCACGCCGGTATCCCAGGCGCCAAGCCGCTGGCGGTAGTCGATGACAAACGCCTGAGTGCGAAATCGATCGCCGAGACCGAGCTGCTCGGGCAGCAGCAGCATGTCGTCGACGAGAATGAAATCGTCGACTGGGGAAACTGCCGGACGCGTAGACGCTGGCTGGTCGCGCAATTGAACGACAGGCTGGGTCGCCTTCAGCGACACGACGGCCACAGCAACAAGCGCCCCAACGACGATATTTGAGCGGCGCATCCCCACACCTCGCTATTTATGAGCCGGCGAAAACTGCGTTCGTTCGAGCCGGACTTTATACGATCTTCACGATGCGTCGCTCGCGCTGACCTTTACGCAGAACGATCACCGCGCGATCGATTGCATCCTCCATCGTCACGCGGCCACGATCGTCGACGAGGCGTCGGTCGTTGATGTACAGGCCACCCTGTTTGATGAGTCGCGCGGCTTCTCCTTTCGAGGCGGCCAGGCCGGCGGCAACCGCCATCTCGGTATTGGCGATCCCGGCGCTGAGCGCGGCCGCATCAATCGTGACTGACGGCGCGTCCTCGAACACGAGCAAAATGTCCTCGACGCGCGCGTCGGACAGCCGGCCGCCGAACAACACGGCTGACGCGCGCTGCCCCGGATCGAGCCACACTGTGCCAGCTTCGGTCTTCCCGAACTTCGCGCCGGACGCAGTCGTCATCAGCGGCCACACCAGGCCGTGCGCTTTCTTCGCCCGAAGCTTGCGTATCAAGTCGATTCCGGCGGTGATGTTCCCCCATTGATCGCTGCCGCCCATTTGCAGCAGGCAACCATAACGATCGAACAGCTGCAGGAAATCGTACGCCTGCAGCACGAGATAGCTGAACTCGGTGTACGAGATGCCTTCTTCGCTTCCGAGGCGCCGGCTCACGGACTCCTTCTGCAGCATGTAATTGACGGTGAAGTGCTTGCCGATATCGCGCAGAAACGAGAGCACGTCGATCGTTCCCAGCCAGTCGGCGTTGTTCACGATTCGGGCGGGGTTTTCGATCGCTTCGAAATCCAGGAAGCGCGAGAGCTGTCCTCGAATGCCAGCGACGTTCGCCTCCACCTGGTCGGCAGAGAGGAGTACGCGCTCCTGCGATTTTCCGCTCGGATCTCCAATCATGCCCGTGCCGCCACCGACGATGGCAATCGGCACGTGGCCGAACCGCTGGAGCCGCGCGAGCCCCATCACGGTCAGCAGCGAGCCGACATGCAGACTGGCTGCGGTCGGATCGAACCCGATGTACGCGGTGACGCGTTCCCGGTCGAGGAGCTCGCCCAGGCCTTCGGTGCTGGCCGACAGCATCCCGCGCCACTGCAGTTCTTCCAGGAGGCCCATGCGCGGATCATAATCGGGTACGGCACGTATACTCAGGAGCATGACGCGGCGGGACGCGTTACGTGCCCTGTGGGCGACAGGAGTTGGCGCGGTCACTGCGCCATTCGCGTACGGTACGGCGTACGCACGCCACCGGTTCGTTCGAACTGATGAGGACATACCGGTGTCCGGTTTACCGCATGCGCTCGACGGCTTCCGGATCGGTCTCATCACCGACATTCACCACAGCGCGTCCGTTTCTGCGGAGGATGTCACCAGGGCGGTGGCGTTATTGAGCGCGGTGCCGACGGATCTGATCGTGCTTGGCGGCGATTACGTCACTTTCGGCGATCGTGATTTTGTCGAACCAGTCGCTGAGCTCTTGGCCCCACTCTCCGAGGCACGTGAGGGTTCTTTCGCGGTCCTCGGGAACCACGATGACGACAAGGACATGCCGGCGGCGTTGATTCGACGCGGCTTTGTCGTCCTCAAAGACCAGCGCACAACTCTCACGTTGCGCGGCGAACGGGTGGACCTTGCCGGCATTCGATTCTGGACGCGCCGGTTGCCTGATATTGCGCGCGTCGTGAGAGACAGCGAGGCGCTGACGATTCTGCTCGCGCACGATCCGCGCCGACTGGCCGAAGCGGCCGATCTGAATCTTCCCCTCGTCCTCTCGGGTCACACGCACGGCGGACAGATCGTTCTGCCTGGTGTCGGCGCGCTTGCCGCAAAGAAGTTTCCTGTGCTTGCAGGAACAGCGAGGCAAGGCGACACGTCGCTGTTCGTCAGTCGAGGCGTCGGCACCGTCTATTTGCCCGTCCGGATCAACTGCCCGCCGGAAGTTGCGGTGCTGACGCTGCGAAGAAGACCCGGAGCGGCATGAATAACCAAATACAGACCCACACCTCAACGACGCGCTAGGAGCCGCTTGCGAGACTCCACTCTCGGCACGCAGCACCTGGCACTCGCCACTCGGCACTCGGCACTTGGCATCTCGCGCGCGCTGGCCGGCGTTCTTCTTGGCGTGGCGGCGTGGTTTAGCCTCGGCGCTCACGGCTTGCCGCCGCGCGGGAGCCCCCACTTCGTGGTGGGCCTGCTTCCGCCGCTCTGGACGGCGGTTCCGCTGGCGTGCGCTGGTTGCGCATTTGCGATTCTCTGCCGGAAGGTTTCCATCGGCCTCGTGCTCTTACCCGCATTGGCGCTCGTTCCGTGGCTTGGGGCGCGTGTACCGGCTGCGCTGCTGTGGGGCGGACCTTTCGTTCTTTTCCTATGGGCGCTCCTTTTGGTGCCCCTCGGTGGGGCTCTGCGGGCTCACTCGGCGTTGACTTCAGTCAAGGGACTCATCCTTTCGGCTGCGTTCGTCGTCGCGACGTTCGGCTGCGCCGCGGCACGAGCGGGTATTTCCGGTGATGAACCGCATTACCTGCTGATCGCGCAGAGCGTGCTCGAAGACGGCGATCTCGATCTTGCCAACAATTACGAACCGTCTCGGTACCGCGCCTTTTATCCGGGCCTGCTGCAAACCAGGCACACAGTCTTCGGTAAGTCCCGACGCGAGTACTCGTTTCACGGAGTGGGCGTTCCGCTGCTGGTCCTCCCGGCATTTGCGGTTGCGGGCGTCTCCGGCGCTCACTTCGTTCTTGGCATCGTCACCATTGTCGGTGTGGCCACGCTGTGGCGATGTATCCGCGAGTTGACGTCTGATACGGCGGCGGCGGCGGCCGGTGTGGCATCACTCGTGTTTCAACTGCCGTTTCTCGCGCAGGCGACTGCCATCTATCCCGATGGTACAGCCGCCGCGGCCACGTCGATCACGCTGTTGGCTCTGGTTGCGCTCGAAACGAGCGTCAGTCCCACGTTCACTCGCTTGCTCGGCGCGGGCGCCGCGCTAGGACTGCTTCCATGGATGCACCTGCGGCTCGCCTTGATTGCCGTCATATTGGGAATCGCCATCGTTTTGCTTCTCGTTCGACGCCAGAATCGCGCATCGCGGCTGATCATATTCGTCACCGTCCCGGCGATAAGCGCCATCGTGTTCTTTGCAGCATCCATGACGATGTTTGGAACTCTGGATCCAACCGCCGCATTCAGGCAGAGGGTTTCAGGTTCACTGAGCGGTTTACCGGTCGGGGCGGCAGGACTGCTATTCGATCGCGAGTACGGCCTCCTCGTATTCGCGCCTGCCATGTTTTTTGGCGCGATCGGCTGGCGCGAGTTGCGGAGACGAGTGTCAGTCACGGCATGGAGCGGCCTGGTTGTCGTGATTGCCACGCTCCTCACGAGTGCATCCTTTGTATGGTGGGGCGGGACGAGTGCACCCGCGCGATTTCTCGTGCCGGTTCTGCCGGTACTCTCGGTATCGATAGGCGCCTGGTGGACGCGTGCAACGCCGCTCGCGCGCGCAGCTTGCATTGCCGCGATTGTGGTGGGCGCGGTACCGGCATTCATGGCTGCCGTGGCAGATCGCGGGGTCTACGTTACCAACGTTCCTGACGGCGGATCGACGATCTTCGATTGGGCCAATCACCTCGTAAGCATCGAATCAGCGCTGCCGTCATTCGTAAAACCGCTTCCCTCAATCCCGACTGAAATCTCTCTCGTCGTTGCTTGGATGCTGAGTGCCGTTGTCATCACGTGGTGCGCTCGAACTCTTGCTCGTTCGGCTCGAGCTCGCGTGGACCTCTGGACGACAGTGGCGTACGCAACAGTGGTTCTCGCGTCGGGAGGCGTCACTGCCGCCTGGGCGGTTCGTCGCGTCAATCCGGTCACCAGCGATCGATCGCAGCTCAATCTGCTGCTCGCATCCGCTCGGGAGGGGCTGACCACACCCTGGATCGATGATCGGGTAGCCCCCGATTTTGACGAGGTGCTGAGCGCGCTGGCATTCGGGTCGCCCGAGAGTTACGACCCGCGAATTCTGCTGCACGTCCCCAATCCTCCAGCCGGCCGCTACCGGATTGAAGTCGCGCCTCGCGATGACGATCGTTCGCTCGCGGGTTCGCTTACGCTCCAAGCAGACCGCGAGGGCAATCGGCTGTGGGTGTGGCCGCTCGCGTCGCCCGACGAAGCGCCGTCACTCACGACGGTGATACCCGTCCACAGTTTCCGCGTGATCGCAACGGACGCAACTGCTGCCGAACGCGTGAGCGTTCGTCTCCGGCCGCTCGGTCGCGACGGTTTGCCGAAGGTCGGCGCGAAGCGCGCCGAGCAAGTTGCGCGGTTCGGCGATGCACTGGTTTATTTCCTCGATCCCGGTGTGGCCGTCGAGAGCGGCGGATTCTGGCTCGTGGCAAATCGGCAGACGGCGATCGTCTGCACGACGCTTGACGGGTCGCGCGGTTGTCGCGAGCTGTCAAGCGAGGCGGGAGATCAAGCCGTGCGTGTTCGAGTAATCCAGGACGATTGGAACTCCGTCGTTGCTCTCGACCCGCGCGGAACGCGGAACGTGACGCTTCCCGGCACGTCGATTCAGGTCGTCAAAATGGAGGCGACGACTGCGACCGCCGATCGAAACGCTGCCTTCATTTCTGTTCCGCGGCCTCGATGAATCGCCGATTCTCGATTCGCCAGCCGCCTCTCAGGACGCGGCGAATGGCTTCTGGGTAGAGACGATGCTCTTCTTCGAGGATTCGCGCGGCCAATGTCTCCGCCGTGTCCGACGGCAACACTGCAACGGGTGTTTGCAGGATGATCGGACCCGCATCGAGATCTGCGGTGACGAAATGCACGGTGGCGCCGCTCACCTTGACGCCATGTTCGAGTGCCTGGCGTTGCGCATCGAGTCCAGGAAACGCCGGCAGCAACGACGGATGAATATTCAGCACGCGATTGGAAAACGCGTCGATGAATGCGGCGCTCAAAAGGCGCATAAACCCGGCAAGGCACACGAGGCTCACACGATGCTCGCGTAGTTTGTCGACTAGCGCCGCGTCATAGGCATCGCGCGATCTCCATTCTTTGTGTGGCAGGACCTCGGTTGGGACACCCGCATCGCGCGCGGACTCGAGACCGGCCGCGTCCGGAACATTGGAAAGGACGACCGCAATCTCTGCGTCGAGCCGGCCCTGTTGAACGGCATCGATGATCGCTCGCAAATTCGAGCCCCGGCCCGAGATCAGGATGCCGAGTCGCGCGTCAGCTCGCGATTCCGCCGACGTAAACCACCTCGCGATCGCCGCGCACGATCTCGCCACACACCACAGGTTCTTCATGACGTGAGCGCAGGTCGTCCAGAACTGTGTCTGCAAGCGCAGGCGTGCAGACGACCATGAAGCCGATGCCCATGTTGAACGTGCGCAGCATATCTTCATCCGGCACAGCACCGGAACGTTGCAGCCAAGAGAAGAGCGGAGGTACGGACCACGCCGTTCGATCGACGCGCGCGGCTGTGCCCTCGGGAAGGATGCGCGGCAGGTTCTCGGTGATGCCGCCGCCGGTGATATGCGCCATCCCTTTGATGGCACCGCGCAACACGAGAGGATACAGCGCGCTCAGGTACGAGCGATGTGGTGCGAGAAGAGCCGCACCAACGGTCATCTCGACGTCATCGATCGTCGAGTCGATGCTGAGGCCGAGGTGCTCGAAGATGATCTTCCGCGCAAGCGAGTAGCCGTTGGTGTGAAGGCCGGAAGAGGGCAGGCCGATGACCACATCACCGGCTGCAATGCTCCGGCCGTCAATCAAGGTGTCGGTAGTTGCAGCTCCGACAACGAACCCGGCGAGATCGTATTCACCGTCTGCGTAAAAACCGGGCATTTCGGCCGTCTCGCCGCCGAGCAGTGCACATCCGTTGTCGCGGCACGCGTCGGCCACCCCGCGGACAATCTCCACGGCCACATCCGGCGACAGGCGGCCGGTTGCGAGATAGTCGAGAAAAAAAAGAGGGCGTGCGCCCTGCACGAGGACATCGTTGACGCAGTGGTTGACGAGATCGATGCCGATAGTGCCGTGAGCGTTGGCGAGAAACGCGACTTTCAACTTGGTGCCAACACCATCAGCGCTCGCGACCAGAATCGGATCTTTCCACGCAAGCGGATCGAGCCGGAACAAACCGCCGAACGACCCAATCTCCGACAGCACACCGGACGTGAACGTCGATTTGGCAAGTGACTTGATGCGCTTGACGACCTCGTTTCCCGCGTCGACGTCGACACCCGCGCCCTTGTAATCCATCAAAAATCCAGCTTCGTGATCAGCCGTTCCGCAAGCCGTCGTGTCGGCGCGTTGTCCGCTGCAGCCCAATAGGATTTGCGGACGGTAGCGAAGAATTGTTCCTCTTCCAGGTCCTCCTCGAGCATATCGAATCCTTCGGCAACGAGGTCCACCGCTCCGCTCTGGTCCGTTCTCTTTTCCAGCGTGGAAAGCATCAACGGCGTGTTGCGCAGCGCCACTTTCGCGACGGCAAGCGCCATCGGCGCGCGGATTGGATCCATGGATGGAATGCCTTTGTCGAACAGAATCCGCAAGCCCTCGTCCTGCCCGCCAATCGCCACCGCGGCAAGGCCTGCCGCGGTCGGCCTCACCAGCTCCTGATATCCGGGGTTTTGCGATGCAAAGGTCAATGTTTTTTCGAGGTAGCCCAAATGCGACCCGCAGTTCACCCCCAGCATGCAGATGGCCGCCGCGAGCGTGGGCTGAAGCTCCTTCGACCCGCTTCTCTGCAATTCCGCGAAGAGCTTCAACGCGTCTTTGTCTCCAATCCTTCCGAGCGCGATCACCGCGTCGTCCTGCAGCGGGCCCTCGAGCTTCGCAATTTGAACGAGAGTGGGGATGGCGTACGCATGCTTGTAATCGCCGAGCGCTTCGATGACGGTGCTCCGGAAAAGGTCCACGCCTCGCGTCATATCGCGCAGGAGCACCTCCTTCACTTTCGGATCATCGCCGACCGCGGCAAGCGCACGGATCACGGACGGACGAACCAGGTCGTCGACTTCTTTGTCGAGCGCCTGAAGAAGCCGGGGAATCATCGCGCGGTTGGGATGCAGCTCGAGATAGCCGTATGCCACGTCGCGCAGGCGATCGTTCGGCGACGAAAGCGCCGCGGTCATCTCATCGGCCGCTCGTGGGTCGTTGAAGCCTGTGAGCAGGATCAGACTGCGGAATCGCACGAACCCGTCCTTGTGTTCTTTGATGGCCTCGAGCAGCGCGGGAACCGCCTGAGACGCGGCGCTTCTGCGTACCAGCCGAGCGGCTTTGACGCGCGAGGCGTAATCGAGATCCGCGAGATGGCCAATCGCGGCGCGGATCTCCTGCGGTGACGTCGTTGCCGGACCCCGCTCCTGTGGGGCGGCCTTCGCGGATCCACGGTCCTGGCGCGGTTTGCCCGGATCGGCGCCGGCGGCAATCGCGCCGGCGATGAGCAGCATTGCCATCGGCACTGCGCGGCGAACGCTACACAACGCCTTCGGGTTCTTCTTCTGGAAGTGGAATCGGTGTGCCATCGAGCTTCAGGGTCAGTTGCAGATATGCATTCCCGTCCCGCGGAAACGCGACGGGATACTGCCCTGTATAGCACGACGTGCAGTAATGCTGCCGGCGGTCACCGACCGCGTCGAGCAGACCTTCAAGGCTGAGGTAGCCTAACGAGTCCGCAGCAACGTACTTGCGAATCTCTTCGAGTGAATGCGACGCCGCTATCAACTCGCTGCGGCGCGGAGTGTCAACTCCATAAAAACACGGGGACACCGTCGGCGGACAACTGATTCGCAGGTGAACCTCTTTCGCGCCGGCTGCCCGCACCATCTTGACAATCTTTCGACTCGTCGTTCCGCGCACGATTGAATCGTCGATCAAAACGACGCGTTGACCGGCCAGGATGCTCTTGACGGGATTGAGCTTCACCTTGACGCCGAAATGCCGGATGGCGTGCGCGGGCTCGATGAAGGTGCGACCCACATAATGGTTCCGAATCAAACCAAAGCGCAGCGGAAGATCGGCTTCTTCGGCATAGCCAATCGCCGCGCAGACCCCGGAGTCTGGAACAGGGACCACAACATCTGCCGACACGCCTGTCTCTCGAGCAAGTAGACGTCCGAGATTCGTGCGAACTTCATTGACGCTTTTTCCAAACACTTCGCTGTCGGGACGAGCGAAGTAGACGTGCTCGAAGATGCAGTGCGCAAGTTTTGTCGGCGGGAAGGCGCGCAGCGAACGAACGCCGTCGGCGCCAATGACCAGGACCTCGCCCGGTTCGACGTCGCGAACGTACGTGCCGTTGATGAGATCCAGTGCGCACGTCTCGGAACAGACGACCCAGGCGTCGCCAAGACGTCCAAGCGCCAGGGGCCGGAAGCCGTGCGGATCGCGTGCGGCGATCAAATGATCTTTCGTCAGAACGGCAACCGAAAACGCGCCCGAGAGCTGCGCCACGGATTCAACGAGCGCATCAGCGAAGTTGCTCGCCTGCGATCGCGCGTAGAGATGCAGGACGACTTCGGTGTCGCTGTTCGTTTGGAAGATGGATCCGGCCTTGACCAGACGATCCCTGATTTCGCCGGCATTGACGATGTTGCCGTTGTGCGCGATGCCGATCTGACCGTGAACGCAGTCGATGAGAATGGGCTGCGCGTTCGCGGCCTTGCTTTCGCCGGCTGTCGAGTATCTCGTGTGTCCGATCGCCAGTTGACCGGGCAGCGTCGACAGCGCCTCGTGATCGAAGATGTCGTTGACGTATCCCATACTGCGCACGGCGCGGATGCGCAGCCCGTCCGAAGCGGCAATGCCGGCGCTTTCCTGTCCGCGATGCTGCAGCGCGTAGAGGCCCAGGTAAGCGAGCTTCGCGGCCTCGGCATGGCCGTAGATTCCAAAGACGCCGCACTCTTCGCGGAATTTGTCAAACATCTCAGTGTGCCTAATGTGCCTGGGGTGCCTCAGGCCCTTTGCATTATTCGTTCGATGGCTGTCGCCCACACCCGTTCTGCGTCGGCGACGCGCATCGCGATGACGCGCTCGTCGTTTACAGCCAGTTCAATGCGATCGCCGCCGGTTCGGCCAATAACGGCTGCGACTACACCGGCTTCGGCCGCCGCGTGAAGCAGCCGTTCGAGCCGGTCGCCGTCGCTCGACACGACCACGCGAGACGACGACTCACCAAAAAGCGTGGCGTTCGCTGACCAGGCGTCGTTTACATCGCGAACCGCAGGTATGTCGCAGTTGACGCCAATGCCGCCCGAATCGAAGCAGCACTCGGCGACGGTCACAGCCAGTCCGCCTTCGGCGCAGTCATGCGCCGAGTCGACGAGACCCACGCGAATGGCAGCGATGACGAGGCGCTGCAGAGCGCGCTCGCGATCCAGATCGAGAAGCGGTGGTTCGCCTTGAACATGGCCGTGCAATTGGACGAGATACTCGCTGCCTCCGAGCTCTCCCAAATTATCGCCCAGCAACACCACACTCGCGCCCGCGCGTTTGAATTGCCGCGTCACTGTCCGCGACGCATCCTCGAGCAGTCCAACCACACCGAGGACCGGCGTCGGATAAATCGGCTCACGATCGGTCTCGTTGTAGAGGCTCACATTGCCGCCGGTGATTGGGATCTCCAACGCGCGGCACGCGTCGCCAATTCCGCGCACCGCTTCGGCAAACTGCCACATGATCTCGGGCCGCTCGGGATTGCCGAAATTGAGGTTGTTCGTGGCGCCCACAGGTTCAGCACCCGCGCAGGCGACGTTGCGCGCTGACTCGGCGACCGCGAGCATCGCACCACGATACGGATTGAGATAGCAGTAGCGGCCATTCCCGTCGACCGAGACCGCAAGCGCTTTGTTCGTTCCCTTGACTCGCACGACAGCAGCCGATGCGCCGGGCTCGGCAATCGTGTTCGTGCCGACGGTGTGATCGAATTGCCGGTACGCCCACCGTTTGCTCGCAATCACCGGCGACGCAATCAGCGTTTCAAATGCCTGTTGCGCAGACGCCGGCGCGCCAAGGGCTTCGAGAGCGACTCGCTCGACTCGCGGCTGCCATTCCGGCTCCCGCATGGGCCGGCGATAGAGCGGCGCCTCGTCGGTCAGCGCACGCGTCGGTACGTCGGCCACGAGCCGGCCGCGGTCGAAGACGCGTAAACACGTGCCGCTGGTAACTGTTCCAACTTGCACCGCGTGGAGATCCCATTTTTCGAAGACCTGCTCGACCTGGCGCTCTTCGCCCTTCTCGACCACGAGGAGCATCCGTTCCTGCGATTCGGAGAGCATGATTTCGTACGGCGCCATACCCGTCTCACGCTGTGGCACAAGGGCAACGTCCACGTCCATCCCACAGCCGCCGCGTGAGCTCATCTCG